>ERZ1740058.424-NODE-424-length-32864-cov-12.637965_pt1 | contig 32864 bp, 32 predicted proteins | sample MGYA00581745_ERZ1740058 | MGnify/ENA primary metagenome ERZ1740058 (study PRJEB43018, sample SAMN04849742) | marine metagenome | isolation source: floating plastic debris | place: Pacific Ocean | collected 2008-08-30 | study: EMG produced TPA metagenomics... | reverse complement strand
AAAGGCTTTGAAGGCTTAAAGAATGGTGGAGGTATTCCCGCCACAGAGTACTAGTCGTATTTTCGGCATCGTGGGCAATTATGTGCTGCTGGTGATGCTATTTTTTATTTTGATGAAACGCTTCTACAGCGGTCAGGTCTGACCAAAGATTTATGGGACACTTTTGATTTGCTGTTTGGGCGGCTGCGAGGTGGATTGGCGATCGACGCTATTCCCGTTGGCACTTTGTTCGCCGCTGCTACTGGTTGAGACAAGACGGCGACGGAACCAACAGTTCGCGTTAAAGCTGGGATACAAATCAGCCACCGGTTTACTCTGCTGTGGCCGGTTCGCTGCCACCCGGTGCAGTGATGACGCCAGCCGGGGGCGTTTCCTGCTCGCTATCCTGACGATTCGGTTGCTGGGAGTCAAGTGCATCTTCAACCTCTTCATTTGCCGGCGGCGTCAATTCTGGCAGAGTTTCAGAGCCCTCATGCGTGGCGCCTGGAGCCACCGTCTCGTCTACCGAGTTTGTTTCAGCGGCTTCTTCTTCTGGAGCTGCTGTGGTCGCGTCTTCATCGGTATCAACGTCACTCTCTCCAGCGTTATCAGTAGCATCGGGCGAGGTGGTGGGAAATAACCAGCCACCATCGACGGTGGCATCGCCATTGGGCGAGAGGAATCGCGGATCTAGCCAAAAATCACCGTCAAATTCTGACTGAGAACTGTCCTCCGGCGAAGCATCATCGACGATCGCATTGCCGTCCGGGGATGTGGCAAGTCCGATCGCTAGTCCCTGCACTAAAGGACTCGTTTCAAAAAATAACGCTAAGTCAAATTCAAAAATAAACAGGTCGCTGCCGTTAATAATCGCCATCTGACCGACATTTAAGCGGATGCTCCGACCATCGCGCAGACTAACTTGAGCAGCACCGCGATCGCCCTCGGCAATCACCATAATGACGGTGCGGCCAGTGGCAGCTGGAAAGGCGTCGTCGGTGCCAAGTCGAGGGGTGGCATCGGCGGCGGCATCGTCTAGCCGTACATGGCGGACGGCAACGACAGCGTCGTCAGTAATTGCGATGGCATTCGGCGTCGCGATCGCACTGCTGCCACTGTCGGGTGCCGCAGCTAGCAGCACCGTGCCCTGCGTTAGCCGCAAATCGCGGCTGTTGGGAATAAACCAAAACGTCGTCTGCCCTCCCAACCTCACCTGCGAACCGTCATTGAATAGTAAATCAGCCTGGGATGACTGGCGGGTTTGAATAGCATCACCGAACCCCAACCGATCCTGTCTTCGTAAAGGACGGGTGAGGTCGTCTCGCTGCACTAGCTCAACTTGGTTGCGGAATGTTATGACTTCAGCGTGTGTTAAAGAAATGTCAGCTTTTGCAGCAGGCAAGGCGATCGCTAGCTTGAATAGACAAACTAGACTTGCCAGGCTGCGCCATCGGGAGGAATACTGGCTCATAGGCATCTACCAACATCGTCTTAAATTCTAAACACATCATTCGTCAAAATGGACAATTCGTTTTACTTGCTGGCACCCAGGCCAAAAGTTTTGTCTCCATACCTCTGGGTTTCTTCTATCCTTTGACATTAGAAATTAGCAGCAGCTTTCGATGATGGCATCACCTTTTACCTGAGGTCCCATCATTGAATGATGCTCAAAATTTTATGGAATTAGCATTACCACGCCTGTTTAGCTCTCATAAACTCATGGCTGCTTTCTATTTATTGTCAAAGTAATTGATATCCATAAATGGCAGTCCTGGGTGAGGGGCGATTATTTCTTCGAAAGATCTGTTTTTCGGAAGATTTTTGCGCCTAATCATCTAAAAGCTGGACATCAAGGACGATGATGTCTTGAGCCCGCGAGTCTACTATTCGTAAGCGTATTCTTTATGCTTTGTCGGCTAAGGAAAGATTGAAACCTGCTTTTGTGGAGCCATTCGTGGTTAGTCGTATTTTTCTTTCGAAGCCCTGGTTATTCTGGGGACTTATATTAGGCATGAGTTGGCCAGCCAGTTCCGCTGTCGCGGCCTCTTCTTCTGAGGTACTCGCAGATGCTTTCAGCAGTAGCCCTGAGCGAGCTGCTTTGTTCAGCACCACTTCTGAGGCGGATAAAGCGGCGGCAGATACCAAGCAGCCTCCAGCGATAGGCAATCACTGGCAGCGTGCCGATGAAGCAGCGGCGCTATCGGTCGCTTCTCAGGTCAATACGGCGGTCGCTTCGCCAGTCAACGTAACCGGCAATTCTGGAACACTGGACCATTCAGCTCGCCTGTCATCCCTCTCCCCCCCCTCATCGGAACAACCGCAGAGACAGTCTGTGGCGGCAGCGATCAACGTCGCGGCAACTGAAACTCATTCAAGGGCCCAACCCAAGCAGCGTTCGGAACCTCAGGATGCTCCTCCCAAACCCGACGAGAAAAAAATACCCAAAAGCGCCTCACCCCTATTAACTCGCTTTTTCGCTACGCGAGCAGCCACTAACCAGTTCGCTGTTGGTCCTCGTTCGGATAATCAATTTTCAGGCTCTGACAAGCCCGATTCCGACAGCAGCAATCCAGGTTCCTGGAGTGATCCTGAGTTGGGAGTTGTGCAGGTGGCGGAGGTTCAGAGAGATGATGAATTAGGCGTTATTCAATTACGTAGCCCTTTGCAGGATCCTGAGTTGGGCATTTTGGAACTACAGCAAATCTCGCCTCCTTCCCGTCGCCTACCTTTCGTCTTTTTATCTACTTTCGTCACGGCTTCCAGCAGCGACAACGTTTTTTTGGTTGAAGATCCGGTGCAAGGGCGCTTTAACGATAACTTTATCCGCCCTGGCATCAGCATCACAGCATTTCCGGCAGTGGGCCCAAATACTAATTTGTTGATTTCTGGCCGCACCTCTTTTCTTCGTTATGAAGAGCAAAGTAACTCCAGCTACGACGAGCTACGGCTGCAGGCGGGCATCCGCCATCGCTTTACTGACAGAGTTTACGCTCAGTTGAGCCTGAGTCATCAATTGCTGTTTGATGAGGGTTATCGCGATCGCTTTTTCACCAACACGGGATTAGAGTTAACTGTCGGCAGGCGCGATCAGCTGACGCCACAGCTAACGCTCGACAGTTTTTATCAAGGTCAAATCTTTTTCAGCGATCCTGACGAATTTAGCAATGTGCTCAATTCGGTCGGCGCGTCCTTACGTTACCGGATGTCTCCTCAATGGGACACGAGCATTTCATATCGGCTCACGATTTCTGACTTCACTCAGCAATCGCGCCATGAGACTTACCAGCGTATTACGGGTCAGCTCCGCTATTCCATCACCCCATCCGTGAGGCTATCGCTGTTCGGCGGTCTAAGTTATGGGCGCTCATCGGAGAGCCGCATTAGCTTTGACGACACTTTTTTCGGCATCAGCTTTGATGCGACAATCTCTATTTTTTGAAGGGTAGCGACTACAGCAAAGGAATGAAGACAAAATCGGTCCACTGCTTGCAAAACTCAACATACAGGGCAGAAGTAAAAGCACGACTGCATGAGGACTGTAGCCACTAGACGCAACCGAATTCAACTGCAATTTGCCATCCCATTGAGCAAAACATAGATGGCTTCTAGAAGGCCAACTGATGCACTGACGTGAGGGATTGAAGGCACGTCGCTAGCGTAATGCTCGAAACTCCAGTGGAATCGACACTACTGCGCTTCTCCCCTAAGTTCAGAGGCAAGAAGATGCCTCCCTTAAAGTCGCAACATTGAATATTTAGTAGTCGAAGTATTAAATATTCAAATGAGTTTAGAGTCCTCAACAGCAGCGTTCTAACGGGTGTTTAACTGCGCTGTGTTGGGCGGAGGATAGACCGCTTCAGCAACCATCCCCGGTTGCCCGAGCACCCGTGAATTACCCTCGTTAAAAGAAACCATGACTCCGCCTGCATTGCCTGCCCGAATCCGCAGTTGCTCTTCTGCTGTCCAAATTTTCGAGTCGCCTTCTTTCATAATGCCTTCAAAGGCGACTTGACCGTCACTGGTTACCCGCAACCAAGATTGGCCCTGCAGTTCTACGGCTACACGAACCGGCGAACCGGCAATCTCGGAAGGCACGGCCGGAGCATCAGCCGAATTAGCCGAATTGGTGGGTGTATCCGGTCCGCCCTCCGGCATGGTCGCTGATTCGGCAACTTCCCCCTGCAAAACCGGCAGCGCGCTGTTTTGATAGGTCATTCGCTGCAGCGTATAGGAAAGCGCACTAATCGCTATCCCAATTAAAAAAAGATAGGTGACATAAAGATGGACTGGCCGCAACTGCGGCGTCACTGGCAGCCGCCAGAAAGAACGGGTTTGTCGGTGATTGTTGACTGGCGTAAAGTACTGAATAGCTAAGGTTTCACCATCTAGTCCTAAGCTATCTCCATAGCGCCGAATTAAACCTCGGGTATATACCGGCTCGGGAAGCTGACTAATGTCAGCCATCTCAATCGCCTCCAACAGGCTGCGACGAATCAGCGTTTTCTCCGCCAACATCGTTAGAGAAAAACCCGTAGCTTCACGAGCTTCTCGCAGAATTTGACCAATGTAGACCAATTGCTCTCGGTGGAGTTGGTGAATGTTAGGAGGCTGTTTCTTCATCAAATCTGTTGGAGATGCATACTAAAGATAATAAGGGGTATTGTGTGGACTGGAAGCACCTCGATTTTGCATTAGTATCACTAAATCTAATCGACCCGCCGACGTGCCTTCAGAACAAAAAAAGCTGTTGTTTGTTTATACCCTGAATTTCGCTTTGTTAGGTTAAGAAAGAGGACTTCTTCTGCTCGCTTGTTCCCGAAATTTAGGAATTAAGAGGCTTTAACAAATAAAGATGGCTTTTCTTCACCCGGCAGACATAGTGAACACTCGTGAAAACGGCAGGGCTCCTGTGAATCAACGTCACTGAAAGGCCGCAGTTTGTCAAATTCGCCGCCGTCTATCGGGGATTTGTTTCCTTACGGGCACTCACTGCCCATCGCAGTTGCTGAAGCTCTTGCTGGGTCAGCAAACGAATCTGGCCGCTTGTTAAGTTGCCCAAATGGATTGGACCGATCGCGACCCGATGTAGATGGATAACCGCATGTCCTAATTGCTCGGCTGTCCGGCGAATTTGTCGATTACGACCTTCCCATAAGACAACCTCAAGGACGGTCTGTCCGGGAGATTTTTTCGACAACACAGTAACTTTTGCTGGCGCTGTTTGGCGACCCGACAGAAAAACGCCTGCCCGCCACTGTGCGATCGTCTCAGCGTGGGGATGGCCTTGAATGACGACCCGGTAGGTTTTGGGAATGTGATGGCGAGGATGGGTCAATTGATGGGTCAATTCGCCATCGTTGGTGAGAATCAGAGCGCCGGTAGAATTGTAGTCAAGTCGACCGACAGGATGAATGCCGCTATCCTGCTGCAGGGCCTGCGGCAATAAACTGAGAACGGTTTGACGACCCCGGGGATCTTGGCAAGTCGAGACTGTTCTCAAAGGCTTGTGCAGCAGTCCATAGTAAGCCGGAGGGCGATCGCGACGAGTGAGTTCTCGGCCATCTATTTTAATGCTGTCGCGCTGCGGATCGGCTTTTTGACCCAGTTCCGCAACCGCATCATTGACCAAAACGCGCCCCGCTTTAATTAAGCTTTCGGCCTGACGCCGGGACGCCACTCCCCACTGCGACAAGATTTTCTGTAGTCGCTCCGCCATTAGTGCCCTGCTTACCCACTCAAAGTCTTCTGCCTACGACTATAAAGTCTCTAACGAAGGTCAGGTTATGCCTGAAAATTCAAGTTTAAGCGGTCAGCACATAGACATACGTTGTCGCAATATCGTTAAGACATTAGTAGGAAAAACAAAAGATACGGCCCCTCGTAAGGCATTATCTTTCGCAGTAAGAAAAAACACTCATTCCTTCATCACCACAAATAAGGAATGCTTAATGTAGTGAGACATCTCGTAATTTTATGAGATGCGCCCACATAACTTTTATTTATGATTCTATACAGATCTTCCAAAATCAGGCTTATCGGAACGCTGATAGTATTCTAAAAGGCATAGGGAATTGCAGGACTCCCAAACTCCAGTAGTGGAACCCGACTGAGGCAAGTCATGCCGGTGGTGGGCCGCTGGAATGCTAACTACAAACTGCCACCTGCTTTGGCGAGAGATTTTGGTCTTCAACCAGTGCAGCCTTTTGGGCATCCCCGCTGTTTGGCGGGCCGTTGCGTGGCGTCTTTACGAACCTCACAGGAAGGGAGATATGTCTTACTCACAGACGTCGACTCAGTCAAAAGCTGGTTACAGCGCCGGGGTTAAGGACTATAAGCTGACTTATTACACCCCCGATTACACTCCAAAGGATACGGACATCTTGGCTGCGTTCCGGATGACGCCGCAGCCAGGTGTGCCCCCCGAAGAATGCGCCGCAGCGGTGGCAGCGGAATCCTCCACCGGTACTTGGACTACCGTGTGGACTGACCTGCTCACCGATATGGATCGCTACAAGGGCCGGTGCTACGATATCGAGCCCGTTCCTGGCGAAGATAATCAATATATTTGTTATGTTGCCTATCCTCTCGATTTGTTTGAGGAAGGTTCCGTTACCAACTTGCTGACCTCTTTGGTGGGTAACGTGTTTGGTTTTAAGGCACTGCGGGCACTGCGTTTAGAAGACTTGCGCATTCCGGTTGCTTATTTGAAGACCTTCCAAGGCCCGCCCCACGGTATTCAAGTTGAGCGCGATCGCTTAAACAAGTACGGTCGTCCTCTGCTTGGCTGTACCATTAAGCCCAAGTTGGGTCTGTCGGCGAAGAACTACGGTCGAGCCGTTTACGAATGTCTGCGTGGCGGTTTGGACTTTACCAAGGATGACGAGAACATCAACTCTCAGCCGTTCCAACGCTGGCGCGATCGCTTCTTGTTTGTTGCTGACGCCATTCACAAGTCCCAATCAGAAACGGGCGAAATCAAAGGTCACTACTTGAACGTGACGGCTGCCACCTGCGAAGAGATGATCAAGCGGGCCGAGTACGCGAAAGAACTCGAAATGCCCATCGTCATGCATGACTTCTTGACCGGTGGTTTCACGGCTAACACCACGTTGGCGCACTGGTGTCGCGACAACGGCATGTTGCTGCACATCCACCGCGCGATGCACGCCGTTATCGACCGTCAGAAGAACCACGGTATCCACTTCCGCGTGCTGGCCAAGTGTTTACGGATGTCCGGTGGTGACCACATCCACACCGGTACGGTTGTGGGTAAGTTGGAAGGCGATCGCGCCGGTACGCTGGGCTTTGTTGACTTGCTGCGAGAAAATTACATCGAGCAAGACAAGTCTCGGGGTATCTACTTCACCCAAGACTGGGCTTCTATGGGGGGCGTCATGGCGGTGGCTTCCGGGGGTATCCACGTCTGGCACATGCCCGCACTGGTGGAAATCTTCGGCGACGACTCTGTACTGCAGTTTGGTGGTGGCACCTTAGGGCACCCCTGGGGGAATGCGCCGGGTGCAACGGCTAACCGCGTCGCTCTCGAAGCGTGCGTGCAGGCCCGTAACGAAGGCCGTGATTTGACTCGCGAAGGGGGCGACATCATCCGTGAAGCCGCGAAGTGGTCTCCCGAACTGGCTGCTGCTTGTGAACTGTGGAAGGAAATCAAGTTCGAGTTCGACACCGTTGACACCATCTAGACCAGCTTAGGGGTGCTGCGACACCCTAGTGACGCGTTGAGCGCGTTGGTAGCTCTATCGACGGCAGTCAATCGCCAAAAAATGGTGATATTGCTGCATCAGCTACCGAAACTGAGAAAGTTTCGGGCTTAGAGTCAGGGCTACCAACCGTCCAGCGGCGGGGTTATGTCAACCGTTCGGAAACCTCTGATGGACCTCAAGAAGTCAGCTAAAGACGCCGCCAAGGTGCTCACTAGCTATCTGACGTTTCAGGCTGTGAAAACAGTGCTGAATCAGCTGAGGGAAACTAACCCTGCCCATGCCTATTGGCTGAATGCGTTTTCCACTAAAGAGGCGTTACAGGATGGGGAAGCCTATTTGAACGCCCTCCTGCAGGAAAGACCAGAGTTTGCCATCCGGATTATGACTGTACGGCAGACCATTGCAGATGAAATCTGTGAGTTTTTGCCAGAAATGGTCTTAACTGGCATCCAGCAAGCCAATATGGAGCATCGTCGCCAGCATTTAGAGCGCATTACCCAGTTGGGGTCGACTCAGCACGCGATCGAGGAAGAAGTTGACGTTTCTCCTGACTCTGCGGCTGACCCTGAGACAACTTCTGAGTAGTGCTTGTCATCCGAATCAGACTTGTTCATGCCTTCACTACTGAAGTCTGCATATTTCCGGCATTAAGCCGATTGTTAATTAGTTAACCCAACGTAAAATCATGAAAACTCTGCCTAAAGAGCGTCGTTACGAAACCCTTTCCTACCTGCCGCCTTTGACGGATGCCCAGATCGAGCGTCAGATTGCTTACATTCTCAAAATGGGCTATTTCCCTGCGGTTGAGTTCAATGAGAACTCGAATCCTGAACAGTATTACTGGACTATGTGGAAGTTGCCGATGTTCAACGCCTCTACCACTCAAGAGGTCTTGAGCGAAGTTCAGGCTTGCCGCTCTGAATACCCTGATTGCTTCGTCCGCGTGGTGGGCTTCGACAACGTGAAGCAGTGCCAAATCACCAGCTTTATTGTTCATAAGCCGGGCGCTAGCACTTATCGTTACTAAGTCTCAGCAAGTGAAAAAATCCTGAATGAAGGGAGCCATAAGGCTCCCTTTTTTATTGGCAGATCGGCTTCTGAAATCAGCTTAAAAAAATTTAGCCCTACCAATCCCATATTCAGCGACTAAGGGGAATCATCGCCCTGAATTTCATCGGTAATGACAGCCAGGGAATCGATAATAGCGACGGCATCTGCCACGGGAAGATTCGTGCAAGGTGCTGCTGGGGTCAGCATTTCGTTGATCAGGGCGGCACCTGCTAAGCGCGAAAAGCCGCCGGCGACTGGCAGCCAGTCACTGTGTAGCAAAGACTCCGGAAACTGCTCGCGCAGAGCGGGATCAACATAGACTCCATAATTGAGGCCATATTCCACAGGATCTTCGGCAAGCATCGGCGGACTGAGCGGCAGGCGATTTTCTGTGGCCGGCATATCACCGATGCCACCGACGGTGTACTCGATCAAAAAGCAGCGATCGCGGTCATCCCGATACAAAATCTGATAGCCCCCAAATCGCTCGTCTGCCTGAGTTTGTACTTGCGCCACCTGAAATCCGGCGGGAACTGCCGCCGGTAGCACCAGCGGTAACCCCAAGTCTCGGATCTGAGCCGTTTTTTCTGGAGTGATTAAAGCTAAAAAGGCCGCATCTGGCGGCGGTGGTGGAGCCGCTGGTAGAGACTCAGCGGTGGCTTCCGGCGGCGCTGCTGGAGAAGTCGCGGTAGATGACTGGGCTGTATCGGAGCGGGCCGGTGGGCGATCGCAGGCGGCCAGTCCCATCAAACTGAGTCCAATGACAGTGCCGCTGATAGCCGACCGCTGCCAACGGGTCGGAACAGAATGCCAGAAATCTGATAGAAATCGCGATCTCATACTCTGTCCGTAAAGTCTGGTGACGCTTTTAATGTCCTGCATCATAGGCGGCATAAACAGCAATCGCCTGCGCTTTAGGCGAGCTTACAGCAAATGGTGGAACTTTTCATTAGCGCCTAGGGCTTTAACTGCCTTCTTGATATCTTGGGTACGGCTTTTGTGGACGATTAAGGTAGCTTTGCCATCCCGTACGACCACCACATCTTCCAACCCAATGGTCACAATGACTTCATCTTCATCCGAGGTATACACAATGCTGCCGGTAGTCTCTAGGCACAAGTGTTGAGCCATCTCAACATTGGGTTTTTCCGGCGATTTCAGCAGCCGCTCAACGGCATTCCAATCTCCCAAGTCGTCCCAGCCAAAGGCAACCGGCATAACGCAGGCTTTATCAGTTTTTTCCATCACGGCATAGTCAATACTGAGCTTCGCAAGCTGGCTATAGGCGTCAACTCCTTGGGAGCGTAAGGAAGCCATCATTTCTGGCGCATGGGCATCAAGCTCTGCCAGCATCACCCCGGCGGGAAAGATAAACATGCCGCTGTTCCAACTAAAACTACCGCTGGCAATAAAGTCTTCTGCAGTCGCCTGATCTGGCTTTTCGGTAAAGCGGGCCACTTGGTAAGCCATCAGCTCACCAAACTCTCCCACGGCTGAACCTTGCTCGATATAGCCATACCCAGTGGCGGGGAAAGTTGGAGTAATGCCCAACGTCGCGATCGCCCCGCGATCAACCGCTAGTTTGGCTGCGGCTCGCAGCGTGTCCCGATAACCGGCCTCGTCGGCAATCCAATGATCCGCCGGGAAAAAGCCTGCCACCGCCGAGTCACCATGCCGCTTAGCAACTTCCAGCGTTGCCCAAGCCACGGCCGGTGCGGTGTCTTTGCCTTCTGGCTCAACTAGCAGATTACTTTCAGGCAGCTCGGGCAGCTGCTGACGAATGCCATCGGCCAAGTGACCAGCCGTAATTACCCAGAGGGAGTCCCAGCTTTCTGCCAACGGTAGGAGTCGGTTGGCAGTGGCCTGCAGTAGACTGAAACCGCTACCGTCTAAACATAAAAATTGTTTGGGATGTTGGCGGCGGCTGACTGGCCAAAATCGTTCACCTTTACCACCAGCCAAAATCACTGGAATTACCGTTGGGGGCATAGAGCTGACACTCCAAATATTGTCCGACCTATAGTACCCAAACCCCTTGAGAAGCAAGATATAATCGCCGTAATCTTTTATTCATATTTTAGAAGTTCGCCATGGGGCTGCTTCAAACCTGCTAAGCCAAGAAGATTGCAGTGACGCTGCTATCTTCCCCAGCGAGTAAACCGTGAGGATTCATGTCATCGTCCGTTCAGCCCCCCCATCAAAATCAGCTTAATTCCGATTTATCGACCGCAACTGCTTCTACTGCCAATATCGGTTCATCGACTCAAAAGTCGGCGGTGCGGTTCTTTTTACCGTGGCTGCGTCGCCTGGCATGGACAACCGTTTTTGCAGGGACAGCCTTAACTGCTGCCGTTGGCGGAGCGCTGTTTGCTACGACGGTGCCTTTGCCCGCTTGGCTGGGTTCACAGGTTGGTCAGCCGTTAAACCTGGCAGATCTATGGCAGACTGGCTTTCGCTATCAGGTGACCCGCCCGGTCAATCTGTTGATTATGGGAGTTGATTTGCCTGAACCCGGCGCACCCAACACGGAAGATTCGTTTGCTGGTCGTTCCGACACCATGCTGCTAGCGCGAATCAATCCCGACGACGGCAGCGTAGATTTGCTGTCAATTCCTCGGGATACTCAGGTTGATATTCCTGGTGAAGGTATTGCCAAAATTAATCATGCGAATTTGGCCGGCGGTCCCAGCCTGGTAGCCGAAACGATTCAAACTAATTTGGGGCCAGTGCCCATTGACCGGTACGTGCGAGTCAGCACGAATGCTCTGCGGGAGCTAGTAGATCTGCTTGGTGGCGTTGAGGTCAATGTGCCCCAGCGGATGGTTTATCAGGATGTTACCCAGGGGCTCAATATTGATTTGGAACCGGGTTGGCAAACGCTAAATGGCGATCGCGCCGAGCAGTTTGCTCGCTTTCGCAGCGATGGGAATGGTGACATTGGCCGGGTACAGCGTCAGCAAATGCTGATGAAAGCCCTGCGGGAACGCCTGACTCATCCCACCGTGATTCCTCGGCTGCCGCAAGTGGTGCGGGTAATGATGCGCCACGTTGACACCAACCTGACGGTGGAAGAAATTTTAGCTCTGGCGAATGTTGCCATGGAGCTGGAGCCTGACAACTTGCAGATGGTGATGCTGCCAGGGCGCTTCAGCGGTCCTAATGAATATATTGCCAGCTATTGGCTGATGGATCCTGCGGCTACACAGCAGGTCATGAACACCTTTTTTGAGCTAGATAATGTGGCGCTGCTTTCCAGCAACGAAAACCAAGCCGTTACCAATTTGCCCATCGCGGTGCAGAATGCATCTGGTGAAGCACAGTTAGCTCGAGACGTCGCCAACTATCTGCGGCAGGAGGGCTTCCGCAATGTCTATGTGATTGGAGACTGGTCCAGCGAGCTGCAGCGGACCCAGGTAATTGCCCAGCGCGGTGATATTGAGAGTGCCGCCCTGATGACTTCAATCCTCAATATGGGTCGCGTAGTGGCCGATTCCACCGGCGATTTACAATCGGAACTTACGATCCGCGTTGGTCGCGACTGGCTAATGCAGACGCCACCCGATATACAGTAGCTTTAGATGCGATCGCCTAGGTTTGAGATTTCAGATTGTGGATTTGGGACTTCAGGTTCTCAGATGACACTACTGAATCTCCCTGCATCGACAGCGCTAAAGAGACAAAATGTTGACGGCCCATCAGCGATGGCGTAATCGCATGACGAGATGGATTCTAAGAATTGGCGTTATTTTTACGCTGGCCATGCTCTGGCTATTGATTTTTGCAGGGGCGGCGATCGCCTCTCTAATCGCTCTCTAAGGCATGAAGACGAGTGGTCGTGAGGAACTACAAAATGTGGTTAAGCGCAGACCACGTCGTGATGTCTTCGAGCAATGCGCGATAGCCCAGCACATTAGGATGAAGGCCATCAGTTGAGATGCGCGATCGCCACCAGGCATCGCCGCGACGCAGCCAAAGGTCGTACACATCAAGATACGGAATGTGGCGCTGTTCACAGGCGGCACGGGTAAATTCTTTGTAGGGCCACTGATCGCGATGGCTATAGTACAAAATTTCGGCAAAGGGCATGCGCTCTTCAAGCACTGGAGTCATGCCAATAAAGATGGTTGGGCAGAGGCTCTGAGCAGTATCCAGCAGTTCGCCCATTTGCGCTTGAAAAAGCTGAAACTCGGTGAGAGGACGGCCATCTGGCTTGCTAACCCGGCAGGTATCGTTCAATCCCACCGACAAAATCATCAAGTCGGGCACCCGGTTGCGAAACTCTCCTCGGGTCTGAAATTCTTGTACCAATCGGCGAGCAACCCGTTCAGTCGTATCGGCTCGAACGCCTAAATTATAAATGGCATGACTAGGAGCTTCGGGCTGCAGCCACTGCCGTCGCAGGCGCTCGACCCAGCCGCCGCCCTCAGGATCCCCAAAGCCGTAAACCAAACTATCGCCAATCGCCACAATACGCTTCTCCTCTCGTTGATTTAACGTGACGGGCGATCGCGTAAAAGGAGAGGCCGCTACCATATTGAATTGCTCGTTAACTGCAAAGATTGGTTGTGCATAGCTACCAATATATTATGAAAATTTAACATTTCAGAAATTTATTATGGGTTCTTGCTTCTGACAGTGTGAGAGCCCTGAAGGCCAGCCTTTTCGCGCATAAGCAATGGATTCCATAAAAATCTGCAATGCAGCATATTCTACATAGCCCTGCAGCAGTTGAAAACTGAGATCAGATTAAAAACGGGATCATCATGCAAGATTTAATTTCCCACCGCTGGGGTTGTAGCTTTGCTGCGGTTGAGTCCTTGAATATTCAAGGGATGACAGACCTGAGCGGCGTGCCGTCGGAATTTGCTTGCCGTTGATTATTTTGGTGGTGATAGTGTCAGCGTCGACTGATTATCAATAGGACAATAATTGCCGGCCGCATCGATGGCCCCGAACTTTTGAAGCTGGCGGTTGATGGCGGCGGGCAGTTGGCAATAGTCAAACTGGGCGTCACCAGCAGAAATGTCGGCCCAAAAGTCCTGCAATTCTGGAGCATAAAACGCTGCTTTGTCAGGAGCTAAGTTAAATGGCGGACAGGTGAGAAACTTTGTCATAAATTGAGTTGAGCGATCGCGCATCCACTGCCGTGAGGTCGCTTGCAACTCTGGCCAACCCGGCACTGCTGGCACCCGATAGCTTTCTACCTGCAGCGTCAGACCTTCTGAGGGGTGAGGCGTAAGTGTCAAGATGCGATAGGGATGGGGATAGCTGACCAGTGAGCCCGTGGTAATTTCCCAGAGGTGGCCGTCCTGGGCGACATCTTGCACATGCAAATGTCCGGTCAAAATCAAACGGGTGCCACTTTGGCGTAAGCACTGTAGCAAGGCGTCGCGATTCTGAGTGATATAGCGACGGCCCACGGGATGGCGCGCCTGGTCAGGCAGGTGTTCCAGCACATTGTGATGAATGGCAACCATTACCCACTCAGATGGCAATGCGGACAAAGTTGTTGACAGCCAGTCCAATTGCTCTGCATCTACGTTGCCGGCAAATAGCTGCTCGCCCGCGTCGTCAAAAGCAATGGAGTTAAGACCGATAAGGTGTAGCCCCGGCGCCAATTTTTGATGATAGTAAGGGCGATCGCGAGTGTAACCGCAGTGCTGATAAATTTCTGAGAATTCCGTCAAGCCGATCGTGCGATTGTTCCCAGTGCGCGCAATGATGTCATGATTGCCCGGCACCACATAGGCCGGAAACGGCAACTGCTGCAGGCGCCGAGCCATCCACTGATGATTATCGCGTTCGCCATGTTGAGTCAGGTCGCCAGGCAACAGGACAAAATCAAGGTCTTGCGTTTCTAGCGATCGCAAAATTCCTTCTAATGCCGGAATGCTGACTTCCACTAAATGAAAGCGATTGGGCTGATGGGCAATCGTATGAGGCAGAGCGATATGCGGGTCGCTAACAATCGCAAACCGAACCGGGCGAACCATGACGTCATCTGTCTTTAGGACAGCGCAAACTTGGCTACAGCGTAACCTACACCGGCGATGATTACAGCGGGCATCTCATACGTAGAGCAGTCCATCGAAACCGGACTGAAACCTTACCCGATCAATCTGGGATAGTACCTGTGCGGCACCTGCCTGTGATCGCCGAGGCGGGCCCTTCTCATTGCTTAGGCGAGTTCTTGCGCGTAGTCGCGCTCAACCTGCTCATAATCAGGCGGGCTAAGAACGATGCCCTGGGGCCAAACAGCTAGTTGCGGTTGGGCAATTGTGCTCATCGGTTCAACAAAAACGGGGGTGGCTAACGAGCAAGCCGACCAATTACCGCGTACTAAAACGTTAAGCTGCTCGCAGTGTCCGCCACGTCGCCCAGCCAAAACAAAGTGCCGACAGCGCTGACAACGAGAAACGCCCAACTGAGAATCGTCCATTCTGAAGCTTTCCAAAACCTATGTAATGACATCTTGACTTAGTATCTTTTGCTTCTTTCTCAAAGAAAAAATAGAAAACCTATGAGCATCAATTACTCCAAGGCTTATTTACCATTAAGTAGGATTCACATTATTTTCATATTCACTTTAAAAATCTATAGGCGATATTTTGCAGGAAAACGGCTTTCTTTTTAGCTGGTCCTGAGTTGGGATCGAAGTTAATTGGCTTTAACTGTACAGCTCAGACCCTAAAAAACACCTTTATAGAGGCCAGTAATTACACTGAAAGAAACAGCTTTGATGAGCTTCACGATGGTCGGCAGATGATATTTCTGATACAAAACCAAAGCGATTTCCGTTTCTTTGGATGATATTGATTACCAAAACAAGATTTTCGACGAGGCTAAAATTATCGCCGTCGAGCACAGCACAATTAGAGCCTTGGAATACTAAAAATTAGCAAATCCAAAACTCTTGAAAAGATATTTCAAGAATCATTCCTAATGCCGATTTTGTGCATGCAGCGTGTGCCATTGGCGAGCGATGCAGATTGTACAGACTCCCCAACGCTTAATTTCTTCAGTGGGACAAGGACTTTGGCAGCGAGGGCATCGACCTTGGTGGGCCAATTGCTGTTGCTTACGCTCAGCCCATTGTTGAAAAGCAGTTCCTGCGGTTTGGGGCACGATGGCATTAGGGGTAGCTGAATAAGCGGCCCAGCTTGGATGCTGACGATTAGAAGCGGTAGCGGTTGGAACTGATTGCTGCGTCATCCGATGCCAATCGGCTGTGGCAAATCGCAAGTCACGAATGGCTGGCTGCGTTTCCGGCAGGCGAGTGTGGAGGTTTTGCAAAATGCGCGATCGCTCAAAGGTCAATGTTTGCGACCAAGCCGCACTCGACACTGAGACCTGTAAAACCTGCCGGTAAATATTTGTGGGACGGCTATGTTGGGCCACCGCTTCACCTACCAACTGAGGCCACAAAAATAATATGCGCCGCAGGCTAGCGCTGGCCCGCCATTGGGGCGATCGCTCCAGCGACTGCATCAGAGCTTGAATCGATTCCATAGTTCTGGCTGTCAGTGGCCTCTCAATACTTAAAAATAGACGTCAGTCGTGCCCCAGTAGTATAGCGTGACCCTACTGATGGAGGTGTCGTAGACCCAATCCCCCTAGATGTAGAGAATTGATTTTTGAAGCAGTCGGACCAAAATCCTCTGGAAAAAATCGCTCATTTCGGGGCAAAAAGTGTATAACTAAGTGCAAGTTATCCTCAGCTACATTAGCAACCTAAAGCTGAGCGGCTGCAATACGCTGCCTGAGCTATTTTTGGCTCAGTAATCAACTTTCATTCGTCTGTGTGAGGCCAGTCTATGTCCCCGTCTGCTGCTCCTCAATCTCCCAATATCTTCGTCAATAGCGCTCAGAGTGCCCTGATGGAGGGATTGCAGCCAACCTTGAGAAGCACCCTATCGAGCTTGAATATCAATCTTGATTATGAGTTGGCTCGCTATCGCTATGCCAAGCGCGGAGCTACCCAGCCGAGTATGTCGCCGCCTCAGTTCAGGCCGCGACAGCGATCGCTGAGTTTAATGGCAGTGCCACAGCCGGCCAGAACCAAGCAACTGCCGGCTCAAGCCGCTGCAGTGGTGCCGCCATTACCGCCACCCAATCCGCGAATTCAGCTTGCATCGGTCGCCGCTGGGACGACAACTTCAGAGTCGGAAGTTGCAGCTCTGCGAAGTGCCATTATTCAGCAGCCAGATTCCCCTCAAGAGACCTACTTGGCTTCTTCAGAAGCGCTGCTGCAAAGCTTTGAACCATCTGTCAGCGCTTCTCCACACGCGGCGACTAGGCAGACGACTGGCAACTCGCGGGGATTTAAGACGCCTTTGGGGTTAGGGGCATTGATGCTCTTGCTAGTCGCCAGTGCTGGTTTGGGGTTTGTGCTGGTCAATCCTTCAGCAGCCAGTCAATTTTTTCAGCACACGCCCTTAGCGCGATTCTTTCCCAGTGAGACCGAAGACGACAGCCCCGAGGCGATCGCGGCTGGTGATGCTGCAGAAGATGAGATCGCTTCGGCAGCGCCTGAGGGATCGCCATTGGCGGCTATGAGTCCTGATTTGTCACAACGAGAGTTCACGGATTTGGATCTCAACTCCCTAAGTTCTTTGCCTTCCAATTCGGCGGCAGTACCGCTAGATGCCGAGGGGGCAGATGAGGATGCTGGGGCGCGAGCAAAAGAGCGCGATCGTTCTGCCAATAGTGCTTCCGGCAGTTCAGCGCCGGCCAACTCACCTCAGCGAGTCACGCAAATTCCGCAAACGACTTCCCCGGCACCGCAAACGGCCACTCCCTATGCGGCTCCGGCCACTCCAGCTCCAGCAGCCACTCCAGCACCGCAACCAGCACCACCAACAGTCCCCGCGCCAGCCACCACCAACCAACCGGTCAGCCCAGCACCGGCAGCCAACACCTATTATGTCGTGACCGACTACACGGGTGATCCGTCGCTGAACGAAGCGCGAACTGTCGTGGAAGATGCCTATGTGCGTAACTACGATATTGGTGCTCGGATTCAAATGGGAGCATTTAGCAGCGAGGCGGGGGCAGCAGCCCTGACGGAGGAGCTGCGTGGTCAAGGCATCGAGGCGGAAATCTACGAGCCCGAGTAGGCTATGATTCCTTCGCTATGGAGGACGGCTGGCGCACTCTGGCAATAGATCCAAATTCAGGCTATTCAATCGCAAAGCAGTTAGATAATATAGATAAGCCCGCGGATGTGGCGGAATTGGTAGACGCGCTAGATTTAGGTTCTAGTGTCCTTGTGACGTGAAGGTTCAAGTCCTTTCATCCGCATTGTTAGTTGACTCCATAAGCAAGTGTTGCGTTTGTCTATTAGGATAATCCGATGGTACTTAGGAGATTTACCGGAAAAATTACCGTTGATACCGTTGGTAGGGTGACATCAGCGCAGCGCAATGCACCTTGATGTTAATGTTTGATTCTCAGAGATCTTCCTAGAGCATTTTTAATAGTTCAGCGAGAGGGTTAAGCAAAGTAAAGTCGATTTGCATGAATATGCAGTACGTACACGGATATAACCCAAGAGAAAACATACGGTTACAAGATCAAGCTTCAACTCTGATCGAACTACTGCACGCTGACACGTCTTATCCCCCTGGAAGTCAAATCCTTGAAGCTGGATGTGGGATAGGTTCACAAACTGTGTCTTTGGCTCGTAACAGTCCTCTAGCTCACATCACCTCAATTGATCTATCTGAGAGCTCGATCGCAGCAGCCAAGGAAAGAATTGCTGCCGCAGGATTCACAAACGTCGACTTTCAGCAAGGTGATATCTTCAATTTGGCATTTGCACCAGAATCATTTGACCACATTTTTGTTTGCTTCGTGCTTGAGCATTTAGCACAGCCGATTGCCGCCCTTAAATGTCTCAGCAATTTTCTTAAAGTCGGCGGCACCATCACGGTGATTGAAGGAGATCACGGATCAACTTATTTTTATCCTGATAGTGAAGCCGCCCACAAAGCGATCGCCTGCCAGATTGAACTGCAAAAAAGAGCCGGTGGCAATGCCAATATTGGTAGAGAGCTTTATCCGCTTCTAAGCACAGTCGGTTTTGATTCTATTCAAGTATCTCCACGAATGGTTTACGTTGATTCAACTAAACCTCAGCTTGTTGAGGGCTTTATCAAGAATACCTTTACAGCGATGATTGAAGGTGTACGCGAATCTTCGATTAAAGCTGGCTTGATTGAAGAAGAAACCTTTGATGACGGGATCAAGGGTTTATACAGAACAATGAAAGCAGATGGAGTCTTTTGCTATACCTTCTTTAAGGCGATCGCGACAAAAAGTTAGTCTATTCAATTCCTTAAATAGAACTTCTTAATGTTAGAAAGACAAAGACTGTTTACGATTTCTAAGATTAGCTAATGCTGCTGAATTCGGCTGTTCGGAGACTGTTATAGTCTTAGAAAAACTCCTTCTCAGAAAATTTAATGTAGCCCCTAAAACAGTGCTGCCGTCTTCTTTTCAGGATTGAAGACATAGCGCTGCTGCTTGTCGGTAACGCCATACAGGTTAAAAGAAATAGTGGGCTCATCGGTGGAGGGCTCGACCTGATGAATGGCGCCGGGAGTAAACGTAATGATGTCGCCGGGAGCCAGCGTAACTTCTTCTACCAGTTCGATTTGATGGGGCTGATCGGCGGTGGGCGTCCGTCGCCAGATGCGGTTGGTTTCATGGCCGCCGAGCATCGCGACGAGGCCCCAAGTGGCGTGGTTGTGGATAGTGGATTTGCTGCCGGGGCTCCAGGCCACCATTTGCACCGTTAGGGGAAACTGATATTCCCGATAGAGAAAGTGCACGCCCCAGCCGGTTTTGGGATCGGGCTCTTTGTATTCCATTTGTAACCAATAGGAACTGATAAGCAGCTTGCGCACCATTGGCGCGATCGCCGCCAGTCGTTTGCTATTATCCGATTCCGCCGTTAATACGTCCTCTAGCTCAGTGAGAAAGCGATAGAGGCGATAAGTTTGCTCAGGCACCGATAAATCAGGCGCACCCAAGGTTTTGAGAGTGCCATCGTCGGTCACCAGCAGATTGCGATTTTCCATAACACTCATTAGGGCCGCCGATCGCTATGGTAATACTGAATGCTGGCAGATGAATGAGTGGCGGCTGAGGTCATTCTAATGGGAAAAAAAGTGAGTATTTTGGCGGCGCTAGTGCTAACAGCAGCGGCCTGTGGGACGATGTCGGAAGCTGTACCGATGACCCGCGATCGCTGCGAGGCGCAGCCCGGATTTGTGTTTGTGCCGGCAGGAGACTTTATTGCCGGCAGTGACCAGACCGAGCGAGACTACGCCTATGAAATTTCTGCTGCGGCGACGACAACGGCTCCAGATGCACTGGCGACGGCAGAGCAGCGGCTGCGGGAGCGGCGCTGGTTTGAGTTTGAGGGCGATCGCCGCACCGAAACGCTAGCCGCGTTCTGCATGCGCGCCAATTTGGTGACGCAGCAGGACTACGCGGAATTTGTGATGGCGACAGGGCATCGAGCCCCCGGAATTACGGCAGCGGAATATCAGGAACAGGGCTTTTTGGTCCATCCTTACGAGGACGTAGAGCCCTATCTTTGGCGTGACGGCACCTTTCCTCAAGGTCGGGACAACCATCCGGTGGTGTTGGTGTCCTATGACGATGCGCTGGCGTTTGCTGAATGGCGCGGCCAGCAGGATGGCGTGGTGTATCGGTTGCCCACGGCTGAGGAATGGGAAAAAACGGCCCGCACGGAGGATGGTCGCTACTTTCCTTGGGGAAATGAATGGCAGGACGATGCAACGCGCTGGGGGCAGTCGGAGCCTTACGGCACCGGGGCGATCGCCCAATATCCCCTCAGCCGCAGTCCTTATGGCGCGGAGGATATGGCGGGTCAAGTGTTTGAATACACCTCAACGCTGCGCGATCGCCAGGGCGAACCAGCCTCGGTGATGAAAGGCTGCTCGTGGGATGATCTACCGGGCTTTTGTCGGGCGGCCTACGAACACACCCGCCCAGTAGATTCTCGCCACATTCTGTTTGGGTTTCGGCTGGTGCTGACGGGAGACACACCGTAGCGGAAATTAGCGCATGTCTGGTGCAAAAGGACCCTAAGTTGCCATTCCAGACAGAGTGAGCCAGCATGATGGGCGATCGCCCTTTTTGATGAGCCCCATGCTAGAGTCCTTGCTGCCGATTCTCATGTTCTCTAACACGGTCAGTCTGGAGTTCTGGTCTGATTCGGGACAGGAACCTCAGACAATCAACTGTCAACGCCTCGATTCCCTTACCCAGCAATGGTTATGCTCATATGACACGGAGCTCGCCTCTGGTAATGAGAACGTGCTAACGGGGGAGGTGACTGATTACGTCAAGTCAGTCGCTTGCCTTGACGACAGCTACGACCGCACTATTTTTATCGACTCAATTCCGTTTCCGTCCGAGTGTTCAGAGTCTATACGCCAGGACTGATGTGACAGCATTAGGCCAGTTTGGTCGCTAAGGCATAAGTTTGCCAGAGCGGACAGCAGCGGTGTAGTCGCGATCGATTTTGAAGACGACGGTGGCTAGCGGTGGCAGCGTTACGTCAATGGAATAGGACTGATCGTGAAAGGCCCAGTCATCGCTCCATTTGCCACCGAGGTTGCCCAGGTTACTGCCGCCAAATTCGCCGGCATCGCTGTTAAACAGTTCGCGATAATAGCCGCTCTCGGGCACGCCAACGCGATAGTGGCTGTGAGGCTGGGGCGTGAAGTTGCAAATGGTCACGACAAAGTCGTCGCTGTCGCGATCGCGACGGATAAACGACACCACACTGTGGCGATTGTCGTTACAGTCGACCCACTCAAAGCCGTCTTGCGAAAAGTCGTCAGTATAGAGGGCCGGTTCAGACTTGTAGAGCGCGTTCAGTTTGGCCATAAAGTTTTTGTGCTTTTGGTGCGGCTCATACTGCAGCAGGTGCCACTCCAGGTCGCCCCAGACGTTCCACTCGCTCCACTGGCCAAACTCCATGCTCATGAACAGCGTCTTTTTGCCCGGGTGGGTGTACATAAAGGTCTGCAAACACCGCAGGTTGGCGAACTTTTGCCACGGGTCGCCCGGCATCTTACCCAACATGTTGCTCTTACCGTGAACCACCTCATCGTGGGAGAGGGCCAGCATAAAGTTTTCGCTGAAAGCATACCAAATGCTGAAGGTGACGTTGTTTTGATGGAACTGGCGGAACCAAGGATCCATGTGGAAATAATCCAGCATGTCGTGCATCCAGCCCATGTTCCACTTCAGGTTGAAGCCGAGACCGCCAACGTAGGTGGGCCAAGACACCATCGGCCAAGAGGTGGACTCCTCCGCAATCGAGAGCGCGCCCGGGAAATAGCTGAAGATGACGTGGTTGGTCTGCCGCAAAAAGTCTGCCGCTTCAATATGCTCACGACCGCCGTAGTCATTAGCCACCCATTGGCCGTCTTCGCGCAGGTAGTCGAGCTACAGCATGGAAGCCACGGCATCCACCCGCATGCCATCGATATGGTATTTGTCAAACCAAAATAGAGCATTGGCAACGAGGAAGTTGCGCACTTCGTTGCGGTTGTAGTTGAAAACCAGGGTGCCCCATTCTTTATGCTCTCCTTTGCGGGGATCAGCGTGCTCATACAGGTGAGTGCCGTCAAAGAAAGCCAGTCCGTGGCCGTCTTTGGGAAAGTGACCGGGCACCCAGTCAATCAGGACGCCGATCCCCGCTTGGTGACACTGATCGACAAAGTACATGAAATCTTCGGGCGTGCCGTAGCGAGAGGTGGCGGCGTAGTAGCCGGTGACTTGATAGCCCCAGGAGCCGTCGAAGGGATGCTCGGCGATCGGTAGCAGCTCAATATGGGTAAAGCCCAATTCCTGAACGTAGGGAATCAGTTTGGCCGCTAGTTCGCGATAGGTCAGAAACCGCGCCCCAGGTTTCAGATCAGCGACAGCCACTGCAGGTTGAATACTGCCATCGGGCTGCTCCGCCGGCTCAGCAGAGGACGCGTGCATCCACGAGCCGAGGTGAACCTCATACACTGAGACGGGTTTGGTGATTGGGTCCGTGTGACGACGAGCTTCCATCCAGTCGGCGTCTTGCCACTCGTGGGCGTCCAGATCCGTGACAATGGAGGCCGTCTTGGGCCGAACTTCTTGCTGAAAGCCATAGGGGTCAGACTTTTCGTAGATGTGGCCGTGGTAGTTCTTGATTTCAAACTTGTAGGACTCGCCGTAGCCAATTTCGGGGATAAACAGTTCCCAGATGCCGTTGCCGGTGCGGCGCATTTGATGCTTGCGGCCATCCCAATAGTTAAAGTCCCCTAAAACGGAGACGTTGCGAGCGTTGGGCGCCCAGATGGCAAAGTACACGCCGCTGATGCTGTCAACCTGGGTAACGTGGGCACCCAGTTTTTCATAAATGCGGTGATGATTCCCTTCAGAAAACAAATGCACATCTAGGTCGGTGATGCGGCGAGTTTTGAAGGCGTAGGGATCATAAACAAATCGTTCGTGCTCGCCTTCTTTGTACTTAATTTGATAGTTACTCAGCTCTTGAGTGGTCAACAAGCATTCAAAAAAGTGGGGATTGTGGCCGCTTTCCATGGGATGCTCGGAGCGATTTTCGGGCAGCACTATCCAGGCTTGATGGGCCGTCGGCAGATAGGCTCTGACTGCCCAGACGGTTTTGCCGTCTTGCTGAATCATATGAGGACCCAGCACTTCAAAGGGATCGTGGTGCTGGTTCCAAACAATGCGATCAATTTGCTCTGGGGCAACCGTAACAGCCATAGATAACCTTGTATAGAACTGTTCTTGAAAAGCAGCTTGAGGCCAGTTTATTAGCCCACCGTTTCACTTGGCAGAATCTTATTAGTCTCTGCGAAACAGATTAACAACAAATCGTAACGTTGTCTGAGCGGGGAATACAAAGTGCTCGCTTTTGGGAGTGGTGATTAGGGCAGGATGGGTAAAATCGGTCGCAATACTCGACGGATTTCGAGCAGAAAAATGATTTCGCGGATTTGTGGTGCCAAGGTAGGGGCCGGATATTCGGCGAGATCGGCCTGCAGGGCTTCGTACTCAGCGGGTGTCAGAGGTTCGCCGTTGAGGGGCGATCGCGTATCCAGAATAATTTCGGTGCGCAGCCGTTCTTCCGGAACATCTTCGGGCGGTGGCAGGGCATGGGCAGAGAACTGAATAGTCAGCAGACTCCAGCCGGTGAGTAGCGGCAGCAAAAGATGAGCTGATTTCATAAGGCAGTTGAGTGCATTGCGTTTTGGCAATTGCTCTTACCATACTTCGCTGTGCTGAATGTGGAGTGCTGTTTTTTCTTGGTTGAGTATCGTTATTTATGATCATTTATGATCGCGTTGAATTTACAATCGCGCTGATTGACTGTGTTGCTGGCCAATAGCAGGCGTGAGACCATTTGAGCGATCCGAAAGTGGAGCTATGGGATCTGCTTGGAAATGAACTCCCTGTTCGTGAGGGTGGCAGGGTATGAGGGTGGCAGGGTAAGTGGGTAATGTTGGGGCGAACAGCCGTTCGCCCGTACGGGGTCTTGGCAGAGCCTGCCTGGAAGGCTTGGGCGGCTTGGATAGTTTTATTTCGAGCGTGCCCCTATCTAGGTCTCTTGGAATTTCTTTGGATACAGCGATCGCTGGTTTCGGGCAGCAATTTTCCCGGTTCAGGGGCCGGCGGCACCGTAGATTGACCTGAGTCGCCAGGAAGTAAGCAGAGAGTTTGATTTAGCAACTCAGCAAGTGTCAGCGCTGGCTTGGGCATGCTGTTTTAGTTGAACAAGCGGCATAATGGGTAGGTCTAAATGGCATAAGACCCGATACCCTGACGGTGATAAAGCAAGGATTTACAAATGAAGCATGTACTTTCAAGAACTGCAGGGCTTTTAGCAACGGCCACTGTCATATCGGGAGGCTTAGCGCTGGGCATTGCGGCTGATGCAGATGCTCAAGCCATTCTGGAAGAGCAGGGAACAATTGAGCCAGCTTTGCAAGAATATGCCTTGGCGATGGAGGCGGGAGATGTCGTTGCCATCATTATGACCAGTGAAGATTTTGACACCGTGCTGACGCTGCTGGGTCCCAGCGGTGAGGAAGTCGCTTTCAACGACGATTACGGCGGCACGCTCAACTCACGCATCGTTTATACGGCGGCAGATAGTGGCGACTACACGATTCAGTCGAAGTCTTTTGACGGTGAAGGGGGCGATTTTAGCATTGAAGTACGCCCTGCCACGGAGTATGAGGTGGCGTTTAGCTTGGCCCAAACGAGTGTCGAGGTACAAGATTATGAGGCGGCGATCGCGGCCTATTCTGAGGCAATTGCGCTAGACGACAGCAATCCTGAAGCCTATCTGGGACGCGCCGATGCTTACTTTGGTCAAGCCCAGGCGGCCCTGGAAGCCCAGGGAGAAATCTTAGAAGACCCTTCCGATTTAGAATCAGACACCCGCAGTGCGATCGTGGCTGACTTCGAAGAAGCCGCCATGCTTTACGAGTCGCAAGGCGATCCGTTTACAGCGCAATCCCTGCGGGAGCAAATTCAATATATTGAGACCGGCGAATTTCCTGATTCCACTGGCGGCGGCGATCGCGCTCCAGAAGTCGAACCGGAGTCTTAAACTTTTGCAAACGCTTCCTTAGTCCTCAAAATCGGGAGGCGGCTGAGCTTGTTTTCTTTGCCTTTGAAGAGGCAGGGAGCGAAATGGGATGCACTACATAGCTCCTGATCTTGAGTTTCTTCCGGATACCTTGGCTCGTCCCGAGTACTAGGGAATGGTAGATGCACCCTAATTCATAACCCTTGGTCTTACGATCAAGGGTTTTTTATTGCTCAAAATCTGGCTTTCAGAGAATAATGCTCAAGCGGCGTCAAATCTACGGGCGGTCTGCGATTTGCGAAATTGGTATGCTCCCATTCAGTGAACAGGGACTACAAATTTATTGGCTATGAGCCGCTCGGCAATCCCATTGATCAAGCCAGAATCGTCCATCTAAAATTCAAAATTGGCCCCACATATCCTGTTGCTGTTGCTGGTCATTGATCGGGCAGCGTCACACTGGCGAACAGCTTTAAAAGGGTTACCGCTGAACTGATTGATAAAAACAACTGCCTTAGCGAGCCGAAAATAGGCCAAAAGGCGCCATTCTCTTAGATATCCGACAGGCAAAAGCGATACACTAACCACGGCAGGTTGCTCATCGCCCATTGCGTTTCTGGGGTAAAAGCTGTTGATGTTTACCCCGTTGCTGAAAATCATCCAGCGGGCAATCACGTTGGCAATCTGAGTCATCCTTGCCAAGTTAAAACTGTTGTTCCCTAAGCCATGTCAATTACTTCGCCCGTTCCGGTTTTGCTCGTGACCGCCGATCAGTTGCAAAAACACTTTGCAGCCGAGGCAAATTGGATTGAGGCAATGGGATTTCAGGCTGAACCGGGGACTTTTTGCCTGCTGCCAGGGATAAAGCAAACGCTGTCGAAGGTGCTAGTGGGACGGCCTCAGACCCTGGACATGTGGACTCTCGGTCTCCTACCGCTGTCGCTGCCGCCCAACCGCTACGAATTAATCAGCGACCTCACCCGCGAAGAAGCCACGGCCCTAACTTTGGGCTGGCGCTTGGGGCAATACAAGTTCAGCCGCTACAAACAGAGCAAACCCGGCGCGATCGCTGAGCTTATCACCCCCGACAATGCCGACACCGACTACATTGAGGCGGTTGTGGAAGCAACGCTGCTAGCCCGCGATCTGATCAATACGCCCGCCAATAACATGGGGCCCAATGACCTGGCAGAAACGGCCCGTATTCTTGCCGTCACCTACGATGCCGATCTGTCCATCATTCAGGGTGAAGCCTTAGAAGCGGAAAACTACCCGATGATTTATGCCGTGGGTAAGGCTAGCGTTTCAGCGCCACGTCTGATTGACCTCCGCTGGGGCGATGTGGATGCTCCCAAGGTAACTCTCGTCGGCAAGGGCGTCTGTTTCGATTCTGGCGGTCTGGATATCAAACCGGCCAAAAGTATGCTGATGATGAAAAAAGACATGGGCGGCGCGGCTCATGTTTTGGGCTTGGCCACCATGATTATGAAGTTAGCACTGCCCGTGCGTCTGCGCGTGTTGGTGCCAGCGGTAGAAAACAGCGTTGCCGGTAATGCCATGCGCCCCTTGGACATTCTCAACACGCGGAAAGGCATCACCGTTGAAGTGGGCAACACCGACGCTGAGGGCCGATTAGTGCTGGCGGATGCTTTGTGGGAGGCCAGCAGCGAACAGCCGGAGATCTTAGTCGATTTTGCCACCCTAACGGGCGCCGCTCGGGTCGCTCTGGGAACAGAGCTGCCCGCCTATTTCTGCAATCACTCCGCTGTCTCCGAAGCACTGGCAACCGCCATGACCGTGGCCAATGATCCCCTGTGGAATCTGCCCCTGCATGCGCCCTATCGCGACATGCTCAACAGCAAAGTCGCTGACCTTTCCAATATCTCCAGTGGCTCTTATGGCGGCGCGATTACCGCCGCCCTCTTTCTACAGGAGTTTGTCAAACCCAACATTCCTTGGATTCATATCGACGTGATGGCTTGGAATCTGCGGAGCCTCCCCGGACGCCCGGAAGGCGGTGACGTGATGGGCATGCGCGCCATTTTCGAGCTAATCCGTCAAAAAACTGCCACCACCGGAAAAGCTTAAATCTAACGCACTAATCAAGCGAACATATCCTATCTTTCCTGGCTCTGACACACTGTTATATTCATCAGTAGTTTAGTAAGGATAAATTGGATGCGTACAAGGTTACTAATGGGTTGAGAAATTTCTTGCGTGTCTTCAGTTTGGCAGTCGCAATCGCACTGTTGTTGTGATGAACGTAAGCAATAGTCCCACCTTACCCTACTGCAAACTCAGTAAAACGACGCGCATTCGGGTCATGGAAGCCGAGTACGATAGACCGTTTAGGAATGCCAAGCTTTACCAAATCATTAGCAATCCCGACCTCAGTGCCGTCATGCTGAATCCAAACCTTGTCTTCCTTGATGTCAATGTGAACTAGACAACTAAATATGCGGCGATCGCCCTCCCAACCAACTGTCGCCAACTGATAGTGATCATTCTGCGTATCAAAAACCGTAAACTGCTCTAATTCGCCATGAGTTGGCTTGATCTGATTATGTGCAGTCAGAACTTGTTGAATCCACTGACGATATTGGGCTAGTTGATCCATTCAACAATTTCCTCCAACTCGGGATTAAAGACAAGTAACTTGACTTGATATTCCGCAATACTCAACTGAGTGAGTTCCCCAGCAAAAAAAGTTCCGATAGACTTTGACAGGAATTGCCAGAAAAAGTATTCTTTAGGGCTCTTTTAGTTTTAGCGCCACCCGATAATTAAGAAATTGTCCCAGCGCACTATGAAATTCTGACGTAAGGGACGGAGCTAAGAAACTTTTAATTTCGACGGCAATTCGGGTACTGTCCCTTTGGGCTGCCACCAAATGCTCAGCGCCTAAATCAATTTCGAGACGGCCTGAAGACAGCTCCAGAACAAATGGATCGTGAGTAATAACCCATCCATCCTTTTGGAGCGCAATCTTCACTCCATTATGGTAAACATCCTTAGCGGACATATGCGTCGTTACTTTGTATCAATCGCCTTGATCTCATTATATTTTCAAGAATCTCTGTAACTCAGTAAGCGGCTCTCTAGCTTGGCGGGCGTGACGGAAGGGTAAATGGTGCCAAACTACGATGCAGCTAGTGTAGTAGCACTTGTAGGGAGAATATAGCCCCACCCCGATATCTGCTTCGGGCAAGCTTGTCTCAATCAGCTCTTGACCAAATATCAATATCAATTGTGTTTTGCTGTAGCCAGTTTTTTTCCGTTTCAATGTTGAAATGATGTAAGCGTACTATTTAAGATTTAGAAAAACTATAACTACCAGTACTGGAACGGTTTATCAGCAGCGCCGCCAGGATATTCTTTTAGTGGCACGTCTTAGGGAAAACCAATGCAAGACATTCAGGGACACTGGGCGCAGTCCTGTATTGAATATTTGCTAAATGAAAAAGTCTTTTCAGGTTACCCTGATGGTACTTTTCGTCCAGAACAGGCAATGATTCGGGCGGAGTTTGCGGTGATTGTGACGCGGGCATTTGATTTACCGGCCCGGCGTTTAGCCAAATCATTTGCGGATGTATCCGCCGACCATTGGGCAGCTAACGTAATTCAGCAGGTTTATCGGGCTCAATGGCTATCGGGCTTCAGCAACGACAGCTTTGGCCCTGATCAGCTGATGCCCCGAGTACAGGTGCTGGTGGCGCTAGCGTCAGGCTTGGGTTTGGTGCCTATTCACAATGCGATCGCCAGCTTAAAGGCAACTTTTCGGGATGCCGGGCAGGTGCCTAGCTACGCTGTTGCGGGTGCCGCCGCTGCCCTGGAAAACCGGCTGATTGTCAATGGGCCCCACCGCGATCGCCTGCGGCCAATGCAGCCCATCACCCGCGCTGAGGCAGCCGCCTTTCTCTATCAGGCATTGGTGGTCAAAACCGGCATTCCCAGTCTGTTTGCCGATAGCCTGCTCGCTATCTACGAACCAGACAGTGACCGTGACAACGCCAGTGAACGGCGCGGCGTCTGGCTCACTAACGTTGATAGCGAAGTCTTATTTTCGCGACAAAATCTAGCAGAGGGCATTGAGCAGCTGGCGGATTGTGGCTTTAATACGCTGTATCCTACGGTTTGGAATCGGAGTTTTACGCTGTTTCCGTCCGCAATCGCCGAAGCGGTGCTCGGAGAAAAGCAGCGGCTCAATCCTAAACTGACGCCCGTTCAGCGGGCTGCCGTCGAGGGCGATCGCGACATGCTTGCTGAGTGTATCGAACTGGCTCACGACAAGGGGTTAAAGGTAATCCCGTGGTTTGAGTACGGTTTCTTTGCCCTGCGGGGGAATTCCTTACGCGATCGTCGGCCTCACTGGTTTACCCATCAGCACGACGGTACGCAGATTGACAAGCATCGCATGGAATGGCTTAATCCTTTTCATCCCGAAGTACAAGCATTCTTTTTAGAGCTAATTGCTGATTTGATGCAGCGCTATGAAGTCGACGGCTTTCAAATCGACGACCACTTTGGGCTGCCGGCTGAATTCGGCTATGATCCCTACACCACGCAGTTATACCGCTCAGAAACTAATCAAACTGCTCCCCGCAATCCTCGCGACAATCACTGGCTGCGCTGGCGAGCTGACAAGATCACTGATTTTGTGGTTCAGGTGGCGCAAACGGTTAAGCGACATCGGCCTCAAGCGCTTTTTTCCGTTTCTCCCAATCCACCCGTATTTTCTTACCAAAACTTTCTGCAAGACTGGCCCGGTTGGTTGGCGGCTACTACCGTTGATGAAGTGGTGATTCAAACTTATCGCTGGAGCTTGGCAGGCTTCGTCAATGAATTGCAAAAGCCTGCCGTTCAGAAATTACAGGCCCAGGTTCCCATCAGCATTGGCGTCCTGGCTGGTTTGCGCAATAAACCGATGCCGATGCCTATTCTCAAACAACAGTGCCAGGCGGTTCGAACCAATGGCTACGCGGGCCTGTCTTTTTTCTTTTATGAAACGCTATGGCAAACTGCAGGCGAATCATTGAGTTTACGCCGTTCCACTATTCAAGCGCTGCTCAAGTCTTCACCCTCTCCATAAAGCTGCGGCTCCAGGCATGAACGAAGATTGATGATGTCTCAGAGTTGTATGCCCTTGCTGGGTTGCCTGATATCGCTTTGACAATGGCTAAAGCTCTAGAGGTGAAGCGTTGTCATCCAATAGCGTCGAAGCATTGTTGTAGTAGCGAGCCCAGTATTCTGGATCGGGCCGTTCTTGCCACTCTGCCCGGGTCACGTCGACTTCCATAATGGGCAGCGCCAGTCCCTGATTTTCACCCACGATAGTGAGAATAACCTCTGAGGTTAAAACATCGGCATCAAAGCTACGCTGTACTCCTGCCCGAGCGATCGCTTCACACTGTCGCAAAAAGGTTTCATAACTTTCATTATTATCGCGGGTAACGAACAGCGTCACCCGCGCCGTGTAGGCCTGGGCGACCAGCGGCGCACTGAGCAATGTAGTTAGCGCGATCGCCACCCCACCACTGAGTTTGAGCGACCAGCCCCAGCTCTGGGCTAAGCCATGCTGTACTAGCGGTCGACTGATAGATTGCAGAAAATGACGACAAAAAAACATGGCAACAGTCTTTCTCCCGGCGATGGTGAAAGCAATGCCCGATAGCAGTGCGTTTCAGGGCGTCTTAAATTTAGCGATTGTCGGGGGAACCGTCAATCCAAATAGCTTTTTTGCCTTAAACTTCGGCAGCAGCAGCGCCGAAAATGAGTCGGGTCGATAGAATAGGCTTCATTTCTAGTTGTTTACGGATTCAGTTTAGAATCTCGCCGAGTTGGGGCATACCTAAAAAGAGCGATCGCAGCTGACCTAAACAACACCATTCTCAACGCATCAAGGTGAAGGGCATTCTTCATGGCAAATCAGTGGGCTCTCTTTATTGGAATTAATCAGTACAAAGCGCTGCAGCCGTTAATGTATGCGCAACCAGATGCCGTTGGTCTGCGCAATTTTTGGGTAGATGAACTGGGCGTCTCGGTCAATCACTGTACGCTTTTGACCGACGTGTCTGCCGCCATTGAGCCTCACGCCTACGCGCCGCTGCGGCAGGAAATTGAGCACCAGTTGCAGACCCTTTGTCGAGATCGCGTGCAGCCCGGTGATTTGCTGTGGATCTTTTTCAGCGGCTGCGGCTTAGCCGAAGGGGGCCAGGACTATTGGATGACCCTGGACTCAGAGCCCACTAACCTGTCAGAAACCGCGATCGCCATGTCGACTGTGTTTGACATTTTAAGTACGGCTAAGACCGATCAAATCGTTTTAGCCATGGATATGAATCGCAGTCAAGGGGCGATCGGACACCGCGATATTGGCACCCAAACGCTAACCCTGGCCAAAGATTACGGCATCACAACTTTTTTGTCGTGTCAGCCGACCGAGTTCTCCCACGAAACGATGTATATACGGCACGGCCTGTTTACCAAAGCACTGCTGGAAGGGATGCGTTATCACGGCTGCGTCACGGCGCTACAGCTCGGTAATTATCTCCGCGATCGCGTCCCCGAACTCTGCAAACATCACTGCCGACCGCCACAGCATCCAGCTTTAGTGGTGCCGCAGTCGCAAAAATTCATGATGGTGGTGCCCCCAGAAGGTCTGGCTAACCTTTCTCCTACCGAAAACGCTGCGGACAATCTGGCCGCAGCACTGGCCGCCATTCCATCAGCCGCCGCTGGCGGCGAGGTCATGTCCCCGCCGCCACTGACGGGTGCGCCGCCAACTGCCAGTTCGCCTTCCTTTGAAATCGGCGATCCGTCTCGTAGTGACGCCGGCCCAAAATTGCCAATCGCAAATGCCTCCCCGGCAGCGGCCACTTCGCCTTCTCAGGCCGGAGCGATTGTGCCCGTATCTGCAACCGATGACCAGCAAGCCGCGACGACTGCTGCTGCCGCTGTCGCCGATGACGAGTCCAAGGAAGAAGTCAATCTTTGGAAATGGGTGATTTTGGCGGCGATCGCTTTTTTAGCTGGCGTGCTTTGGCGATATCAACCGAATTTTTTAGGTGGCGGCAATCAAGCAGAGCGTAACAACGATACGCCTGCGGAAGTAGCTGATGAGAGCACCGAGGCGGGAGCGGTACCACCGGAGGCTGAAACGGCCGACCCCGATGCAGCTGCGGATACTGGTGGCGCAGCGCCGGCCCCTGCAGCAGACCCTCCACCGCCAGCGCCCGTTGACCCGATTGAACAGGGAGAAACGGCCCTGCAGCGAGCTCAAGCCGCCATTGATGCCAATCGATATGGAGAAGCACGAGCCTGGTTAACGCAGGTTCCTCCGGAACTGCAGTCCGATGCCTATCAGGCTCTCTTGCAGCAGGCCAACGGTGAAGTGGCCGAAGCGGCTGTGCGCAATCAAGATATTTTGAACACGGCTCGGCAAATTATCCAGCCGGCCTCAGCGTCATTGTTCAACG
>ERZ1740058.423-NODE-423-length-32930-cov-12.964684_pt1 | contig 32930 bp, 36 predicted proteins | sample MGYA00581745_ERZ1740058 | MGnify/ENA primary metagenome ERZ1740058 (study PRJEB43018, sample SAMN04849742) | marine metagenome | isolation source: floating plastic debris | place: Pacific Ocean | collected 2008-08-30 | study: EMG produced TPA metagenomics... | reverse complement strand
TGACGCTGATGCCCCATTGCAATATGCACATTGAGTGGACGGGCCATAGCTTTGTCGGTCAGGTTGAACCGGGCAATGCCTGTATGGTCGAGCGTCAGGGCAAAATGACCTACCTCGACAATAAATTTGAGATTAGTGGCGAAAAATTTCTTAGCTGGGATCGAGGCCGTGATCCCGACACGCACGAACATGTATGGGGCTCACTGGCCGGGCCATTCGACTTTGTGCGGCGGGCCAGTTTTGCTGACGAGGTGGTGCTGGGATAGCAGCGCTCAGCCGTTCTGACGGATGCGTGAGCCCTGCTATCCGAGCAATGTCAACGGCTCACTTCGCCGTAAAATTGAGATTCCTGATTCCAGGCGCTTTCCCTAACTTGCCTGTCGATCCCTCCTCATCCTCTGGTTGGAGCTGCCTGTGGCTAAACAACGCCTCGATGTTTTGTTGGTTGAGCGTGGTCTATGCGCAACCCGTCAGTTGGCCCAACGAGTGATTCGGGCCGGTGAGGTGCAGGTCAATCATCAAGTGGTGGACAAGCCCGGCACCGCGATCGCGCTAGACGCTGAACTCAAGGTCAAACAAAAAGCCCCATTTGTCTCGCGCGGGGGCGAAAAGCTGGCCAAGGCATTGCAAGCGTTTGACATCTCTATTCCGGGGCGAGTGTGTTTAGACGGGGGGATTTCGACCGGTGGGTTTACCGACTGTTTGCTACAGGCCGGGGCTCGTCAGGTGTATGGCATTGATGTCGGCTACGGCCAGGTCGCCTGGAAGCTGCGTCAAGATCCCCGCGTGATTTTGCGAGAGCGCACGAACCTCCGGCATCTAACGCCGGTTGAACTGTATGACGAGGCGGCATTGCGCCCTGATTTGGGCGTGATGGACGTTTCTTTTATTGCCCTCAGCAAGGTCTTGCCCGCCTTTTGGCAGCTGCTTGCACCAGCGCGAGAGGTCGTGCTGTTGGTCAAACCCCAGTTTGAGGTTGGTCGAGACAAGGTGGGCAAAAACGGTGTCGTGCGTTCGGCCAAGGATCAGGCTGAGGCCATTTGGCAGGTGCTCATGGCGGCCCGTCAGCTGGGATGGGGCGATCGCGGCCTGACCTATTCCCCCATCGTAGGGCCTGCAGGCAATCTAGAGTATTTGCTGTGGCTGCAAATGATGGAGACGATAGCCGCCACCCGTACTCCCCTGACCTGGGAACAAGTTTATGAGTTGACCCAGCAGGCCCAAGCCGAACTATCGTGACGGCGTGATTATCGAGCTGCGTCATTTCGGCTTGAATAGAACGCGATGGAAAAGTTCAGCCGCCTTAGCGCCCCATTGTCTTAATCCCTAATTCTGATTGTTACAGGATTGAGCTTTTCACTGCCCGCAAAACTAGCGATTGATTTTCTCCAAAAACAGTCAAGAAAACTGAGAGTTTTCCAGCTCCCAGAATCCGATTCCCCGCTCAGAGTCACAGTATTCTGAGAAATGTGTTACCAAAATTCATGCTAATCTTCGACCAGCTGCTTCCCAGCGATCGCTCAAAGTGTGACCACCCTTGCAAAAGAGGCAATTGCTGATAAGCTCTTGAAAAAAGCGCGGCAATTCAAAGACTGAGCTTTAGAAGCCGCACTCAATAAAAGAATCTTATCTTAAGAGATTATATGTCAGGAAAAACTGATGATATGATCGCCCCAATAATTGTCTCCTAGTTTGCAGGAATCCTAAAAGCCAATGACTCAAGCGCCTATCCCACCTATGGTGCTCATCATCTTAGATGGTTGGGGGTATCGAGCAGAGACTGATGGTAATGCTGTAACCGTTGCAGAGACGCCTGTAATGGATAGTCTCTGGCATGCTTATCCACACACGCTGATTCACACTTCGGGAAAGGATGTCGGTTTGCCCGAAGGGCAAATGGGCAATTCAGAAGTTGGCCATCTCAATATTGGGGCGGGTCGCGTTGTGCCCCAAGAGTTGGTTCGCGTATCTGATGCGATCGAAGATGGCAGCATCCAAGAAAATGCCGCCATGTTAGAAGTCTGCCAAAAGGTACGCTACCGCAATAGCAAACTGCACTTTGTGGGCCTGTGTTCAGACGGTGGTGTCCACTCTCACCTTAAGCATCTGTTGGGCCTGTTAGAAATGGCCAAAGCTCAAGATGTCTCTGAGGTTTGCATTCACGTCATTACGGATGGCCGCGATACCAAGCCGACCGATGGCTATCGTTCGGTGCAAACGCTGCAAGACTTTACAGAAGCTCACGGCATTGGTCGCATTGTCACCCTCAGCGGTCGCTACTACGCGATGGATCGCGATCACCGGTGGGATCGGATCGAAAAGGCCTATCGCGTGATGGTTGATGATGGCGAAGGGGACGGTCGCTCTGCCGTAGAAATCATGCAGGCGGCCTACACGAACGAAATCACCGACGAATTTATCGAACCGATCCGGGTTGCTCCCGGTGCAGTTGAACCCGGCGATGGCGTGATTTTCTTTAACTTTCGCCCTGATCGAGCGCGACAGCTGACCCAGGCTTTTGTGGATGCTGAGTTTACTGGGTTTGAGCGATCGCTCATTGAGCCCCTCAAGTTCGTCACGATGACTCAATACGATTCGCATTTTCCTGTTCAAGTCGCGTTTCTGCCACAAAACCTGAGCAAGATTTTGGGCGAAGTCATTGCCGAACAAGGTCTGAAGCAGTTTCGCACCGCTGAGACTGAAAAGTACGCCCACGTCACCTATTTCTTTAATGGCGGTTTAGAAGATCCCTTTGAAGGGGAAGATCGGGAGTTGATTCCTAGCCCCCAGGTGACGACCTATGACAAGGCTCCTCCGATGTCTGCTTCCAGGGTCACCGATGCGGCGATCGCGGCAATTCAAAAAGGCATCTATTCGTTGATTGTGATCAACTATGCGAACCCCGACATGGTCGGTCACACCGGCAATCTCGACGCGACGGTGCAGGCGATTCAGTCGGTGGATGCCGAAGTCGGGCGGCTCGTTGACGGCATTGGCAGAGCCGGTGGCACGGCGATTATTACCGCCGATCACGGCAATGCCGAATATATGTGGGACGAAAATCACAAACCGTGGACGGCCCATACCACTAATCCGGTGCCCTTTATCTTGGTTGAGGGTGAAAAGTTGACAGTGCCAGGGCATGGTGGCGAAGTGTCACTCCGCTCAGATGGACGGCTGTCAGACATTGCGCCGACTATTCTCGACATTTTGAACCTGTCGACACCGGAGGAAATGACTGGGCGCTCAATGTTGGTTAATGCATCGGTTGATGTGCGGCCCAATCGTACCCCGGTGAGGGTCAGCCTCTGAGACCCCGGTGTTCCTCCTTGGATATCCGGCCGGTTGCAGGTTAGGATGAGGCCATACGGATTGTTTTGCATCGGCGCTCAATCTGACTTTTTATTGGCTAGATAATGGGACCTATGACTGTCGTTTCAATTATAAAAATTATTTGGTCGGTTGCCGCGATCGGCCTCACCGTTTTAGTGCTCCTTCATAGCCCTAAGGGTGACGGTCTGGGCGCTTTAGGCGGACAAGCCCAACTGTTTACCAGCACCAAGAGTGCTGAAATCACCCTTAACCGTGTCACTTGGACGTTGACAGCGCTGTTTATGGGGCTGACGGCGGTGCTCAGCGCTGGCTGGTTGACGACACCTGACCTGTAAAAAAGGGGAAGTCAATCTGATAACAACGACTCCCTTCATTAGCTTTGTCTCGAGCTCAGGCATCAAGTGATGTCTGAGCTCGCTTTTTGGGTGTCGTAGACAGCACTGACTACTGACTAGAGCTCTCCTTCTTCGACGGTTGCGCTTCATCGAGTGGTCGTAGAGGCTCTCAGTTTCCTGCAAACGCAGTGAGAAAAGGCGGTGGATGATCGCCGAAAGTGATCAGCTTCTACGGCCCGGCCCGGTCTGGGCTTCACATCCGACAAGGGGGTTTCTGTTTTGCGGGCGGTTTATGATTGGCCGCAGTAAACGATGAGGTCAATCTCAACATCACCGAATCCGGCTAATGCAGTTACACCGACCGTCGTTCGACTCGGTAGTTTGCCCGCTGTACAGTAGCTGGAATACACCTGGTTGACCGCTTCGTAATAGCGAAAGTCAGTGACGAAGATGCGCGCCATCACCACCCGGTCGAACCCGCTACCCGCATGGGCGAGCACTTTCTGCAGGTTTTCCATGACCTGGGTGGTTTGGGCCTCAATCGCCTCTTTTTTGATGTCTCCGGAGAGTGGATCCTCGGCGAGTTGCCCGGTGACAAATAAAAAATCTCCGGCTCGCACGGCATGGGAGTAGGGTGCCACTGGCGGCAAAATGTTATCGGGGAGTGTGATGTATTCCAGCAAAATCTTGTCCTTTCAGCCAATTGCTATGCCTTAGGAACATATCGGTTGGAGTACGACACAAACAACCATTTAGGCTAAAAATTTCAACTCGTCAACTTAAAAAACAATGTCCAAATTTAAAAGACAATGTCCAAATTTAGCTCACGAATATCCAGGCGATGCAGTTGAGACTTGCCAGATTGTTCACTCGTTAACCAGATGTGATACGGCGCTTGAAAGGCGATCGCCCTGGGAATCGGCAAATTCGTGACTTGCCCAATAATCTGACCTTGAAAATTCACCAGCCGCATTTGTCCCGTGGCGCTAATCGCGACCAGGCCCGTTACCAATTCACCCAGCCAGTCGAACATGATGTCAAGGCGACACCGAATCACGCGATAGGGTCGCAGATGAACGATCAGCAAATCAGTTTTATCCGTACCCGCTTGAGCAAAAAAGCAATTGGGTGTTTGACTGGGGACGAGCTGATGAATGGGGGATTGTAAATGGAGTTGACCGATGGGTTGGCCCCAGCGGGTAACAAACTGTAGGTCAGTCTGATGGCCCTTGACGGCTGCCACGAGAAAGTAACGCTTGTTTAAGGCTAAGGCGTAGGTGGGCTCACTGGGGGCTAGTAGCGTAAACCAATAAGGCTTGGCAGGGACTTTAGCTAACACATCCACGAGCCAATAGTCTCCTCCTGAGATGGCACTGCGGACGATCAGCCAGCGATCGCTACCCGGCAAAACCGCAATGGGCTCGTCAAATTCCATGAGTAACTGCACTGACTCAGTCTCTTGCAGTTGGTAAACGGCGTGAGCAGTGATGGCCACAGCCCCAGCTACGGTTTGGATAATCTGGGTCACGTTGTGCTCTAAATGCCAGTGTTGCTGGGGGGTGAGCCGCTCAAGTTGGGCCGTGGGCGACAACGGCCAGCGATAAATATCTTGGTGGAAAGCCCCCGTCAGGTGTGAATCGGGTGCGCCTGCAGGGGTAATACTCAAGGCGGTACAAGGTTTAGACAGGGAGATAGGACGCCGGGGTACATACTCGCTGCTGGAGGTTGGCAGTAGCGGTTTGGGAAAGCGATCGCGCAGCTCCGCCGCCGTTAATGATTGGCGCACCGCGAGAATCTTTGCTTTCATCTCTGTGGCACTCTGAAAGCGCCGAGGGATAAGTTTTTCCGTGGCTTTCTTAAGGATCTCTTGAATCGCTGGGGGCACAGTGGCGGGAAGTTTTACTTCGTGGTTGAGATGAGAGATCATCAGCTGGTTGTAGCTACCTGCAAATGGCCGCGCCCCGACCAAGAGTTCGTATAAAACCACGCCGAGCGCATAGAGGTCAGAAGCCGCCGAAACTTGATAGTAAAACCGCTCCGGTGCCATGTACGCAGGCGATCCCGTTGCACCAGTGTGGTCTGAGCGCAGTTCTTCCCTCAGGCGAGCGATGCCAAAATCAGAAACTTTCGGTCGCCAGCCATCGGGATCTAAGGTCAGTAAAATGTTCTCGGGCTTAATGTCGCAGTGAACAATACTCTTACGATGGGCATGTTGCAGGGCCTCCAGCACAGCGGTGATGAGGGTCAGAATCTCCGCCAAGGTCAATGGGGTGTCTTGTTCTAAGAGGTCGCGGAGGGTGCCCCCTTCGCAATATTCCAACACGAGTTGGCGACCGTTACCGGCTTGGTTAAGCGATAAACAGTTCGCAATGTGGGGATGATCTAAGCTCAGCAAAAATCGCAGCTCGCGCAAAAACTGGTGCGTGGCAAAGCGATCGCGGTTTAAATGTTTAAGCGCCACCAATCGCCCTGTTTTGCGATGGATGGCGCAGTAAACCTGCCCAAATTGTCCTTGTCCTACTAACCCTAGTGACCGATATTTGGCGCTTCGGAACTTTCGTGGGAATGTTGTCGATGACACAAAGGAATCAGTTGTAAAGGGTTACTGAGTCAGCATTTTCATAATGGCATCGTGGGGCTGCCCTTCTTGCACCAACGCTTCGGCTGATTGCAGGCGATCGGCCAATCCCAGCACAAAGCGATTGCGATCGGCCCCGAGGGATTCGCAACTGGTTTGTAAACAGCTCAGATCGCGGCCCGTGAGTTGGCTAAAGAACGCTTGCAAGACACCACTTTCCAGCGCCCCAGAAGGCTGCTCAGGCTGAATCTGGTGCACCGTAAAGGGGGAGTTTTTTACCTCAATGACCAAAAACCCTTGCAGCTGATAATCCGTATTCAAATTCAGGCGGCCCCAGCCATGGGTGCGCCAGCATTCTTGCAGGGCTTTGACAAACTCAACCATTGACAGGTCAGCCACGCCCTTTTGGTAATACTCACTGAGCTCTTCGCAAAACCGAGCGTAGAAGTTCTTGCCCCACCAAAGGCCACAGTTTTTCAATACATACTTAGTGGCCTGCCCGGTCTCTTTGTTCAGGCCTGACACGATCGCCTTCATTAACGCGTCGGGTAGCGCTAACAGGCGATCGCCGCGCCGGTTTTCTAAGAGGCCTAATTCGAGGGTTCCTTGGACATAGACATCGCTGGCAAAGTAGTTACTCGGCAGGCGATCGTCAACGAGCAGATCAGCAACAGAAATCATCGGTCATCCTTCCGGTAATCACTACTTAAAATAAGCCCACCAGTGTTTCACTGGTGATTTCAGCATCATCGTCATCGTTCGCGGGGCTCGACGGCGTAATTAAAGTCTGGGCCGCATCCAGTCCGGGGGCCAGGAGGGCCATTTGCGCGGGGGTAAACCGGCCCACAAACTGCTCGCGTATGAGCTGATAGAGCGCTTGATCGACGGCGCGGGTTTCATAGGCCTCGATCATTTCAGGCAACCAGGGTGCCAACCGCTTGACGACCATCTCGACATCGTCGGTGAGCATGGCCAGCGCGGCATACCGCACCATCAGCATGCCGTTCTGCAGGCTGCGCTTAAGTTTGTCTTCCGGCTCTTGGGAAAATTTCTGCTGCAGCGCATCAGCGACTGCCTGCATGAGCGTGAGTTCTTCGTTGCGCAGGCGACGATAAAGGTTAATGCGATCAGGGAGCGAGCTCACGAGTTGGCTTAAGGCATTGAGCTCATGAGGCTGCAGATACGCCTTTTCGGGTTCATCAAACAAGGATTCAAGTTTGGGGTTCATGAAATTACACTCCAAATCAACGGGTCAATGGCGTCAAAGAAAAAATTCACTCAGGGTCTTGATGGGCTTTGCCACCTGATTCACCTGAGCGTTTCAAAACAAATCGGCAAACCCGTCGAGCGTCAGGTCGTCTTCGGCAGGTAGTTCAGGCTGAATGGTGAGGGGGGCGACCGGAGTCCCAATATCGGGCTGGCCTTCCCACGGAAAGTGGCTAAAGAATTCACTGACTTTGAGCTGAAAGCTTAGTGTTGGCAGGTCAGTCGTGGCTTCCGCCTGGTGGGCGGGCGGCGGCGTGGCGCCAGTCCACGAGACTTGCTCAAAAAAGTCGCGGACGGATAAGGTTGACCAGCTGGTAGGCAGGGCAAAATGACCATTCTGAGTCGCGGCGGTGCTCATCCCACTGCCTCCCCAGACCGCAGCCGCTTCTCAATGTCGCGAGCGGTGGCTCCTTCATTCATCCAAAAGGCGGCAGCATCGATCCGATCTTTGCCCCCAAGGAGAAACTTGCAATAGGTTTCGCCCATGGAATAACACTGGATTTCAATGCAGCTCAGCTGCTTGCGCACCATTTCTGTGAAGAACCCGGCGAAGAGACCGGCATAGATATGGCAAACTGGCTTGCCGACATCGCCGAGGGTGCGAGCCACCGCTGAGTCAAACACGTTGATAAACATGAAGCCTTGCTTGCGATCGCTCATATCAACTTCCCAACGGCCCCAGCCCTGCGAGGTAAACGGCCACCACCAGGTTTCCAGCAAAAACATCAGATTGGCGGTGCGGGCATTCATGCCAAATTCTTTTTCAAACCAGCTCTCGAAGAACAGTGAATCGTGTTTGCCCCATTCCAACCCGATGGAATACATGATGGCGGCAGAGGCCTCACCGACTTCTTCTTCCAGACCTTCTAGGAGGCCAATAATGAAGTCTTCGCTCGAGAAAAAATTGCGACCCCCGTTCCAATCAACGATGCTACCGGCTTCAGCATTGAATTGGAAAAAGTCCTTAAAGCTGTAGTGGTTATGTTTCTTGGGATGGCGATCGTGCTGCTGATGTGTGTTTGTCAATAAAGTGGTAGCCATAAATCCCTGCCTGCAAAGCTCATTTTTATTGATCTGATAGGTGTAATGTGCCCAATCAGTTACTGATCCCAACGATTCGTTGTCGAAGTTGAAAATTCTTAAAAATCACCTTCTTTAAGTATGTCAATTTTGGTGGATTCTGAACATGTAAATCCTCAAACTTCACTGACTCAAAACGGCAAAAGTATCATAAAATTCTCCGATTCTCTCGATCTAGCAACGACTGCTGGAAAAAACTGAGAAAGCCCGCTCGTTGAAATTGCTGAAACCGATTTGTGAGTTTTGACCCCAGGGATGGGAAAAGCTGACCTGTGAGATCTCCGATAAATTACTGATGAATTCAGTTGGTGGTGGTAGCAGAAAAAAGGGTCTTGCTTACTGGGTGGTGGTTCCCAAGCTGACGCGACTCATCTCTAATAGTGGACAAAAAAGAGCCGCTTCATCAGGTGTCAGGGCGGCTTTAATCACAGACTGCATGGTCTGATAGGTGGCCTCGCAACTCCGCTGAGCCTTAAACGATTTCATGATGGTCTGAAACCAGATCAGCATTCTATCTTTAAAAATTTGAGGATCGTCTGACAGTAGCGCAGTGGCGGCGTAGCGCAAAAGTCGAACGGTATCTCGCTGCCATTTTGCGGTTAACTCAGTGTCGCCTATTTTTAGCAACGTGGGGTCTTTTGCTTGCAGCTGTTGCAAAACCTGCTGCACGATCTGCGGTTCTAGCTTTTGAATCTTTTGATAAAGGGTGAATCGTAATCTTGCTGTTTTTAGATAATCCTGAAAGAACATCAGTTCAGCATCAGTGGCGTATCTGCCGTCAGTATCTTTACAGAGCTGTTCAATTTGCTGAAGCATAAGGGGGGGATTGTGATCGGATTGGGGGTATAAAGCGTGATGTTAAGGTGCCCAGGCCTTAATTCTGGTAAACATTGCTCTGGGGAAATAATATTACGTCGATCGCCATCGATAATGGTCAGGATGGAGGGAGTTTAACGCATGCTGCTAATTGCCTAAATTTCTCGGCCTTGAATCTTGAGATTGGGCAGCTTCATCCTGCGCTTGATAAATCCGCCGAAGACTGCAATCGACAAGTCGTGGAACTCTGGCGGGGCGTCTTCTATCGTCATCACTTACATCTTCGGATATTACTGACGTAATTGCACGGCTGGCAAGTGCGCTATCGGCTGATGGATATCTAAGCTAGAGTTTGATCAGGCTATCCGGTGGCTGAGACGTGATCTGAGGGGTCTATGAGCAGCAGATGGGCACAGGGCGTTTTAGCGGCGGCGATCGCCCTGGGACTGACGGCGGTTGAGGGAACGCGATCGCGTCCGGCCATGAGTGCCGAATATCTACAAATTGGGTTAGGCCTGTTTAGCTTATCGGTACCCATCGCTGATTTAGAAACCTTTGCGGCTACCGGTGAAGTCCCCGACACGTTAGATACGTATATTGACTATCTTTCGCCTCAAGCTCGTAGTCAATTGCAAGAGGCGCTCAATCGAACCGTTGAGATCAGCCCCTTGGCCATCTCACAGATGACCTATTCGGCTTTGGGCGAAGACTTCTTGAATCGCTTGGGGAACGTGGTGCAGACGCCCTCAGGCATTAACGGCAACCAAGCGATGCGGGCCGCGTTGATTTTGGCGGCGGCTGACCCCGAAGGGTTTTCGATTCTGAAGGTGCTGCAATATTTTCCGACCGTCGGTATCCATGTGGATGTGGGCGAATTGCTGGCGCTAGAACGCGAGATGGGCACTTATTTCAGTTACCGTGATGCGTCTTTAGCCGCGATCGCGGCGCAATCAGAGCTTGAGGTGGCTGCCACCTCTGAGGGCTTGAGCGCGGAAGTGCCGGATTTGCGCCAGCAGGGCTCCGTGGCCTTTAATCAGACCACGCTCACCTTGAATAATCAGTTTGCGGGCATTCCGGCTGAGACGCCTCGGCGATTTGAGGTGGATATCTACCTGCCAGAGCCTCAGGCGGCGGCAGTTCCCTTGGTGATTATCTCGCACGGCTTGGGCGCGAGTCGGGCTGATTTTGCCGCGATGGCTCAACATTTGGCTTCCTACGGCTTTGCCGTCGCCGTGCCCGATCATCCTGGCAGTGATACTAACTATCAGCGTGAGTTTTTGGCCAACCTGGCCTATGAAGGGGTTGATCCCCTCGAGTTTGTCTATCGCCCTTGGGATGTGAAGTCTATCATCGACGCGCTCGCCGCCGACCCGATCTATGCTCAGGTGCTCGAGCTCAACCATGTGGGGGTCATTGGCCATTCCTTTGGGGGATATACGGCGTTGGCCTTGGGCGGTGCGCCGCTCAATCAAGCTCGCATTGAGGCCAATTGCAATCCCGTGGAGTATGTGTTGAACTTGTCAACTCTACTGCAATGTCGAGCTACCGAACTGCCGTTGACTGACTATGCCCTGACAGATGATCGGGTGACGGCGGTGATGGCGTATAGTCCGGTGACGAGCGTGCTGTTGGGGCCGGAGAGTGTGGCCCAGGTGCAAACGCCGGTCATGATGGTGACCAGTTCTAGCGATTTTGTGGCGCCCGCAGTGCCCGAGCAGATTCATCCCTTTATTTGGCTAGAAACGGGTGAAAAGTATCTGGCCACGTTTTTATCGGCCAGCCACGTTGCGATTAATGGGGAAGTTGATTTTTCTGATCAAGTTGAGGTGGCACCCCAGGTATCTTCGCTGCTCACTGGGCCAGATCCGAACCTGAGCACGAGTTATGCGCATGCGCTCAATGTGGCTTTTATGGGGTTTTACCTCAGCGATCGCCCAGAGTATGAGCAGTTTTTAGGTGCCGCCTATGCCGCTGAGTTTTTGAGCGAACCCCCGGTGGCCTTGACGGTGATTAGCAATCTCACCGCCGAGCAACTCGAAGCCGCTTTTGGGGATGAGCCCCCGATTCCGATTTATCCCGACCCCGTTTCCCCTGAGCTCGCAGAGCATTAATGCGGTCGGATGACTACGCTTCGCCTAATTCGCGGGTGCCCGCCGCCAACTGCAAAATCATGGGATAGCCACCTTCTTGGTGATATTTGTCAGCCCAAGCTTTGAGCAGACTGTCTAGTTCGGTTAAGGCTTCGTGACGCTGATCCTGGGGGACGTCAAAGACTTCTAATCCGCGAAAAATATCGGGTCGCTCGATCACCCACCCCTGCATCAATTTACTGAACCGAGCTAGGTCATCCATCATGGTAAAAACCCGCTCGCGTTCGCCCTTAGGGGAGTAGTGGGTGCGGGTGAGGGCAAAAATCGGGATCGACAAAAAGGGAATATCAACTTGAGTCACGGTGCCCGAGTGGAGCAGACGGAACTTGATGTGCTCGGTCAAGGCATCACTCAAGGGCATGCGCCGATTGGGCGGATATTCGCTCTGAGATTTGGTGTGCAGCAGCTTGATCAAATCTAAGAATTCGAACAAATCCAAAAAGCGAGCCGGGGGCGTACCGGTCGGTAACTGAGCGGACAGCTCATCATTTTCTTTGGTCGTCAGGTGATGACTGTTAAGTCGTGACTTGCCAGGCTCCCACGGATGCTTTTCTTGCCAGAGATAGGGGAGCCCAATGAGATAGTAGGGCTCTTGATCGCTGAGGGTCGTGAGCGATCGCCCTTCGGTTAACAACGTTTCGACTTCTTTGATAATGGCTCTGACCCGCTTGGGCTCCACATGGTGCAAGAAGCTGGTTTTGCGAACGTTGTTGCCCTGCTCTAGGTAGGACGAATAAATCGCCAGCTTGGCCGCCGTATTGGCGGCATCCAAAAAGGCACCGTAGCGATGCCCACCGAGCTTCATCACGCTGATAGCCAGATAAATCAAGATGCGATCGGCCGAACTGACTTCGAGATCAGCAATTACTTGGTCACAATCTCCCGCTGAGGAGAAAGGATCCTGAGAAAACGTTGCGGGTTTCGTCACACTCCTGCACTCATTTCGAATGGGTTAGTCAAGCTAAACGACGGTGTTGAGGGCGATCCCCCTGCTGACTGCGACATTTCACCGGGGGCTGCAGTGGATCGGTTTAGCCAGAGTATGTTTGGCATTGTAGTCCGCAATGCTCGCATCTTTCTATCTTTCCCGTATTTTTACGCTTCTCATCAGGGCCCTGTCACGCTCTCCAAGTCGGCCTGAACCGGCGGCGGGGGCGCTGGCAAGTGTTGTTGTAGCCAGCGATTCATTTCCCAGAGCACATGTCCGATCGCCTCACGAGATTGGTAGCCGTGGCCCTCAAGCGGCAGCTCAACCCATCGCACAGTGCCCCCTAGCCCTTTCATCGCTCCATAGAGGCGCTCACTCTGCAGGGGATACGTCCCGGTGTTTTCGTCATTGCCGCCGTGAATCAACAATAGCGGCTCGTTGATGTTGGCGGCATGGGTAAAGGGGGACATCTGCAGATACGTGTCTGTCGTCTCCCAAAACGTCCGCTGCTCACCCTGAAAGCCAAAGGGTGTCAGGCTGCGATTGTAGGCCCCACTATTGGCAATACCGGCGGCAAACAGGTCAGTGTGGGCCAGCAGATTGGCAGCAGTAAACGCGCCATAGGAGTGCCCCCCGATCGCCAGGCCACCGGGCTGGCTAATGCCTCGTTCGATCAAATAATTCACGATCGCCTCGGCGCTTTGGGTGAGCTGCGCAATGTAAGTGTCGTTAGGTTCTTGATCCCCTTCGCCAATAATGGGCATGGTGGGGCCCATGACGATGGCATAGCCTTGGGTCAGCAAAAAGCGGGCGTCGTAGGCATAGGGACGCCGAAAGGCATTCTCGGCGGTGGTGACCTGAGAGGCCGCATCCCGACTTTTAAACTCTTGAGGATAGGCCCATAGCAATGTCGGTAGCGGGCCGTCCGTCTGGGGATCATATCCGGTGGGGAGGTACAGGGTGGCGGAGAGGATGACGCCATCGGCCCGCTCATAGCGGATGACTTCGGGCTGCAGATCGCGATACCAAGGCCGGGGATCAGTGAATGCTGTGAGCTGGACAGTCTGCCCTGTCGCCAAATCTTGCTGCCAATAGTTCGGTGGTTCCTGGGGCGATTCGCGGCGAGTGATGATTTGGGTGCCTGCATTATTAAGCAGACTGGCGATCGCCTCGTAATGGGGATCAGCAGCCTGCCACAGGCGAGTTTTTGCTTGCGTTGTCAGGTGCCAGCGATCCAAAAACGGATAAACCCCTTCTGGCGAAACGCCGCGTCCACTCAGGTAAAGGCTCTCACCGTCAGCGTCAAACATTAAGACCTGACGGTGATAAGGGCCGAGCTGGGTCAGGGGCTGACCCGGATCGTTGTAGCGATCTTGATAGTCGCGGTCGGTTAACAGCACAGGGGCCTGATTGGGATCGCTTGGAGCGAGCTGCCAACCTCGAACGCGACGCGTGTCATACCAAGCTTCAGTGCCTAAGGCAAAGCCGTCGTGTCCCCAAAAAATACTGTTGTAGCGCAGCTGGGTTTTCCACAAAAGCTGCGGCTCAGCGTCAAACGGAGCCGCTACCATAAAGACGGCATCCCGATGCGGCACATCCCGACTGGCATCGCCTGCGTCCAACGCTTCGACCCAATACAGCGTCGCGGGGCGATCGCTGCGCCAGCCGGTAATGCGACGTCCTTGGCGAACGGAGTCAAAGGTGACGGGAATATCGTCAGCCAGCGCTAATTCGTCAACCGGATAGACCTCTTGACCGGCTGAATCGAGTACGGCAATGCGTCTCGGAAACAGTCGAGCAGGAACCTGATAAGAGAACGGACGCTGCATTGTTCTCAGCAAAATCCAGTTGCCGTCGGGGGAAGCGGTGGCCGCAGCAATCAGCTGAGGGGGCGTCAAGTCGGTGCGATCGCCCGTGAGATCAACCCGCACCAGTACCGACGTCAGATAGTACTCAAACAAGGCCTCATTGGCGGGGGTTTCGAGCAGATTGGTATAAGTGCGGACAGGGGCGGTGCGGCCCAAGTTTTGCTCGATGCGGGGACCATCAGGCACTGACGGCGGCACTGGAGCTACCCCCTGATCAGGGGGCACCACCTTGCAGAGGAGCCCAGCCGTGTCAGAAATCCAGCTGCAGGGCGTCCCAAACGTGTTATTGAGAATCGGCGATAGTAATCGTTGCGCTGTCCCTTGGGCCATGTCGGCTACCCATAACTCAATGCCATCGGCCTGGTCAAGGGTAAAGGCTAGCCGGTTGCCCGTGGGCGACCACTGCAGATTACGAATACCCTCGTGGGCTGGCAACACCACTCGCTGTCGCTCACCACTGGCAATATTCTGAATTTCTAAGCCGGTAAAGCCATAGGCTCGGGCGGGGCCACGCAGCGAGGGATTGAGCTGCAAACCCGCTAACCGCAATCGCGGTCGCGCTAACTCTGACAGCTGGGTCAGCGACGGACGTTCTAAGCTCACTAGCCATTGCTGATTGGGCGCAATGGTGACACCTGGATACCAGGGCTGGTCGAGCATTGAAGCGATGGGTTCAGGCGGATGTTGCCAGGTTTCTTGAGCCATAACAGGGATTGGAGAAAAACTGACAATGCCGATAGCAATGCCAAAAAGAGGGTTAAGCAGCGCTTTCAATGACATCAAGACTCTGAGTCAGTCACTAAGATGACCATCCTGCCACGTTTGTGAAGAAAATGTCGTGCGGGGAGAAAAGTGCGGCGGTTTGGAGAGCAGGGGCGATGGGGGCGGGGGAGCTTAAGGAGCAAGGGAGCGGAACGGGTGGGGCAAGAGAAATTCAGTCGGCGAGGGGCGCAGGAGCTAGAGCCGCAGAGTTCTGTCTGTCGCTCTCTTGGATTGGGGATCGGGCAGATTGTTAAGGTGTGTCTAGGATGCCGACGACTCTGATATCAACTTCTCTACAGAATGCTCGGAGAGCAGAGAGCTTTTGGGTGCTTTAGCTGGACTTGACTTCCAGCTCAGGACTTTGGCACTGACCCGCAAGTTATGGCTAAGACCGCAACCCTTCTGAAGAAAGCCAGTCGGTTATTGCGCCGATCGCGGCCAGAGATACAGCGCGCCGGAAACCCAGGTGAGAACCACCGACAGCCAGAAAAGCACTAGGCCCAGAGGCTGCCATGCGGTCGGGAGTGGTGCCAGCAGAAAGGCCACAGCGATAATTTGCAGCACGGTTTTGGCTTTGCCCCAGAGGTTAGCACCGGGCACCGACTGCGTCTGAAAGCTAGGGTTGACCCGCCAGCCAGCGATCGCCAGTTCGCGCATCAAAATGAGAAATACCCCCCAGGCGGGTACCTGGTTCAGCTCAACCAGCGCTAGCAGTGGGGCCAGCACGAGCAGCTTATCGACCAGCGGGTCTAAGAATTTGCCCAGCTCAGTGACCTGATCGAGACGACGAGCCAAATAGCCATCGACCCAGTCGGTACTGGCGGCCACGAGAAAAATGCCCACGGCCCACCAGGCCCGTTGCGGTGTGGGGTCAAGCAACAAGATCAAGACTAGGGGCGCACCCAACAGGCGTGAGACAGTAATCCAGGTGGGCAAATTCATGGTTAATAGCTGATCTGGGGGGACTGATAATCCCACGGTTCCAAGTGAATGGTGACGCGGGCGGGGCCGTATTTGGCATCAAGCACGGCTTCGATCTGCTCGGTGATGGCGTGAGCGTCTTCAAGATTATGCGGTTCGACGATGAGATGCATGTCGATAAAAACCTGGCGTCCCAACAGTCCCCGAGAAGCGATGTCGTGGCAGTTGATCACGCCCGGCACCTGCATCACCGTTACGTGAATCGCCTCCGGCGCGATCGCCATTTCATCTAGCAGCCAGGGCAAATTTTCGCGCAGCACGTCCCAGCCGCTTTTAAAAACTAAGAGTGCCACGGGAAAGGCCATCACGAGGTCGAGCCACTGCCAGCCTAGCCAAACACCGATAAGTCCCCCCAGCACTGAGATCGTGATCCACACGTCGCTCATGGTGTGGTGGGCATCGGCAATGAGAATCTTGTTGGTCAGGCGGAGGCCGACTCGCCGTTCATACAACGCAACGCTGATGTTAATCCCTAACACAATCAGCATGATCCACAGGGCGATCGCCGACATCAAAACTGGCTCGCTGCCGCTCATCAGTCGCTCAACCGCGTGCTTGAGAATTTCAAAACAGGCGATGCCCAAAAAGGCGGCGATGCCCAACGCTCCAACCGCTTCGTACTTTTGGTGGCCGTAGGGATGATTGCGATCAGGGTGGGGGGAAGCCAGCTGATTGGTCACCAAGCCCAAGACGTTGTTGGCGCTATCGGTCACGCTGTGTAGCGCGTCAGCTAACAGGCTCAAAGACCCAGTCCACAGCCCCACGATTGACTTCAGCACTACCACCAGCAGATTGAGAACCAGGGTAATGACCAATACCCGGCGGACTTCGTGGCGATGGTCAGCCAGCGGCTGAGAAGATCGGGGTGAAAAATCTGAAGCCACGCTTAGGGTGCATCATCAATGAACGACTAAAACCCTTTGAGGTCAGGCTTGACGGTCCCTGCCTCCAATCACATTGCTAGATCCTGTAATACTTGTCCCAAGCACCATCCCTGGTCTAAAAGGAGGCGGGCTCTAGCAAAGCCAAAACCTCATGAAACACCAGCCAACATCTTGACTGAACTGAATGCTAAACATGAGTCCGTTAGTGCTTTTAATCTACCGTGAAGCGCGATCGCGGATATGATGATTCTCAATTTGCCTGCAGCGATCGGCAAACGAAACTGGCTGATTTAGCTTAGGCTGAATGCCGACGCGCATCTCTATTGAAAGGCTATCTTGATCGACAGCAAGTCGCTTGATTGCCGGTGAGGAGGAGATTTCACAACTCGATGGTTAGGGCAAACAGCCCCGCGATCGCCTATTTATAGATGGCGTGAACGGCACCGGTGACTGGAGCAGGCCGTGACGGGGTGATCGCCAGCTGGAAAAGCGAACCGATGCTAAAACTACTCTTCATTCGTCATGGCGAATCGACCGGGAATCGAGCCGGGCGCATGAGCGGCCACGAAGCTGATCGACTCACTGCCCAAGGGCAGCAGCAATGTCGGCAGTTAGCCCATCACCTGCACCGGCAAAGGTGGCGACCGAGCCACATCTACAGTAGTCCGCTGCAGCGAGCCCTTGATTCGGTCGCTGAACTGGCCGCAGTTTGGCAATGGCAGCTTTCAGCCCCCCCCGATTCGCAAATTTTGCCTGTCTCCAATGGTGATCCGCGCGAGCTGTTAATGGAGCAAGGGGCTGGCGATTTGCCTCAATTGCGCATCGTTCATCAACTGCAGGAGTTTGATGCCGGAATTTTGACCGGCTTGACCTGGCGAGAGGCCCAGCAGCAATACCCAGACCTCTGTCAAGCGTTAGAAACGAGTCCTGATTGGGTGCCGATTCCCCATGCGGAAACGCCGCTGGCAGGGCGATCGCGCGCCGCTGATTTTGTGAATTATTTACTGGCGAAACATCAGAATGGTGACGCTGTTTGGCTGATCTCGCATCAGTGGATCATGGAGCATCTCATTGCCTGTCTGATGGGCTGCGATCGCACCTGGCAGATGCCGATGGCGAACACGGCTACCTTTGAGTTTTGGCTTGATCGCGATCGCTGGTCAGCCTCAGGTGTTACCCAGGGGATCAGTGATTTATGGCAAATCAAGCGATTCAACGACTGTCAGCATTTGAGTGAAGAATCTGAGCCTAGGGCCAACTAAACGCCGTTGCCAAAAGCCTGAAAAGGGCTCACGAGTTTTGCCTGAAGCAAGGGCGATAGGCGTCATGTTTGACGGAAGTCCTAACCCATAAATCTTGATGAAAAATATAATTTGGAGATGCGATCGCAGGCTAAAAGCTATTAAGAACAGGGCACTTACGCGATAGAAGAGCTAAAGTTGATGCAAAATGTATTATGAAAAATCTTTAAATTCGGTTGTTTAAAGGATTCAAAGTGCCTCAGTCAAACTACCCAGCCGCGTAAACCTATTGCCTGCGATGGCTCAACGATGTTCGTCGTCGATAGTCTGGCATGTCGCCACCGAGAAAGTGCCGCATTCAACTCATTCAAGTAAGTATGAATAGTCTTTACGGTACATTGGCAGTATGTGAAAAAAGATTCTTTTCTGGAAGATTACAACCTTTCTAGAGATTAAAGTTAAACTGGTTTTTACTTTATCGAGTGTGCCTGCCAGCTATGCAAACGGCTCAACCTACCCCCTCAGTCAACGATATTCTTGGGCAAGCACGCCAAGGCAGCGTGGCAGCCATTATTCAGATTTTGAACGAACGCCTGGCAGAATCTCAGATTCGTACCCGTGCGATTCTGGCTGATGGGGTTTTGCAGCTATTGTGTGAAGCGCCCACCCCTGAGCAACTCGAACAATCGACCGTTGTGCCTCGTGTGCAAGGGATTTTAGAAGAGCTGGCCCCCAAACACATTCGTAAGGTCAACATCAACAGCCGCATTGTGCGTGAGCAGCAGCTTCTCTGGTTTGAAGAAATCACGCGTGATCCCGAAAATCAGCTGCTCTGGTCTGAGTTAATCAAGCTCAAGCAACCGAACCCCGTTTCTCGGCTTTGGCAAGATATGCAGCAGCCCAAGGCCCGCAACGAAATCGTGGTGACGGATCAAAAGAAAAGTCAGCTCAGTCAAAAATACTTTTTGCGCGGGGTCGTTGGAGGAGCGAGCCTGTGCTTGCTTGTGCTCTTGGTGGGTTGGGTGTTCAAACATCGACTCGGCGTTTCTTGGGCACAGTTGTTTTCACCCGGCGAAGTCGCGGTTGAAGAACCGGTCACCGATGCGCCTGAGTCTCCTGATGCATTTGCCCAAGCTGTGCGGCTGGCCCAGCAATCAGTCACGGATGGTCAGCAGGCCACTACCCCAGCTGAATGGCTAGATTTGGCCGCCCGCTGGCAGCGAGCCGCCGACTTGATGGCACAGGTGCCGTCGGAGGATGAGCGCTATGACATTGCTCAAGACCGAATTCTGGCCTATCAGCAAAACAGCGACCAAGCTCTCAACAAAGCTGAGCAGCTACAGCAAGATGACGCTGATCCGGCTGCGGAAGCGAGTGAATAGGGGTTCCGTGTGAAGTGGGTTTCATTGCAACAAGCCAGTCGGTTTAGAACCTGGAATTCAGACACGAGGAAGGCCCAGTCTCTTGGCTCAGCATGGCTCTCTGACCGGCACTCCACGCACAAGACTGCTCAGTTTCAAGGCTACTCAACCCTGCAATAGCAACAGTGTAGGCAGAGTCGTTCACCCTCGCTCGCCGACAGGAGATATCGCAAGTCGCAGTGTGATCAGGTCACCCCAATGTCTGAAGTCACCATTAGACAAGCTTCTTAATTCTGACTTCCGACTTCTGTATTCCGTAGGGCCTTGCCCTTCCCGAAGGGTATTCGGCTACAGCTGTTTGGGTGGTGGCACAACTGCTTGCTGATCCCTCAAGATTGCTGAGCTGTACTGGCGGATAGCCACGCCAGATAGGGGGCCGACCCTTGCACAATGGGCAATGCTAGGATTTCCGGAACATCGTAGGGATGCAACGCTTCTAAGGCCTGTTCGATCGCCGCAAACAAGGCCAGATCCGTTTTGATCACCAGCTGCCATTCTGCGGCCTGCTGCACCTGCTCATCCCAGGTGTACACCGAATGGAGGGGAAACAAATTGACACAGGCGGCTAAGCGATCGCCCACCAGAGACTGGGCGATCGCCACCGCCGTTTCTTGGGTGTCTACCGTTACTAGGATGACGCCATACTCAGTCACATCAACCTACCTGCTGCTGTAGCTCTACCGGGTTGGAATGATCGTGGCAATGCCTGATGACTATTGCTCTGGGCCTCTCTATCGATCTTAAAGCACGATTTAAACAGCCGGTGAACCTGGCTGTGAAGCGATCGCGGCAAGGATATTTGCTGATTCTCAAAACGTTGAGGAAAGCGTTCCTGAGCTCACCGAAGCGTTCGCGATCACGAAGTCGACTGATCGACAAATTGAGAAGCTTCCAGCGTTTCGCGGGTAGAGCGCTGACTCCAGGGAGTGCAGCCGGTTGCCCGCTCGTACAAGTCTGACTCAGCACTCTTCGGCAGAATTGAATCGGTGAATTCAGCCCCCGCGATGGAAGAGACCTCAAGGGCGGCCCCCGCTAGGTTAGCCCGCGATAGATCAGCTCGCGTGAGATTGACGCCCTGCATCTGGGCTCGCCACAGAATGCTGCCGGTCATATCGACCCCGGTCAAATTGACCTGCCGCAGGCTGGCATCCCGGAGGGTGGCAAAGCTCAAATTACTGGCGGTGAGATTGGCATAGTCTAGCTGGACACCATTGAGCTTCGCTTCCTTGAAATTGATACCGCTGAGGTTCATGCCGCTGAGATTCAAGCCGTTGAGATACGCTCCTTCAAAATTGACGTCATCTAAGAAGGTGCGTCCAAGCGCGGCTCCACTCAATCGGGCATTGCTCAGATTGGCCCAAGATAGATTGGCATGTCTGAGGTCAGCGCCGCGTAGGTTGGCCCCACACAGATTAGCCCCACACAGATTAGCGCCGCGTAGGTTGGCCCCACGGAGGTTGGCCCCGCACAGATTAGCGCCGCTCAATTGCGCTTCTGACAGGTCAGATTTAACCATAAAGGTACCGCGCAGATTCGCTTTGTTGAGTAGAGCGCGGTGCAAATTGGCTTCGCTGAGTTTGGCAAAACTAGCGTCGACTCGATGCAGGTTAGCGTCAATCAAATTGGCTTTAGTGAGAAACGCTCGGCCCAAGTCAGCCCCAATGAGGTTAGCCTGCTGCAGATTGACGTCAACTAAAATGCGCTGCGTTAGGTCGACACCACAGAGATGGATGCCGGCAAAGTCACGATAGCCAGATTCGTAGAGTTCAAAAAGGTAATTGGCATTCATCGCAAAGTGCCCTCGTGCCATACGTCGGGTGCGTTGGGGAAGATCAATAACAAACACATCCGGGACTCTCGTTCAGAATGGCTACAGCGTCGAGAAAAAACCTGAATCGTTTAATCAGCCTGCTGAGCGGGGGTAAGGGATTCAGAGCCACAAGCGATGATCAGGGTCGCGCCCAGAACTAGGGCTTGTAACGACGAGAAATTGAGTTTGCTAAATCAGGACACCGGGGCATCGGGGCTAGCAACGGAAAAATCGTTGCCACACGGTAAGGGCGATCGCCCTCCCTATGGGGGGAGGTATCTGCTCTCAACTATCACGGTAGGTGGCCTCTCGCGAAATAGGAAGATTTTGTTAAGTTGATTGATAATTTAGAGTGAAACTTAGTAGTTGCAGGAAACGCTTAAATGCTGCGCTGTGCTTTTTTGGCCATTGTCTGGCTGGTTTTTGTGGTTTATGCGTTTCGCTTTGCGCCCCCCGATCAGCCTGATACTGCTCAACTGATTCGACAACTCTCAACCGGCGAGTGGCAGGAGCTAAACCCTGCGGTCGTCGCCTTGTTTAATCTGATGGGCCTTTGTGTCATGTCTCAAGCAATAGTGGATCGCGGCCCTTTGGGTGGGAAGATGTGGGAGGTAGTGGGAAGTGCCTGACCGCAAGGGATTCAGGGATCGAGAGCGGACGGACTGATTTTGGGCGGTTATCGCGCGATTTTGGATCTGAGGTGTTTGGGCGGGTGAGCTGGGCGTGCTGAGAGGGGATGTGCCAGTTCGATCTAACCCCTTCAAAGGGTGGTGATGGATTTGGAGGCTGTGATGCAGGCGGGGCGGGGGGTGTGGCGATCTAACCCCTGTGGCACGTAACGTGGTGTGAACGAGCGCCCAATCGACGGAGCGAGATTGATACAAGAAGGCATCAATCAGCATGGTGAGATATGCGACGTCGCCCCCTACGGAATTTGTTGTTAGAGCTGCTAGCTGCCGCCCTGGGTGCTGGCATCTTGGTCGGTGAAACCCTTGATCAGCCAGCGATCGCAAGCAACGATGATGACGGCGGCCAGTTCCCTGATCAACGGATTGGGGGCGGTACGCACTTTAGAGAGCGGATTGGGCGAGCAAAGCTGCTGGGCCAGCTGCCGGGCCTGAGAGCGATGGCCACGAAACTGCGACAGCCCCGCACTGGCAGCGTGTTGGCAGCCTATACGCCCGACCCCAACCAGCAACCGCCTGGCGGCCCAATCGCCGAGGGGAAGGGCAAGAACGATGATGATAATCGCGGCGCTGGCGTATCAGGGGTGCGCGGCTAAACCCAGCCAATAGACCGAAAAGCCCCGGCTGTCTTTGCACAGCCGGGGCTTTTAAGTGGGGTTAGATGAGGAGTTAGAGGGGGTGTGACAGTTTGGGTTGTATGAACCAAGATCCAAAATCGCGCGATAACAAAAAACAAGATCAAAATGCGAACTTGGATGAACTTGGATGAACTTGGATGCGAACTTGGATGCGAACTTGGATGCGAACTTGGATGAACTTGGATGCTGGCTTTTGACAGCTGGCATAATCTGCCGCTGGATCATGGCGGCTACGGAGCCTCGGACGAGGTAGTTACCTCGATGTAGGTATGGTCGTCGAACTGACGAGCAAAAAGGTATTTGTCTTGTGTGCCCTTGATGGGTCGAGGCCCGTGCTGCACAGTAATCCAATCGGCAAGACCGTTGATGTAAGCGATTTTGACAGTGCCGTCTAAGTATTCCATCTCGGGGCAAGGGCAGCCCTCGATATGCTGCATGAAGATCTCTTCAGTACGGAAGCTAGTGGGCTGGCCAAGGATAGCGGCAACGGCTTCGGGGGGCTGCCCGGCGATCTCGTCTATATCAATAGGTGGAAGTGCCTCAGCGTCAACAGGTGGAAGCGGCTCAGCTCGCTCGACTGGATTGCTGCCGCCGTTTATGTGGCTGACGATGGCAGCGGGAACGAGGATGAGTAAACAGAGCCCTGGAACGATAAATAGCCACTTGCGCATGGTTGAGACCTGTGGAGACGGTATTGACAACATGCCCAGGCGAAGGGTTTGCGGAACTTTACAGGGGGGATAGCCTTCTATGCCCTTTCATTTGACTGATCTTGGTAACTGACACAGTCTAGCGAGTGGGGCGAGCACGGCCATAGATCTCAAAATCAACCTCACTGGGTTGGATAGTTGTGTTTTTGTAGATTGGGTTATCGCAGATAATTTCTATGCTGCTGTCGGGTAGCAACTGCAAGCGCCGGGTCATTTTTCGCCCATCTAGAACAAAGGTGTAGATGCCTTCACCGGATTTGGCAAGGTCGTTTTGGGTTCTGTCATAGACGAAGATTTCACCGTTGTGAAGCGTCGGCTCCATTGCGTCGCTATCCATCACGTCCATAGCGAGCTTTTCTGGCTCTACATCAGCTGCGTATTTAGTGGAAACTTCAGCGACGACCTTTAATTTCTCCGCGAATGAGCCCTTTAGTATGTGGCGTTTTTGGGCTTCTTCAATAGAGTCGATCACTTCACCTGTTTCGAGTTCACGCCCAGTCAACAGCCACTCCGTAGAAACGTCTGCTATTTGAGCAATTTTTTCTAGGTTTTCCCGGCGAGGCTGGTTAGTCCCATCAATCCAACGATAAATCTGGCTTTCAGACTTTCCCATCAACTCAGCCAGGCGTCGTTTACCACCCATCTTTTTGGCAATCTTGCCAATTCGGCTATTTAGACCTTCCATTGACTCTCCTATATCTCTCCAAAAGAGGCCGAAACGGCTTGCCAGCATTACTTTTAATGCGAATTAAAAATAAAAAGGTTGATATATCTTCCTGTTTAAGCTAGGTTTATTCCACAGGTTAAAAAATGAACCAAATGCATCCCGAAGATATAAAGGCCGCATTGCGCAAGCGTGGCACAAAACTTTCATGCCTCGCAAGAGAACTGGATGTGACGCCGACGATGATTACGCTTGTAATCCGCTCTGAGCGTCGTTCTCGGCGAATTGAAAAAGAAATCGCGAGAAAGCTTGGGCTGTCGCTTTGCGAAGTTTTTCCTACCTTCTATTCTCCTGTTTGCAAGGCTGTTGCGTCATGAATGAGTGGTTCTCGCCTAAGGAGCTAGAAGGAAAGCCTGGAATTCCTTCGACGCGACGCAACATTTCTGAGATGGCCAAGCGTGAAGGCTGGAAGGCTCGCAAGCGCAGTGGGCGCGGCGGTGGCTGGGAATATCACGTCAGTTCTCTGCCCGCCGAGACACAGAAAGCGCTGGGCTTTGACGCCGAAGCTATTGACAGACCTGTTGACCAGGCACCCCCTGCCGTGGACGCTACACCGGGCACTACCAACGCTGCCCTCACGGTACCTGGCCAGCTGGCCGATCTCGAAGGTTTTAGAGGATTCCCTTCGAGATCGGTTTCCTCATCGCTCACCGCTATCCCCCGCGATCGCGGCGACCTTGGCCCTCAAGGCACGAAGGCCGAGCGCCGCGCCGCCGCCAAGCTGTGGATACTGGAACACTTTGAAGCCTGGTGCGAAAGCCAGGGCGTGACCAAGGCCCACGAATGCAAAGTGGCCTGGTGTCGCGCCTATGCCGCCCAAACGCTCGACATTCCTGACTGGGTTTATGCCTCGGTCAAATGCGGCTCACATCAGACGCTGCACAACTGGATGACCAAGCTGAAAAGCGGTAGCCCTACCGCTCTGTATGGCGCGGGCGGGCAGAACAAAGACGCCTATGCCATTGAGCGCAACCCGCTGCTGAGTAAGTTTTGCGTCGCCGTGCTGGGTGAATTTCCTCACATCGGGACGAAGCACCTGTGCCGCGCGATCGAATCGCGATTTGAAAATCTACAGCTGCCGAGTTACCCCAGTGTTTGCCGGTGGCTCAACTGGTGGAAAGAGCGCAACAAAGCGACCTATACCTACTTGCACAATCCCGACGAGTGGCGCAATAAATACGCCAGCAAGATTGGCAGCTATAGCGAAGGCATCGTCGAACCGAATCAACGGTGGGAGCTGGATAGCACCATCGGCGACATTATGCTGCGCGGTGACGATGGCCGCATGAAACGCCACGCGATCGTCTCGTGTGTGGACGTGTTTACCCGGCGCTGTCGGATGCTGGTGTCGCCCACCTCGAAAGCCACTGCAATTGTGGCCTTGCTGCGCCGCTGCATTTTGGAGTGGGGCATTCCGACCCAGATCAAAACCGATAACGGCAGTGACTATAAAAGCCACCACCTCAAGCATGTCGTCATGGCCCTGGGTATCGACCAGGTGTTTTGCACGCCCTACACCCCACAGCAAAAGCCTCACGTCGAGCGGTTTTTTCACACCTTTAGCCATGACCTATTAGAGCTAGAGCCCGAATTTGTGGGTCACAACGTGACCGAACGCAAAGCCCTAGAAGCGAAAAAAAGCTGGGCGGATCGCTTTGGCACGCGCGGCCAAACTGCCGAGATCTTGAGATCGCCCCATGAGCTGCAGCTGTTTTGTGATGACTACTGCGTGCGGATTTATGGCACGCGCCAGCACAGCATGACTGGCCTGGCCCCAGAGATGGCAGCCGCTGGATTTGAAAAGCGGGTTGTGCCCGATGCGAACCTGCTAGACCTACTGATGCTGCCGGGCGGCAAGGCCACCGTGACCGCTCAGGGCATTCGCAAACACAACCATTACTATGTGCCGCTGGCCGCGACGATCGCCGAGCCGCTGGTCGGGCGCACCGTGCATGTCCGCTTTCCTGACAATCTTGGCGCTCTTTATATATATGAGGATGCGACCTGTCGCGAGTTCTTGGGTGTGGCTGAATGCCCTGAGCTGCTGGGCAAGAGCCGTCAGGCGATGGCGATCGAATCGAAAGCGTTCGATGCCTACACCAAGCGAGCCGCCAAAGCCGCTAAAGACCTGGGTCGCGAACTGAACGTGAAAAACATTGGGGCCGAAATTCGGCAGAGCTTGCTGGAGGCCAGCAAGACCCTGGAAGTGCTGCCCCAGGGCAGTACGGCAGTGCCGAGTAAAAGCTTTGAAGCCGCGCAATCGCTACAGGCAGCGCTGCTTCCCAGAGAGATTCCGACCGAGACGGCAGAGATGGCAGAGGCGAAACAACGTCTGCGGGATGAAGATGCTCGCCGCGAGGAACAAGAGTTCCAGCGGTTATGGGCACGCGACCCGGCAGGGCAGTATTCGATCTGCTGGAAAAAGCTGTTTTACGGCAAGTCGGTGACGACTGATGAACTCGCCGAAATGGCGAGGTATCGTCGCACGCCGTCTGGTCGGAACCGGGCGAAGGAATTGGCGGGTGACTACCCGGTGATGCCTGACCCCTTGCCGTCGCTAGAAGAGGATGCGGCGGCAATGTGACCCAAAAGCAAAGCCAGAGCGGGCTGACACCCATTGCTCTGGCTTTGCAAAACCTAATGTCCCTCAAATATGGCCTATGAAAAACATCATTGTCAAGACGGCAAACCTCACCCGACTCAAAGACAGTTACGACGAGATCACCAGCATCGTGGGTGATGACCCGCGAATGGCGGTGCTGCACGGCTTTGCCGGTGCGGGCAAAACGACTGGGGTGCGACAGCTAGCGCTGCAACATGGCGACCTGTTTTTACGGGCGTCTTGCACCTGGACGCCAACGGCGCTGCTGGGCGACTTGGCCCACGAGCTACGGCTCGAATGTGGCCGCAGCCGCAGCCACCGACTTCGGGCGATCAAAGAAGCGATGGATATTAACCCTCGCACTCTTTTCTTAGATGACGCTGATCAGCTGTTTAACGTCGGCAGTCGCCAGCAGGTTTTAGTCCTGTTTGAAACGCTGCGAGAAATTCATGACGAGGCACAGATGCCCATTTTCTTCGTGGGGATGGAGAACTTTGCACCTCGACTCAGAGAGTGGGAGCAGCTGGCCCGCCGCGTTGTGGATCAAATTGAATTTGAACCCCTCGACTTGATCGATGCGATCGCGATCGCGCGACAGCGGTGCGAAGTGGTGATCGCTGATGACTTGATTGAAGAACTGCATACCCACAGCGGTGGCAGTTGCGGGCGCATCACCAACGGTTTGCGCGCAATTGAGCGCTACGGCAAGCAATGTGAAATCGATCCGGTGACGCTGAGTGACTGGAAAGCGAGCGATCGCAAGTTTTACCTCGATTTAGCCAAGGTCAAGTAGGAGCCCCATGCAACCCACCTTTTTACGCAGTGAATTGATTTTGGGGTGGAAGCCCCCGATCGTTTTAGACCGCATGTATCGCCACTGGATGGTCACCGAGCTGGAATTGTCGCGAGCCTTGACCAACCAAGATCTGACGACGCTTGACCGACGCCACTTGCAAGAAGCCCGGAATGTGGCTCGCGCTCAAGTGGCCAAGCTCTCTGACGTGATCAGCGATCGGACCACGTTTCTCGACAGTTTCAACGATGTGTATTTGACTCGCGCCTTGCAGGCCGCTCGCCATAAAGCCCAAATCGCTATCCCGGTAGGAGGCTTCTAAATGGTGAGCGCTGCCCCCCGCAAACCCCAATCCTCTCGTAAGCCCAAGAACAATCCCGCCCAGCTGATCATGTGGCTGCACATGCGCCATTTGCGCCAATTTCGTTTGGATCAAGTGCAACGGAAAGCCGATTGCACCTATCAGGCGGCGTCGCGCTACATCAACGCCCTACGCCGCGCTGGCTATCTAGAAGAAATTGAGCGCGTGCCTAAGAAGAAAACCGACGACGGCAGAGGCCGCAGCCGCAGCCTGTTTGCCCTGGTGCGAGATACCGGGCCGCAAGCGCCCCGCCTGATCAAGGGGAGCTTGGAAGATCCGAACCTAAACCCGGAGTTGCAAGACCCCCTTACCCGCTGCTGGCAAAGCCTGCGGATGATGCGGGGCACTTGGATGCTGACCGAAATTGAAGAGGCTGCTGGGCTGAGCCGCCAGCAGATCAAAAGCTATCTGCGCAAGCTGCAGCGTACCGGCTATGTGCACCGCCAGGGCCGAGCGGTCGCCGGTTCGACCAGCGTGGCGCTTTACAGGCTTGTGCGAAATACGGGGCCGCTGAGCCCCATGTTTCGTCAAGACGGGACGGCGTTTGACCCCAACACAGGGGCCGAAACCCGCCCGGAATAGAAAAAGTGCTGTGACAGCAGCACTGGAATGTACCGATTGAACACAACCAGTAACGAGTGAATTATGACTCATCAACTTGAACAAATCGACTATCAACGCTTGCTGATGCTGCAGCGCCTGCAGAACATCGCCCGCCCCTGGGTCGTGGCGACACGCGGGCGCTGGGGCTGGGAAACCCGATGTCGTTTCCCGTCGCTGACCGCCGCCAGCCAGCATGCCCACCTGCTCAAGGATGCCTTTGGCTATGAGCCGTTAGAGGTGACGGTCTCAAGCGTTGAGGATGGGGCCGAGCTGTTTCCTTTGGAATGGGCGATCAATCGAGCGCGAGAGCAGCGGGCCTTAGAAAACGGCAAGCTGAACCCGGATCGCAAGCGGCTGGCCGTGCTGCAAAACGAGATTAGCTACATCTATGAAGAGGCGCATCTATACGCCCACACGCAAGGCTTTGAGCTGATCAACCAGATCCGTGATGGGCTAGTGCGCCTATCGCGCGGGGAAACTCGCGTCGTGTCGATGCTGCCTGCCTGCCCTGAGCCGCTCGCCGAAACCGCTACTGAGGTGGAGGTGAAGTGATGAGCGATCGCCCTGACTGGCTAATCGTGCTCGATCAGAAGTGTGAGGAAACGAGCCAGGCCCAGGTGGGCCGCGAGCTGGATGTGGCCTCTAGTTCACTGGGCCAGGTGCGCAACGGCAAGTATCCCGCCAGCACCGATGCCATTGAGGCGCGGGTGCGTGGTCGGTACATGAATCATTGCTACACCTGCCCAGCCCTTGGCTTTGAAATCACCTCTCACCGCTGCGCAGAACTGCAGCGCGGCAATGTGAGCGCCTCGATCGGCATTAGAGGCCAGCTGCGCCGCACCTGCCCAACCTGCGAGCACCGCACAGGGCGATAAACCGCACGGGTGCATCGTTTCAAGTCCTTTAACTCATTCAAAACCATGACTACAGCAACTCAAGAACCGATAACTCATCCCATACCCACTGCGGCGTTTCATGAGGCTCGCATCAAAGCAATGCTCAAGCGCCTAGTGATTCAGCTGGGCTATCTCCAGCAGCAAGTTGAATCGGGCGTAAGTGACCCAAGTGTGAGCTATGCCTCTCTGGCTATCGATACAAGCATTGACGCCTTGACCGATCACTTGGAGCGCCTGCAGTAAGGCCCCATCTAGACCGATTAACCCTTTCAACCTTAGGAGACACCCCAATGGCTAAGACGACTACCACCCCCGGTTTGCTGACCGCCCAGGTCAAACGCGAACTCACTCGACTGCGACCGAGTGACTGGACAGCCCGCCCGATCGCCATTCGTTATTCCGGCCCGGCGATGCCTCGAAATAGAGCCCAGCCGAGTGCTGAGCAGCAACAGATCGAGGCGCTGATTCGCGATGGCTTTAGCAACGTGCTGATCATGCGCATGACCGGTCGCGATCTGCCCGCTATTCAAGCGATTCGCCAGAGCATGGCCGACTAGCCCAAACGTGAGCGGGGCCACTTAGCCCCGCTTCAAACCCACTTTCAACCCCCAAGGAAGGCAATGGAAACGATCAAAAAACAGACGAATGGACAGCCACCCACTTGGCCCACTGTGCCCGAATTTGCTCGACTGGCACCGCAAGGCGCCGATACGCTGCACTATGCCGGAGCACCGCGCCAGTACCGATTTGACGGCGAGGTCGGTAAGTTCTTTGTTGGCTCGCGCGAGTTTGACAGCATCACGGCGCAAATCTTTGCCCGTCGCTTTGTGTATGAGGAGCGCTGGGGCCGCCCGGTGCAGACGTGGCTTGACCTGGCCTTTATCGATCAGGACGACACCGTGAGCGTGTTGGCCTTGAAAAAGGAGTCGGCGGTCAACCTACATGAGCTATTTGTGCAGCTTGATCAACTCGGCGCTGACTGGAAAGCCTGTGAGGTGATGCTGTTGCCCGTGTTGCGAGAGGTGCGACATGGGGAAGACGACATCGAAAGCTATTACGTCACCGACTGGTATGAGTACAGCTTTGTGACTGAGTCGCGCTACGAGAGCGTTAAGGCGCTAGAGCAGTTCGACTGGGTGCTGAGCGGCGAGGCCATGAGCACGGCCACCGAGATTCGATAACGCCCTCACCTGCTAAAGGCTCAGCTATAGGAAAGATTCATGCCCCAGATTAGCCCTCTCCAAAAAATTACGCCCGAGACCGTGCTGGCCGCGCTGCGGACTCAGCAGGGTAAGCAAAACGGACTGGCCGCCGCCGAGCTGACGCACCAGCTCTGTGGTGAAAAGCGCCCTTACCTGGTGCGGCATTTGCGCGAAGTGATTATGCAGCTGCGCGATCGCGGCTGGCCGATTTGCGCCACGCCAGAGCACGGCTACTGGTGGGCAGCCAACACCGACGAACTGCTGGCTGTTGTGGACTACCACAAGGCCCGCGCCCTGGCGAGCTTGCGCCAAGGCAGTCGGCAAAAGCGGTTTGGCATTCCCGCCCTGGAAGGGCAGGGGCAGCTATTTGACCCGGAGCTATCGACCCCAGGGCGAGATGAGCACCCCGAAATCGTGCCGGGCTTGCTAGTGGGCGAGATCCCCGAAGAACTACACGACGCCTTACAGGGCTGGCTCGATCAGCACCCTGACTGGGACATGGATCGAGTCGCCGCCGCTGCCCTGGGCCTACTGGTGATGCAGAACGGCGACCAGGCGGCAGGGCGCATCTACATTGACGCGATGTTTCAGGAGAAAAAGGCCGATGTTGATCACCCTTAAGGCTGCTGGCGTTACGACGTGGGCGCTGTTTTGGTGGCTCAATATGCCGGGCGCAATGCCCGCCAATGCGGCAATGCAAGCCGCGTGCCCCAACCCAGACCCGGAACTGGGCTGCATTGTGGTTACCCCCATATCCAGAAAGCCAGCGAAATGACCACCACCCTGCTATCGACCCGGTTTGTCGTTTGCGCGAGCTGGGATTCCCAGTTTTGCGAAGCCGTACACGCCGAGATGGGTGACGCGATCGCCCACGCCGCGAACATGGCCGCTTCTGAAGATTGGAGCGACGCGGCGATCTGGGTCGAATGGGAGATTCGCGAGCAGCGCTATTTGCTCGCGGTGTTTCAAGAACTTTGTGAGGACTGAGATGAGTAAAGAGAAAAAGCTAACGCCTGAAGAGGCGCGGCAAATGGTTGACGAGATCAAACAACACGAGGCAATGATCCAGCAGCATATGCAACACCTGCGGGCGTCGATCACCAATGCCGCTTCTGCTATTGCAAACGCAGCCGACGGCAGAGACCTGGACGATCCAGGATTTAGGGCTCAACTCGCTACCCAAGTGGCTGGCACCACACAGCTTGCCGAAATGGCGATCAATCTCCTGAAGGGGCGTCCGCCCAGTGACGCCGACCTGCTGGATTACTGCATGTCTGAGGAGTTTCTGAATCATGACTGAAGAATCGATATTGGCGCTCGCTGGGGTTGACGTCGAATTACTCGAATCTGACGAGCCAACGACGGGCGACCTACAGGTTGATCTTTACTTTGAGCAGGCGAACACAAAAATCCATCTTATTTCTCAGGCGGCAGGGCAGATGCTGTTCGACGCGCGTGACTGCGGTCGCCTGCTCCTAAAGATCAAAGAGCGATGTCCTCATGGCAGCTGGCTGCCTTGGCTGGCCGCGCATTTTCACGGGACAGCGCGACAGGCGCAAAAGTATATGCGGGTCGCCTTCCACTGGGATGAGATCGCAGCCGCAGCGAACCTGTATAACCCCTCGTTTGAGCCCGGCGCAAAAAACGAATCCGATTCGCATTTGACGAAAAACGAATCGGATTCGCGTTTGAGCTTGGAGGGCGCATTGTCTCTAATTGCGGAGCCGAGGGAAGCGCCGCAGCTGCCGCCCGCCCCCATCGTGGACTTTGTGGAAGGCGAGATCGTTGAAGAGGAAGAGCTAGAACTCGAACCGCCTAAAGGGCCGCGCCTCGACAATCCGAACGCCAGTAATGAGCATTACACGCCCGACAGCGTGCTGGCGGCGGTTTATGAATGCTTTGGCGGCATGCCCGATCTTGACCCCTGCAGTGATGGCGGCTTCCCGCCCAGCGTCAACGCCGGGTCGCATTTCACCGCCGAGCAAGACGGCCTCTCGCACGACTGGTTTGGTCGTGTCTTTGTGAACCCGCCCTATAACCCCAGCGGCACGATCGGCAAATGGGTGAAAAAGCTGCTCGATGAAATTAAGACGGGTCGGGTGAATCAGGCGATTTTGTTGGTGCCTGCTTACACCGATACGGGCTGGTGGGCAGCGCTGCGTGACTATCCCGTTTGCCTGGTGAAGGGGCGGCTCACGTTCAAGGGTAATGAGGATGCCGCGCGATTCCCCTCGGCGATTTTCTACCTCGGCCATAATGCCA
>ERZ1740058.422-NODE-422-length-32961-cov-6.583693_pt1 | contig 32961 bp, 30 predicted proteins | sample MGYA00581745_ERZ1740058 | MGnify/ENA primary metagenome ERZ1740058 (study PRJEB43018, sample SAMN04849742) | marine metagenome | isolation source: floating plastic debris | place: Pacific Ocean | collected 2008-08-30 | study: EMG produced TPA metagenomics assembly... | reverse complement strand
CGGTAATTTACGCACCTTAACATTCAGTACTGGTGTGAAGGGTGCATTCTGAGTCTTTTGTATGCCTTCTAATTCAACTTTCGCTCTTGATTGCCAGTAGCGATATTCGTCATCGTCAGCTACGGACTGAACAAATTGCTGTAAAAAATTTGTAGCTTCCGAGTAGTGGCCCAGGGACTTATGAGTGATACCTAGATTGAACATTAGCAAGGGATGTCTTGCTTTATCATTTGCGTCTACTCGTTGGTAGTGAGTCAAGGCTTTTTCGTACTCAAACAAGTAGCGAAAACAATCGGCTAAATAGTAGTGGGCTTCACTTTGGGTGCTGTCTATTGAAAGAACTTTTTCATAATAGGCGATAGCTTCATATTATTGGCCCTGTTGGTATTTTTCTTGAGCAGCCCGTAAAAGCATTCGGGTAGGATCAGGCTTACCGTAACCAGTATAACTCGACACGATTATAAATAGCAATATGTATAATCCTTGTGCTCTCATATCAATGGGGTAGATCGTCTCTGGTAAGTTGAGTTTTTAGTGGGGATCATAATTACTAAAGAAACCTCCCAGGCCCCGCCAACACTGTAATATCCTAAGCTAGGATATTGGGCAAAATCCACACTACAGGCTAGTTGCACATTGTGGTGCTGTAGCCCCCCCGATAAAGCAACAGCATCGCCCCACCGATACCATAGTCCACCCATGACTACGGTCTTGGGTTGCCTGGGACTGTTCTTTCTTACTTGATACTGGGTGTAGGCGCCAATATTGATGTGGTACCTGGATTGCTGCCAAAGAACCAGGGCTTGCGGGCTTATTTTCCAGTAATACTTTCGGTAAGATGCGCTCCCATGCCAGGTGAGAGTAACTGGTAATTGTTGTTCCGAATCAGTAAATGATACATCCGGGCGATTTAGGTGCGAAATAGTCAAGCCGCTAGTCCACTCCCAGGGGCTAATTAGCGTATTTTTAAAGCTGTTGTACGACCAAACAATCCCCGCATCAGCCGAGAAGTATCCTAACCGATTTCGAACAACGGGCACCGAGGAAGATATACTGGGGTCGTATCCTACCGTAGCGTCATACTGCGACCCCCACCGGATACTCTCAAAATTTAGCGTTCGTTGCAGGTAACTGGTAGCCAACCCCAGCGAAATAACGTGCTTCTGGCGAAAATCAATCGGCAAATTATAAGCTCCGGCCAACTGCAATTCAGTATGCGTTAGCCATCCTTGCATACCAGCCCTCTCCCGTACGAAAGCCACTCCTAATCCGCCTACCGGAATTCTAGGGGAGTAGGGTTGGGTGATCGGGTAGATAGCCGAAGCAATATTAATTGGGTAGCTGTAAGCAAAATCGTTCCACTGCGACCGATACTGAGTAGTTACTAAAGGGAGGTCCGAGCTGCCAACCAGGGCAGGATTAATATTGATAGGCGATACATAGTACTGACTCATTGGAACTTGCTGGGCAAACAGATGATGGGTGCCAAATACCAAGCAGAGGTACAGAATTGGCCTAAGCCAGAACGATGATATGTTACCCCAATCTCTCACACCTAAAACTTCACAATGATATCTGAATGCTGAAAAGAGTTACCGGACAAAAATCTACCCGATACAACGTACCGAAACTTAGTGGTAGAAGCGTTGAGACCAGCAGTTGTCCAACCAGTTTGCGTGGCCTCTTCTAAAGAAGTTGTCTGATAGACCCACTTTCCCCAGGAATCTTGTACACCGAAATGAAAGTTGTTGAAAGAGAGGTAGCGTCCGTAGACTTTAATGGCTTTATCCTCGGGGTTAGTGGCTTCTGGGGAGAAGGCATTGGGTACGTAAACTTCTTCCTGAAGCTCTTCCGTAGTAAAACCTACCGAAATCCAGGGAAGTGAAGTGGGCTGATTACTAGCAAGTGTATATCGAGACTGATCTTGGCGTAATAAGCTACTTCCAAGAACGATATCGGTCTGCTGAGAGGCTGGTCCGGCTGTGATTGATAGCAACTGTGCGTAGGCTTCGTAGTCGGGGTTGTTACTGTTAAATGTAATTGTAACCGGTGAGCCGTCGTAAGTACCAGCTAACTGGGTCTGCGTCCAGTAGGGGTTTCCATCTATCGATTCATAAGTCGCCTTAACCAATGGGTTATTACCCTGAACGTTGGTGAGCGTTAGAGGAGCATACACATCTCGCGTACCTACCGGAAAGAATTTACTTCCGTTTCCCCGATGACATACACCACCCCAAACATAAGAGGTTTCGTTGTTTTGGTTGATAGCTACTTGCTCATCCAGAGTTAACTGGCTGGATTCAGTCACCTGTAACAATCCACCCTCTAGGTACAGGCTGCTTTTTATTTCTAGTTTTCCTTCCAGAATCTTAACATTCCCTCCTTTGATATGTAGTTGAGCTACGGTTAAGCTGTCGCTTACAATACGCTGATTAGATCCTTGTAACGCTAGGGAGCCCTGTGTTGCGTCGTAGTTTCCGTAGTTTAGGAGATCACTTTCGGTGGATAGCGTGCCTCGCTGGACTATTTCACCGTAGTTTACAATTGGGGTATTACTGGAAATAAGAGAACTAGACTCACTTACTACCTTTCCCTTCTGTACCGTAATTTGAGCCAAGCTAGAGTGAACAATAGTAAGCCAAACCACCAATATTCTTATGCAATTAATACTTCTTGAGAATGTGCCCCATAAACAAAGAATATTACTTACTGGCATGAGAATATTAGCTTTCCTATTTAGATCTTTCTAACAAAGAGAGAAACAAAGAAATGAAGAAGTTAAAAACATCTCCAAAAACGGGGGGTAAGCCAGTATTGCAATTAATGTAGTATCAGCATTTCATCTGAAATGATATTATAGCTGAATATGATACAAAAGAAGGGGGTTAGTGTGGCTGATGTAAATTCTATGTATAGAAATAGATTGCCAGAAAAGGTTTTATTAGAAAATAGACTTTCTGATTAAAAGATTACACTGGTAATTAGATTAGCAAAATAGCCCCGATGTAACGGTAAGTTCACCATTATTGGTTAGTTTTTTTGATAAATACCTAACCTTTTCATGAACAAATAGAAACCCTTTAACGCGTGACTAGTAAAAAGCTTACATCTTTTGAAGCGTTGTCTCTTTCAAAGCAATAACCTGCGGTTTTGGTAGTGAATAATGTTGTGCTAAGGTTCACCGAGCGATATGAAGAGTTAAGTACCTAGGGTTATACGCCAGGTTACACACCAAAAAAAGCCTCTTTCAACATTATTATAAAATATGATAATGCAGCTTGCATTGATCTTTCCGAATTCTTCCTGTCTACAGCTTAATTGCGTCGCAGCACTTACTTAGAAAACTTTCCACCTTATCGTGCCTGTGTCGTCGTATCGGTAATATAGCTGTTCTTCATCCCGGCTGTAATAAAAGTCACCATCTGCCCCAATATCATCTCCATCTACTGGTCCAGCATCACCAATGTAAGTGATTGGAGTACGGTAAGAGTCAGCATCTCCGCCCATATTAATAGGGGCTGGTGAAGCGGTATTAAACCCGCCTAGCGCCCTCCAACTTCCGCTTTCTCGGTAGTAAACGATCTCATTGTCTCTATCAAAATAGAAGTCGCCATTGGAGGGTAAAAGCGGATTGAGTGCCGTAGGTGCGCCACTTCCGGAGTACCACCCTTGTGACCCAAAGAGCGCTAACCCACCCGCATCTTCAGGTACCCAGCTAGAACCATCCCAGGTAAGTACCTGTCCGCTTAGTGGTGCGGTGGTGCTTACCGGGCGGCCTTGTATGCCTTCTACGGTCGTACTACCATCGGCAGCTAATGCAATATCTCCAGAAATTACCTGGGCCGATGCCCCGCTACCTTGTCCGATTAAGAGTTCCCCACTGGCGGTATTAACCGTCTGTAAGCTACCATCAGCAGCCTGGCTTAGCCCGTTCCCGGCCACATCGCTGTTAATTTTCTCTTTGGTCACTGCATCGTCCGCCAGTTTAGCCGTAGTAACCGCTTGGTTAAGAATCTTAGCTGTAGTCACTGCATCCAGGTTAATGGTCATAGTACCATCGGAATTAAAGGTAATATCCCCCGAGATGCTCATGGGGGTGGCTACGCTGGAGGCATTGCCGACCAGCACTTGCCCGGCGGGTAAAGCCGTTTTTTGAAATCCGGATAGATCTACATCATGATTAGTGCCAGCCTCAGTAATACGAAGTATATCGCCGGTTTCCAAACTGGCTGAGGTGATGGTTTCATTGGTGGTATCATTGTCGTTATCGGCTACTGAGAAAGTCGTAGTATTCCCCCCACTAATGGTGACCGAGACATCGGTTGCTGTTTTACTATTGGAAAGGCTTTGACTGTCGGTACCAGTACCATCTTGTACAACACTCAAGTCCACAGTTGTTGGGTTACCGCTGATCCCTAATGTCGTGCCACTTAAAGATAGTTCTTGGGCGTCAGTATTAATACCAGCTAAGTTTACTGCATTACCGTCAGTAATACTCAATGTATTTGAGCTTAAAGATAAAGTTTGGTTATCAGAATTAATTCCACCGATGTTTACGCTATTCCCGTCGCTAATAGCCAATGAAGTGCCGGTTAGCGAGAGAGTCTGCTGATCCGTATTATCTAAGTAAGGGCTTAGGTTGATAGGGGTTGCCGAACCATGATTAGTGATGGTTAGGGTATTACTGCTTAACGACAAGTCTTGTATTTCATTGGTGGGACTATTATCAGCGTCATCCACCAAATCAGTCCCCGTAATGGTAAAATTTGGATAAGTACCACCAATAGTTACTGACCCGCCTCCACTAAGGTTTACAGTCTGATCCGGTGCGGTATTGGCGATCTGATTACTGCCATTGATAGAGATGCCGCTGCCAGCGGTATACGAGGTGCCGCCAACCACTGCTTGTGACTCCCATCGGTTCAATGTTGAATTCCAGGTAAGTACCTGACCGTTTACCGGGGAAGTAGCCGATAAACTAACGGGAGAACTATCGTTGGTCAGTGATAGCGTATTTCCATCCAGAGAGAGGTCTTGTTCATCGGTATTAACCGCACCTAAATCTACGGCGCTACTGCCAGACAGACTCAGTGCTTTTGTGGTATCGTTATATTGTAGGGTGGGAACAGTAAGTGTGGATAATTGCCTAGTAACAAACGCTCGAGTGGCTACATCTTGTTCATCAACCGGGTCAGCCACGTTCGTAATGCGTTGTTGATCAGCATCTTGGCCTCTCCGCAAGACGGAAGCCAAGCTTTGCAGTTCGTTAGTACTATCCAAATCGCCAGTATTCCGAATGTATTGTCCCTCAATAGTAATCCCATTACCAGATAAATACTCCAAACCTCCAGAGGCTGGCGAATCTTCCTGCGCAGTCACCTGAAGAACTTTCCACTGATCATTCCACCAGTAACAAAACACACCTTGATCTTGCGCGAATACGAGTAATCCCCGGTCGTTAGCGGTGAGTTGGTTGGCTAAAGTGGTTAAGTTACTATCGGAAAGGCGAGGAACTAGCAGCCCCTGATCATTTTCGGTAGCTACAAGTTCCAATACTGCACGGGGGTTGGGTGAATCGGTACCCATACCAATTATTGTCTGCCCAAAGCTGTTTTTCCAAGTAATGAATGGAAGTAACGTTACTACTATTACTGATAAAAAGGATATTTTGTGTGCTTTCTGATTCATTATTCAACCTCATAAAGCCTCAAATATCTTATTAACAGGCTTGCTTTACAGTAAAATATGAGGGTAAAAGGTACTCTGTAAAGATTAGGGGAGACATAGTATTTGTTAAGTAGAGGAAAAAAATACTGCCCACAGTAGGCCTGGAATAATAACTCAGGTCTCACCGCACCAATCTTGCTAGTGCGGAGGAGTGGTGGGCACAAATTTCCTTTCAACAAGCAGCCCTGCTTCCATTTAAAGATCAGGGTGGTGATACCGTACAAGAAGTAAACTATATTGACAGTTAGTTACTGATCATTAAGAAATAGGGCACCGCATAGGGCTCATAAGTTATAGGAATTCATGAATAATATGGTTTCCTCAAAAAAGAAAAAACCCCTCAAATCCTGAAACTTAAGGGGTTTTGATGTTAAATGAATGTTAAGATGCAGAGGGTGAGGCTCTGCAACTGCGTTAACAATATGTTGATTTTCAGAAGCTTACAATTACATTTATACTATAGGTCACCGATTAGGGAACCGAATATTTTGACATCTTACTTTAGGATTTTTATTCACTTATCTTTTTTAACATAACCAAACTTATCAACTTTTTTTGCTTCCATTAACTCAAATAAATATTAACCTACAGATAGTTGTGATTTTGAGGCGTTAAACCCGTTCTTTATTTAGTATAGACTTAGTTTTCTGTTATTCTAGTATATCCTTACTGATAATACATATCGTCTAAAAAATCTCACGTTATTTAGCCTAGTTTAACATGCGCAAGCTATGACAGTATTTAATCTATCTGAACTGCCTAATGGTGATATACGAATGCTTAATGAGTGGGTTGGCCAGCAATTTCCCTTCTGGGATATGGAAGAAGTTCATTACAATTATGAAGAGGGTGGACAGATTGGGGTAGTTGTAGTGTTCTACGCTGAAGAGGTACCAATTATGTTACCGAGTACCTGGAGTGGTCTACCGCTCGACAGAGATGCTAGCCGTAGCCATCGTTGGGTGTGCTGCCGCTCGATTGGATTAGGTGAGGTTTACTCTTCAGTTGCTCTAAAAGTACATAAGTAGTAACAATAACCCGACCCAAAATGAGAGATACATAATTCTAGAAGCAGTATATTGTAACTTTCCCTCTGTTTTACATTAATGGATTATTATTGCAGAATTGCCACATCTTCTAATCTAATTATGGAAAAACAGATAAATTACTCCCATCCAATAGACATCACGCTGCGGTTAGACCAGCATACGATCCTTTATCCCGGCGACCCTCCGGTTAGCATCAAGAACGTGCTACAAATTTCCAAAGGTGATGCACTAAACCTGTCTGAGTTCGGTTCGCTGGGCCTGCACGCGGGCACCCATATAGATCTCCCGGCTCATTTCCTGGAGCAAGCCAAGTGCCTCGATCAGTATGTTATTGATAATTTTGTGGGAATGGCCGTGGTCATTGAGATTTTTAATACCAACATCATTCGGACCGAGGACCTGCCAAAACTAGAATTACCCCGAAACACTCATATATTACTGAAAACCGACAATTCGGACTTACTCAACCGTACGGAATTTACCAGTGACTACTGCTACCTAAGTGAAGACGCATCTCGCCAATTAGTTTCTTACGCTCCTGCTTCTATCGGTATTGATTATTACAGCCTAGACCCGGCTACTTCCACTTCCTTTGAGGCCCACAAGATAATGGCTCGGGCGGATGTTCCGGTATACGTCTGTTTGGATCTCCGAAAGGTTGACCCAGGACCTTACTATTTCATGGGTCTGCCCCTGGCACTTTCCGAAGTGGAAGCTTCCCCGGTACGAGCGGTACTATTTCCAACCCTATCCTAACTCGTTAAACAACAATTCCTCAATGACTACTTTCAGTTCGTATTATTATGCTGATTAGTCTGCTATGGCTGAGCTCGAGACCCCTCTCTAAAAATCTTAAGAGCGGCAGTGGTCATGGCTACTACCCCCGTTTTTAGCGTGTCAGGGTAATCCGGGATAAATCGACAATTGTGGAGAGAAGGCAGGCTATATTTGTCCTTACAAGCTGCTTCATATTGCTCTTGTGCTACCGCCCCTAACCAGTACAAAAAGAGAGGCACCTTCTCCTGGGTGTAACCGAATTGACCAAAGTCTTCTCCTGTCATCGTAGGCTGAATTTTTCTGACATTATCCTTTCCAAAAGTTTGGGTAAAAGAGGCAACGATTGTTTTGGTGAGCGTAGGATCGTTGTAGGTAGCCGGTGCGTACGGATTATTGATCGAGATGATAGGATACTGCTCTTCAGTCAGGCCAGCGGCCCTCGCTAAGCCGTGGCAGATTTGTTGAATCCTCCGGCGAATGGCGATGTGAACTTCATCCGAATAGAAGCGTATCGCTAAGCCTATTTTTACTTCATCCGGTATTACATTGGCTTTAGTACCACCGTGAATTGTACCCACTGCAATAACGGCCGGTTCCATGGGGGATAATTCGGTGGATGTGAGACTTTGTAGTGCCTCTACAATACGAGTCGCTAGCAGGATAGAATTTTTGGTGGTGTGGGGATAGGCGCCATGCCCACCTTTCCCATGTACCGTGATTTCCATAAGTTCTACTGCCGCAAAAGTATGCCTAGGGGTATAGCCTATCGTGCCTACCGGAAGCTCGGAATTAACGTGGAGAGCAAGGGCACAATCGGGTACTGGAAAACGCCTGTAAAGCCCATCCCTTAGCATGGCTTGCGCACCAGCCCCATACTCTTCCGCTCCCTGGGCTACACAGATCAGGGTTCCTTGCCATTGATTTTTCAATTTTACTAACAACCTGGCCGTACCTGTCCATACTGTCATATGCATATCGTGACCGCAGGCGTGCATAACTGGCACTATTTGCCCCTCCTCATTTTTGGCAGTCACCGTACTCGCATAGGGCTTATGTGTTTCTTCTTTTACCGGCAAAGCATCCATATCGGTACGGATTAGCAGGGTGGGGCCTTCCCCATTTTTAAGAACCCCTACCAGGCCGTATCCACCGACATTTTCTGTCACCTCAAAACCTACAGATCGCAACTCAGTCGCCATCCTGGCCGAAGTCTCCTTTTCTTGAAAAGACAATTCAGGATGCTGATGGAGATGGAGATAAAGTGTTTCCAGATAATCGAAATCCTGATTGGTACATTTACGTAATTCGTCCGGCCCGGCAAGAGGGTTGTCGGAAACAGGCAATTCTCCTGAATTAGCATTAGGGAAATAATCTGTATTATGGTTCATGATAACTTTGTTAATGGGTTTAGAAATTTAAAAACGGTAATGAGAAGTCTAATACGATTCTGCCCTGCTTTCTTATTAGTTACTGATCTCTGAAAAATTTGTAGGTCTAACCCATAGATGATTAGGTCAGTCACAACAGCAAAATACTGTATGACTTCTGATACTTCCATCGGTTTACATTTTGCATAGTATGACTATTTTTCTCTATTAGCTTTTGGCGATCAATATGAGAACCGGCTTATTTGAATAAATTGCCTATCGGCTATAGGATGCCTTACGTCCTTCCTGGGACTGAATACTTTTATACCGAGCGCATCCCCAATAAATGCCGAAGGCGAGGAAGAAGGTAAGAAACCAAGCATACGAATAGAGGGCTGACCAAAGTGGTGATACAGAGGATACTAAGCCTATTTCTACCAAGAATCCGGGAAGCACCGGGATTAGGCTGAAGCATAAAGCTATCCAGGCGGGGGCGTTCCAACCCCGATAAGCACCTTGAGAATCAAATAAAGCAGCCACATTCAATCTGGTCTTTCGCACCAAGTAATAGTCGCAGATCATGATGCCTCCTATGGCCCCTAATAATGCCGAGTACCCGATGAGCCAGACGAAAATAAAACCGTGGGGGTCGGCCACTAACTTCCATGGAAAGATCAGAATACCAACTAGTGCGGTAATGTAACCTCCCATTCGAAAAGAAATTCTTTTCGGAGAAATATTAGCAATATCATTGGCCGAGGCAACTACGTTGGCCGCGATATTGGTGGATAAGGTAGCTAAGCTAAGCCCGAACATTGCCACGATTATCATCAATGGATGGCTAAAACGCCCTAGTAGCTTGACCGGATTCCATATAGCCTCTCCAAAGATCAGAAGAGTAGCACTGGTAACGGCAATGCCAATAAATGAATACAAAACCATCGTAGCAGGTAAGCCGACTATTTGCCCCCACACTTGCGCCTTTTGGTTGCGGGCGTAGCGGGTAAAATCTGGAATATTCAGTGACAGCGTAGCCCAAAAACCCACCATGCCCGTAAGGCTAGGCCAAAATATCGTCCAGAAATCACCATCAGATTGCCCTGTTAACCGATTCGAAGCTTCTAGAATAGAAGCTATTGAGCCTACTTTCTGCCAAGCCCAAATCAATAATGCCAGCCCCAAAAGTAATAAAAAAGGGGCAGCCCAACTTTCAAGTCGCCGAATAGTACTGATACCCCGGTAGATGACCCAGATGTTCAGCAGCCAGAATAGAAGGAAACTACTGGCTTGGGCTATATTCAGGTCGATAAAACCTCCCAGATAGAGGCTATCTGCCAGGTTTGGCAAGATCTGCAATAGTAGTTGATAGATCGCCTCGCCACCAATCCAGCACTGGATACCAAACCATCCACATCCTACCAATCCTCTCAGTAAGGCTGCGAGTACAGCTCCCCGCGTCCCGAAACTGGATCGGATCAATACCGGAAAGGGAACCCCATAAGTAGTTCCAGCCCGGGCATTCAGGATCATAGGGATCAATACGATGAGGTTACCCAACAAGATGGTTAACAATGCCTGCCACCAGTTCATACCCTCCTTAACCAGACTACCAGCCAACATATAGGTTGGGATACAGACCGCCATACCAATCCAGATAGCCGCGATGTTCCATATGCCCCAAGTACGATTTGCCGGAGGCACTGGAGCAAAATCTTTATTGTACAACGATGAGCCGGTCATAACAACGTGGACTTCCTGGGTGTTAACCCGCATGATTTAAGCGTGATATTCACTTATTTTTTCTGGGCGGAGAAGCCGATGATGGGTGGATGGGCTAAGAAATGATCCCAAAATCTATTTCCCTGTTGGGCCGGGTCTAGCGAAACACTTCTCCACTGAAAGTTGGTAAATCCAGCCGCAGCAAAGGCTTCTTCGTAGGTATTGGGATGAAAATAGTAATTGTTGAATTGGAACTGGCCACCGTCACTATTGTAGAACGTATATTTAATTGCAGTGCCCTCCCTTCGGAAAGGAATACTATCCTTAACAAAACCGTATTTGCGATAGCTTTCGTACCAAACATATCCGTTTAGAGGATTGTCGTTTATACCCACGAAATATCCTCCGGGTCTAAGTTGCCGATAAGCGGCACGACAGAAGTCTTGAAGCTCACTTCTTGATCTAGCGTAATTGAGTAGGTACATTGCTACTACTCGATCAAAATTCCCTAGTTTAGGCAAGGTAGCTGCATCATGTACGTGATACTGGCACCCCAGCGGCTTTTTTTGTTCCTGCTCCAATGCTAGCTGAATCATTTCTAAGGAAATGTCTACCCCAATTACTTCTTTAGCGCTTGTTTGAGCCAGCTTGCGGGTATAGAACCCTTCTCCACAGGCTAGATCGAGCACTGTTAAATCTTTTATTTTACCCAGAATCGTAAATAGGGAATAAGTTTCCACGTACTGGCGAAACGGAAGTTCTTTAGATTCTTGGTATTGCCGGGCGATGCTGTCGTATACTGCTGTTTCCATCGTAGAATTGATTAATAAAATTTATAATTCAATACCTTACAAATTTGATCAATTGCCTACTACAAAACATGGACTACTGTTTCAAAAACATGGATTATTGTTTTGCCGCGGATGGGCTCAAGAAGGGCCCGCCTTCAGTTGAAAGGCGTCGGAAAGATTTAACTTAATTATTCCTCGGCTGGGATAAACCCAAATCCTTTGGGCTAGTCTACTTTCCCAAATGATTGGAACCTCCAAACCACTAAATTTAAAAAAACTAAAGTGATCGTCTGATGCATTAGCCATAATGGCCTGGATTCCACTAGGAGTTATCTATACTTAGATCGGAGCCTGCCCAGCAGAAATACGCTTCTGCTCAACCTTCCAGTCTGACTTTTATCAGTGGGTAGGAAAGCAGATCACCATTGGTTCACTAAGTTGTCGTTTCGTATTCTAAAAAAAACAATAATCCATGTTTTCAATACAATAGTGCAGACTCGTCTTCCACCTATGTTCTACCTTTGTCTCGTCACTATGTTGCACGAGAACCATGGGCTCTATTGCAAAGTCCGAGAATATTTATCTTTATTTGACTTCTTAGTACGATCTAAGGTACAGTTTGAGCTATGGTATGGATTTCATCCTAATGTCTGGATCGTAAAATGAGACTACAGGCCGGCCGTGGCACGAGAGAAATCCGTCTTATTGAGCAGCAATTTGATACCTATTCTCTTTAGCAGAGTGGATGTGTTTAGATACTAAAATGCAACTAAACTGATTTTTCAACAGAGCCGAAAAGACTATCACGACTAACGAATCTTAACCAGCAAAATGAGCCAAAAAACGAATCCCTTTCCCCACTGGATTTGGGGGGTATACGGTGTTTTATTCACTGTCTCAATTCCTTGGTACCTACCCGCTAAAACTAGTATGAAACTAGTACTGGCGTTACCCCTATGGTTGCTTTGCTCTATCGGCGCGATATTACTGACAGCAGGCTTTACGGCCTGGGTAATCTCCTACTTCTGGAAAGAATACTAAAGCACCCTCATGACTAACTCAACCATTATTCTAGTATGTATAGGCGGCTACTTGGTGCTGCTGATCCTGCTGGGGCTGTACGCTAACAAAACAGGTTCGTCCAAGTCTTTGAAGGATTTCTATCTTGCCGGTAACGGATTAGGTTCCTTTGTATTACTACTCACCCTGTACGCCACCCAATATAGCGCCAATACCATGCTGATTGTGCCCGCTGAGGTTCGGCATCAGGGGGTAGGTATGATCTTGATTCTGGGGTATATGACGGCAGTGGTCGTGATCTATCTCACTTTTGCCCCCCAGTTGTTCGCGGTATCTCGCCAACGGCCCCTGATCACTCCCGGTGATTGGCTAAGCTACCGCTATCAGTTTCCTGCCCTGACCTTACTGATCAATCTGATCTATGGATTGGTATTGGTCAATTTTCTGCTAGCGCAGTTAATCGCCGCGGGCGAAATCGCCCATAGCATCACCGACGGTCAGGTTCCTTACTGGGCGGGAGTGATCTTTTTGGCATTGATCATGATCGTTTACGAAACGCTGGGAGGCATGCGGGCGGTGGCTTGGACGGATGTACTACAGGGGTGCCTACTGCTGACCGGACTGCTTGGGATTTTCCTCATGGTTTTCCCAGGGACCGATCAACTCGGTGAGATCACTTCCTGGCTCATAGCGCATGAACCGGAAAAAGTACAGGTCCCGGATCTAGACTTTCGCCGCTACTGGGCCTCCACCGTGCTGATGGTTGGGCTGGGAGCCGCCATGTATCCTCAGTCTATTCAGCGGATCTACGCCGCCAAGAACCTTCGCTCCCTCAAACGCTCACTGAGTTTCATGGTATTTATGCCCCTGTTCACCATCCTGATCTTATTCTTACTGGGTATCATCAGCATTCCCGTGTTAGCGGAGGTAGAAGGTCTGCCCCGAGACAGTGTGTTACCGGAAATGCTCCGGCGCTGGGGTGAGCAATCTACCTTTACCTTCGCCATGACAATCCTGGTGATTGTGGGGTTGTTAGCCGCCATCATGTCCACTGCCGATTCGGTATTGCTTTCCTTATCCTCCATTCTGACCAAAGATATACTAGGGGCTTCGGTGCTGAAAAATGCTACGGATGCCCAGTTAACAAGAATCGGAAAGTGGTTATCCTGGGGGATCATGCTGGGTATTGTGTTATGGTCACTACATCCGACTATCACGCTCTGGGGACTGATTGAACTAAAAATGCAACTGCTGGTACAGGTCGCCCCGGCCTTTATATTGGGAGTGCATTTTCCTAAGGTGAAACCCATCGCTATTATGTGCGGCTTAGTCGTGGGGTTGGTTTTCTCCCTCACGACTTTCTTTTTAGCCTATTCAACCCTCTACGGTATTCAATCCGGATTAGTCGGCCTCATGCTAAACCTTCTGACTTGCTTTATTGGGCAAAACACATTGACTAAAAGAATACGCAAAGTACAATAACAAACCTATATTTCATTATCATGGATCAACTTTCAACCATCATTTTAGCCGCCGCCCTGATTATCATCATGTTAGGGATGGGATTATCGCTGGTTGCTGCCGACTTCCAACGAATCTTTCGTCATCCCAAAGCTATTCTGGTAGGGCTCACCAACCAGATCATCTTATTACCTCTCATTGGCTTTGCGCTAGCGGTTTCCTTTCCGATTCAACCAGAGATTGCCATCGGTTTGATGATTTTAGCGGCTTGTCCCGGCGGGCCTACTTCCAATTTGATAGCGCATCTGGCCAAGGGCAATACTGCCTTATCGGTCACCCTGACCGCCTTGAGTAGCTTGATCACCATTATCACGATTCCCTTTATAGTCAACATCGCCCTCATCCACTTCTTGGAGCAGGGGCAAATGATTCAATTGAATGTGCTAGAGACGATCCTACAAATTCTGGTCATCATCGTTATTCCCATCAGTATTGGAATGCTGATCAGGCGTTATCGTCCGGGTTTTGCGCTCAAAATGGGGAACCCGGTGCGAAAAGCTTCTGGAGTGGTGATGATGTTAGTGATCGCCGGGCTGATCGTCAAAGAACGGGCCAACGTACTATCGTATTTTCAACAGGCAGGTATCATAGCGTTATGCTTAAATATTATCACCATGTTGGTAGGCTATTATTCAGCCAAACTCATAAATGTCACGGATAAAAGTGCCTTATCCATTGCAATTGAGTCCGGCATACAAAATGGGACATTAGCCATTACGATTGCGGTGGTGCTATTAGAGAACAATGCCTACGCCATCACCCCGGCTATCTATAGCCTACTGATGTTTCTCACCGGAGGAGTAGTTATTTACTGGGGTTTAAGAAAAAGTAAAGCTGCCTATCGTTCAAAGGCAGTCACCTAACGGTTCATGGCTAGGAGAAAGTTGGGAAGATGCTTAGGTAATTCTACCGCACTATAACTTTGTTCTGTCTCTAAAAGCTTTGGAAAAGATTGATTTAATTACCTTCCGACCGGAATAAACCCAAATCCGTTGAGCCGGTCTACTCTCTCCAAGGGTCGCACTTCCCAGGTAGCTAAATCAATCAGGCTGAGATGATCATCCAACGCATTGGCCACAACAGCCTCGGTGTTGAAGCTGGTGACCAAAGCCCGGTAGCTTTTTTGTATATAGCATTTTTAAGCACGATGACCGTTTCACCGCTAAAATCGCAAGGGATGGTGGCTCAGATCAGGTTCCCAACACAGGCGGCCTGTAGGTAGACCTTACCAATGGGCGGAAACAGTTTTTGGCTGATAGTCGGCACGAGCGAATACCATCGTTTACCCGCACATGAAAGTCCGGTAAATCCATTTCCCGGTTTACCGAGGCCAGGGTGATACTATCACGCAAAGAGATCATATTCTTATACTTCAGTACGCTATCGACCAGAGCTTCGCCGATAAACCTGAGCTTGTCAAACTTCTCGCCGGGGGATACTGGCTCATGACTACCAACGCTACCGGCGAGAAAGACGGCTAAATCTGCCCCAGCGTTTTCCCGTTTTCGTTGCTAGTGGCCCGGATACTCACCGCTGAACAGCATATTATCACCGCTAAGTATAGTAGCGTCCGCATCAAAGGAACCTAGAATAGCCTTCCGACCGGAGTATTGCTGAGCCACCGGAAAGATAAATTCCGGCTTCTTAGTCCCCTTCTCACCTACCAGCCGATTAGCCACAAAGTCAGCGGAATCGAAAGCACCTACTCCAAGTTGCCCCAGCTGCAAATTTTCTACGGATCTGCTAATTGCCCGGCTGAACCTTTCTACCATTTTATTGCTTCTAAAGCGCTAGTAGAGACAAAATACAAAGACCCACCAAAGCGGGTCTTGTACAGTTCTACCTAATTATTACCACATAGTATCTATCTATTCGCTTAGAATTATTTTTTACCTAAGAATGATTTATAACGCTTCTTCAACCAGCCAATCAAGCTAATTCCACCCTGCTTCATGTCCGAAACTAGCTCATCATAGTGCTCAACCGGGAAGTATACAAACCCCAGAAAGGGATCGCAAAAGCCATAGGGAGCATAATCATTGTTTTCTAATAAAGAGCCAACATCAACCTTAGATGTCTCTTCTTGTAGTAATGGGGGTGCTTTTGGGTCATTCATGATTACTAAGTTTTATGATTTAAAGATGCTACATTTAATCATGAACAACATGCACTATTGTCTTGAAAATATGGACTATTGTTCGCTGTGCGAAAACACACAAATACTTTCACTTCTATTGTGGCAAAACTCAGATAGCAGTCATCACTGTAATGCTTTCCAGCTTCCTCAGATTGCGTTTTCCCGTGATCTTATCTGCCAGCGATACCATCATGATGGACTCCTCCAATTCGGGTAAAGATTGCTCGTTGGCCTTCATAATCAAATAGGCTTGATCACCTAGTGGGCTATTGAAGAGCTCGTTCCACGAATACAGTGTTTTATATCCGTCGGTAGCAGTACAGACTACATAGTAGGAACTGTAATTCTTATTGTTTAGCCCCTTCACCCCCACGGAATGCAATATGTCTTTCAGTAGAATCCCGGTAGCCGCCTCCAATTCCAGGTACACCTCTCCATTCCCTTTCGTAAGTCGTATGGCACCCAACTTGTGCTGGTTCATTTTTTGTAAATCAGTGTATGTAATCCTCTGTACTTGCTCTACCAAACCATTCATTACAAAGGATTGGGTAGCGTCACCGGAAGGATCAGAAACAGTTGACGGTCTACAGCCATCTATCAAGAAAAGCAAGACTAGGACTAAAGATAAATCTCGAAGTTGATTGAGCGGAGTCGAGCTCATGGCCAAAACGCCAATTTTAGCAATAAATCCCCCATTTGGTAGAACCTGGGAACTAGTATGGTCGCTGCTGATAATTTCTTGCTGCATGTATCTCATGATTAATGGGTTCTGCTATATAAAATTAATGAGGACTATTTGTAATTGAAAGTAAAAACCACCAGACACCTGTCTGATGATTTTCGGTCAACAACTAAGATAAGGAAGGTTGGCTACGCGAAGGACGGGCACCAATCTTACCTTTTCAGGTAGTCTCGGCACCCAATACATCCTATGCTCTTGCCGTGCCCTTAGCTGAGCAAGGAGTACCTACCCTCCCTTCGTAGCCTGACCTTCCTATTTCTTCATTGTACGCAGGGTTTTAAGTCGCTCCCTGTCCTGCACCTGCACCTGCACCATATAAACTTCCGAGTGCAAGTCACTGTGGTTAATTCGGAAGCTATTCTTCACACGAACTCTTCTTGCCCGTCGTCGGACGCGCTTGCCCGACAGATGGTAGATACCCACTCCCGTACGCTCATCCTGGGCTTCACCACTAAAAACCAGATTCACTTCCAAGCGATGTTCGGTTTGCTCAAAGCCCGCCTGGCTCAACAACAGGCTCAACAAAAGTATACCGCTAAGTTTGATCGATGAATGCATAATAGTGATGTATTGAATAGTTTATAAAATATACCCGGCCTATCAGCCTACTACAAAGGTGGACTACCTCCCGGTGCTAAACATACACTATTGTCTTAAATACATGGACTATTGTTTAATGGAACTATCGTAAGCAAGGGAAGCAGGTATTATGAAGTATTTAAAGGGAAACAAAAACTTGGTAATCCTGTTGCACTGCTTTCGCTAACTATAAGGAGCTGGTGGTATATTCATTAGAAAGTAGCTAAGCTCACTGGGTCAGCAAGGAATTCTCCCCGTCAGCAAACTTCCTAATAAGGAAACGACCTTAGCCTATTGGTCCCCCAAGGACGGTAGATACCTAGTAATTCTCTAACGTGTACTCATGAGATAAACAAAACACCCCATCCTTAGGAAAGATGAGGTGTCTGATCGTCAACCATGCATGTTTACCTCTTCATATTGGCTCCCTCACAACACATTGGTTGACTTTTTAGAAGCGGGGTTTGTAGTAGCTAAATCTGTTAAGGCAGCACACACCTTAATCCCCCTCTTCTATGTCTTGGTCTTCATGTTTGCTCATGACTTCTAGTACAGATTCTTGAATAGAGATGAATTCATCCGCATTGAGGTGAATCTCAATTTCAACCAAATTGGAATTGATCATCCTTTTTTTAAAAGATTGCAAGTATGATATCTCGAAGAGTTTAGCAAAGAACTTCTCGGCTACAACGGCTGATGCGGAAGGCATTTTCCACAGAACGTTGGGTTTTTGATTCCAGTCCATAGAGATAAAATATTGCTTAGTATTAGTCATCATTAAAATGATCGAAAGGTTACACAATGCCCCTCATATCTCCTACCGGGCGGCCTTGCTCAAATTCCCACTGCACGCCGTACTTATCTATCCAATAGAAAAACTTAACGGGTACGGGAGTAAGCATCTCGGGGGGGCCGTACTTTTCCGACGGATTGATAAGATTGGCCCCTTCCTGGCGTTTAATATGCTCAAAGAGCTGTTCTATCTCCACTACTTCCAGAGCGATATGTCGTACGCCCCCCATATCATAGGTTCGTTTTACCGTAAACGCTCTTTCCCCTACGGGATAGTTGTATTTCATAATCTCGAGGTAGATACCTACCTTAGGATGACGAAGGAAGCGAATATCTACGTCCACTTTCCCATCGAGAATACCAGCATCGCGAGCAAAGGTTTCTAATTGAAAATGAGGGTAATCCATTATATTACCTTCTTTATCAATAGCTAACCCGAAGCCCAAGGTTCGTGAGTAGAAGTCCGTGGCTTCGGCAATGTCATTCACAATAACGTTGATGTGCGATAATCCGATGATGTTGGTTTTTGTAAGCATGTTATTATTATCAATGTTAGATTAAACTATGCTTCCGAAAGGCTCTAGGAGACTGACGGAACATTTGAGAGAACACCCGAGAAAAATATAGGGCATCATCAAAGCCCACTTCAAATGCTATTTGAGTAATGCTGAGATCCGTTGTTCTCAGCAATAATTGAGCTCTACGCAACCGCACCAAGCGGATGAAAATGGAAGTAGAGAAACCAGTGAGCTTCTTCAATTTATTGTGTAACTGCGTACGGCTGGTTCCCGCATCATCACATAGTTGTAGTATACCATAGCTTTCGTTACCTAGGTTATTTTCTATTAGATGAATGATCCGTTCCACAAAGCGGCTGTGCACTCCTAAGTATTTGGGGAAGAACATTTTGTCGAGACGTTCCTGGGCTTCTGCTGATGGCTCACGCACTCGATTGGTCAGATTAGCCTGATCTATGCTGACAATTCGGGTACTATCATTATTGTAGAAGTCTCTACTTGCCTGTAGAGAAGATAGCTCCGATGCTTGTTGTTGAATATGTTTAAGTTGGACGTTCATGATTAAAATAATTTTTTGGTTCTACATCTCCTGAATTATCTACTGATTACATAAGCAAAGATGCAAGGCCTCCTAGAAACATGTGTGACCTATTGTTTCAATTCGGTGCACTATTGTTTCAATTCAGTGCACTATTGTTCACACACTTGGACTATTGTCTTTGGCTTTGATTATTAGTTTGCTATAGAACACAGGCTACTATAAAAGTGACAGAGTGACACATTCATTCCCCTAATAGGCTTAACCCTACATATAAGGTAGCGATGAATACGTTGAACTAATTCGTAAGACTAGCTGAAAAAATTAGAAACGGGAAACAGTAGAGGGGGGCTAAAAAAAAGAGAACCACCTGGAAAGTCATTTTAACGTACTTCCGTACGTAGAAATGTACTCACCTAAGTGGTCAATTATAAAACTTTTTAATCAAGAGCTACAAAGCTCTGATATTTTTTTCACTGTCAAGCAGCCTGTCACCAAAAAATTTTCTTTATCAGAATCCTTATATCAAAAAATTGATTATCAGCACTTTACTAAGAGGTTTTAGTATAATACTCCAAGCCGCAAAAGTAATAGTCTTAGTCTGAGAACAAGTATTCTGAAAAATGAAACAATAGTGCACCGAATTGAAACAATAGGTCACACATGTTTCTTGAGGGCCTTGCATCTTTGAAAAAACAAAAATCAAAAACTATCTGATTTCTAAATCCCTAACCCGTTTAACCATGAAATACTTAACTATTATTTTTGTAATGGGTCTCTTCTTATTTTCTTATTGCACCCATAAAGCGACCGGAATAACGAAAGAAGAAACCAATATCCACCTTCAAGTAAATGGTCTGTCTTCCACTTGGATTTATTTGAATGATGTGTATGCCAATAAAATTTCAAGAGTAGATTCAGCGAGATTAGATACTGAAGGTAACGCCTACTTCAAACACCAAGAGAAATATGAACCCGGCGCCTACAGCATTATTCTCCCCGATAGCTCGGTTCTGGAAGTATTGCTGGATAACGATCAGGTCTTCTCTTTAAAAACCTCTTATCCGAATTTGATTCAGGATATGAAGGTAGCGGGAAGCACGGAAAATGAAGTACTCTACACCAGCTTGAAATACGACGTGGGTATGTCAGCGCAATTTCAATTTGAGGTTCAGCAGTTACAAGCCAATGGCAATCAGGAATTAGACGAGAACGCGGTCAATCAGATACGACAAAGACTGTTTGATGGAAAGGATGCTTTTATGGCAAAACTGTACGCGCAGTACCCCAATACTCTATTTACTAAATACCAAAGTGCACAGGAACCACCTAAGGCATTCCTAAATAGGATTGTGGCCGATACAACACTTGATGAAAATGAGAGAACCTACTTAATGCTCGATCATTATTGGGATAACGTAGACTTCAGTGATACTAGACTACTTCGTACCCCCGTAATCTTTAATAGGCTAACCAATTATTTTTATCAGTATTCCCCTAATCAAACGATGACTAAGCTTCGGGCCATAGATGTTCTGATGAACAAAGTGGCTAATTACCCGGAATACTATAGGTTTTTTGCGGTGTGGATTGCCGAAGATTACGATCCCGATAAAGAATCGAAAATAGACAAAGAACTATTGTATGTGCACCTGGTGGATAATTACCTGAATGAGCAACGCGCCTTCTGGGCCGATTCTACCCAACTTTATGCCTGGGAACTACGCGCCGGAGATAAAGCTAAGAGTTTAGTTGGTAAGCAAGGACAAAATATTGAAGCGAAAGATCCTGAAGGAAAAACCCGCGCCCTCTATGATATTGAATCTCCGTACGTGGCTATCTTCTTCTTCCATCCCGAATGTGATCACTGCCAGGAGACCGCTCCCAAACTAGCCCAAGTCTATCAGGAATGGAAGGACAGTGGCCTGGAAGTATATGCCGTAGCCATGGGAGCACCTGAAGAAGAGTGGAAATCATTCCTTACCAAATACAATATGGAAGATATGATCAATGTAACCGATCAGGATAACTATGACATGTACTCTAATTACTACATCATGGGTACCCCTTATATCTACCTGCTTAATTCGGAAAGGACGATCATCGGTAAGAACCTGAACGTAGAAGACATTCCCCGATATATGTACATGGATCAGCAAGCGAGGGCAGCTACTAGCGTAGAACAAGTAAATTAATCAGTTAAGAACATAGCATTTCAAGTAGGGGGTACAAGGAGAGACTCGCAAGGGTCTTTCCTTCCCCTCTTAACCACTTCTCTTCGCCAGCGCTACAACGCTACCAAACTTAGAACCTATAAAACTATTAATCATGAAAGTAGTAGATAAGCACACCGCCAAAAGCAGAAATATGACCATCGTTGCCGGCATGATCGGTAATGTACTAGAGTGGTATGATTTTGCCATCTACGGTTTTTTTGCCCCCATATTAGGAAGACTATTTTTTCCTTCGGATGACCCAACCACCTCCCTAATCGCATCCTTTGGGGCTTTTGCCGCTGGTTTTTTAATGCGACCCATCGGTGGTGCTGTATTTGGTCATATCGGCGACCGATATGGTCGTAAAAAGGCACTCAATATCTCAGTGCTGATGATGGCTATTCCCACTTTTTTGATTGGGATTATGCCTACTCATGCGCAAATTGGGTTTGCTGCGGCCATTATTTTAGTACTCCTGCGGATGCTACAAGGGCTTTCGGTAGGAGGAGAATATACTAGTTCCATTGTCTACTTAGCCGAGAGTACTCCCAACGGAAAGAGAGGACTATACACCAGTACTTCTATCGTCGGGGGAACGGGAGGTATATTACTCGGCTCCTTTTTCGGGTCTATTATTACCGACATGTTAACGGAGGCAGAGCTACAAGCCTGGGGCTGGCGAATCCCCTTTTTACTGGGCATTCTGGTGGCTGGAGTGGGGTTTTTATTGCGACGCCATATGCCCGAAACGATTGATGAAGGGGGAAAAGTTGAGAATCCGCTGTTGGTCATGCGCAATAGCTGGCAGCAAGTCATCAGCGTAGGCGGATTAAACCTGTTAGCGGCAATTACCTTCTACGCCTTATTTGTTTTTTCGGTAACCTGGCTCGTAGATTATGTGCATGAACCTCGAACTGTTGCCTTACGCCTAAATTCCATTGGCTTGGTAATCTTCCTTATTGCGTTACCGATATTTGCTTCTTTATCGGATCGAGTCGGTCGGAAACCCGTAATTGTGGGCGGAGCCCTTGCTATTATCCTATTTGCCTACCCGCTTTTCTGGCTCATGCATCATCACAGCGAACTCATGATTATCGCGGGTGGTGCCGGAATGGCTTTACTAGCCGCGGCTTACATGGCATCTATTCCGGTTACCCTGACCGAAATGTTTCCATCCAATATCCGAGTAAGTGCGGTGAGTGTAGGATATAATTTAGCCTATGCTATATTCGGGGGTACCATCCCGATGGTCGCCGTTTGGCTAATCGAAAAGCAACACGATGATTTGGCCTTTGTCTGGTACATTATCGGTGCCGCAGTTATCTCGCTGGGAATTGCATTGTCCATCTCCTATAAGAACCACCAAGAAGATTTAATTGATTGACGTCCAAGCGTTCTACTAGTGCACAACTCAAACCACTCAAAAGATTATGAAAATTCTATATAAATTACGGTTACTGATCGGGTGTCTTCTTCTGGCCATGCTGTTCAGCAGTTGTCAGCGCCCTGAAAACAACCAAGCTTCAGAGCCTATTCAAATTGGCGGCCTATTTAGCCTCACTGGTGCTAAGTCTGATATGGGTATTCCTTCCTCCAAAGGTGCTCAATTAGCCATCAACCTACTCAATGAAAACGGCGGCATTCTAGGTCAGAATGTAGAGTTGCTGATCAGAGATGGAAAAAGTGATGCTCAGCAAGGAAAAGAAATGGTGGGTGAAATACTGAGTGAGGCCCCCAATACGGTGGCTTTTATGGGGTTCTGCGATAGCGATTTAGCCGAAGCCGCGGCCAAGGAAGCCCAGCAAAATAATAGGATATTTTTGACTTCCGGGGCAACTTCGCCCTTGCTACCCGCCCAGGTACCCGGTAATTTATTTTTAGCCTGTTTTGGGGATAATGTTCAAGCGGCCGCTGCCGCCGAATGGGCTTTTGATGCGCTTAAGGCCAGAACCGCAACGGTCATCTACGATTCAACGACTACGTATACCAAACTTCTACAAGGCTACTTTATTGATCGCTTTACCTCATTAGGTGGCGAAATAGTAGGTGAACGAAGCTACAACCCAACGGATATGGCTAGCATTGGACAGGGTTTACCAAATGCTGACTTCGTTTTTCTCTCGGCAGGTTCGGCCAATGATGCCCAACGAATAATAGAATTGCTACGAAGCTCTGGGTACGATGTGCCTGTAGTCGGTGGCGATGGCCTCGATTCTGAGACTGTATGGGAAGCTAACCCGGAAATGACCGATATTTATTATACTACTCATGCTTTTTTAGGAGTAGAAAATCCGGATGAGCAGGTCGCCTATTTTCGCGCGGCTTACCATAAAGCTTTCGGCGGTAACGAACCGGATGCCTTTGCCGCGTTAAATTTTGACGCTATTAACCTGTTGGCTCAAGCCATTCAGGATGCCGGTAGCACGGAGCCGAGCGCAGTACAGGAAGCTTTATCCCAAATAGCTGACTTTTCGGGAGTGACCGGAGAGATTAGCTTCAAGAATGGCCAACAGATTCCGCATAAATCGGTCACCATCATGGAAGCCAAGGATGGCCAGCGAGTCTTTATCAAACAGTTTATACCTCAAAAAGTGCCCAACCCATAATTAACTTTAATGACCTAGTAAAACTTTTAATCATGAACTTAGCACTTCACAAGAAGATTATTGATGGGCTATACAAAGTATCGGTACTTCTCATGAACTTACTGATATTCGCTTTTGCTGCTTCGGCCCAGGAAGTGATGAATACCAATGGAGAAGTACATACCATTGCCGCCGTACTAGAAAATTATCAGGACTTCATTGTGCCGCAGAATAATTCCTTACAAGAGTTGAACCTGGAGGTAGAAGGCGCTGACGGAGGCTGGATTGAGTATAATTATTACGACCGGTTTCGCTCAACCCGCACGCAGCGGGTGAACGGAGGGCAAGGAGCTACAATTAGTGCTACTTTCGAGATTGGTCCAGGGGCTGGACAAATTCCGCCGGGTGCCCACTTGCGGTTTATCGTGGGAAATCGGGCTGAGCGCGAAAAGATTGATGTGGTGCCCGCTGAGGGTATTGGTGCCGGAGGTGGAGGTGGCACCGGAGTGCTGCTCTCTAAAGACCGAGGAACTACCTGGCATATAATTTTAGTTGCCGGGGGCGGGGGCGGGGGTGCCATCAAAATGGAGGAGGATGATATTAAATCTAGTCAGGGATTACCGGGTGTCACCGAGCAAACCAATACTAGCCATACCTATACCCGTCAGGTAAAAGCCAGTGGTAACACTGGCGATGGTGGAGAGTTTCCCCTCCTAACTGGCGGCGGCGGGGGAGCCTTTACAGACGGTAAATTCGAAAATGGCAGGTTGTATTACGGCAATGCCGGTTGGAAAAATCGCAACTTTGGTGAACAGCCACTAGGAGGCTTAGGAGGTACTCATCGAGAAAGCCGAGATGGCGGCTGGGGGTTTGGCGGTGGCGGTTCGGGCAATAAAGGTGGAGGTGGCGGCGGTGGTTATTCTGGCGGTGGGGCCGGCTTGCCGGGCTACGGTGGAAGTGGCGGTAGTAGCTATGTGGAAACGATGGTTGCCCGAGCATTGAACGTTTCCAAACAGCAGAATGGAGATACGGATAATCCCGGAGACGGACATGTTCGCTATCAGTTTGTTGTAGCCAATTAAAAAAAATGAGAAACGTACATCCTATACATATTCTTTTTCTACTGATAGGCTTATTATATGGTCTTGTTAGTTGTACTGATAAAAATCCTCAATCAAAATTACCTTCAGTCTCTCCTGACGCTATATTATCCCCTAAATTACTGAATAGCGAAAGAATTAAAATGAAATTTGGAAGCTATGGCATCCAAGTCCTTACTAAAAATGCTAAACTAAGAGTGTCTTATTTTTACAGCTCACTTGTTTATTAGAATATTATTATAATCTTTGCTTTTGTTTTTTACCCCGAGATTATAGACAGCGTTTTCATAGAAGAACACAGAAAAATTTTGGAGGGTCAGTCTATTGGAGAAGTTTTTAAAGAGAACCAATGGGAAATCGAAAAGAAAAGCTTTTTTTTCGGCCAGATTATGCCTTCCTCTGATTATAGGGACATCTATAAACTTATGGGGAATATTGCTCCTTCCAAATTGGCAATGTATACTTATGGATTTACTATAAAAAAGGCTAACAAAAGCTATCAATATGCAATAATCTCAGAGGTATATCATCCAGACTACCTTACACTAAATGATCTGAAGAAGATTAATCAGGATGCAGATAAGTATTTAGATACAACCGATGTTAGTCAAATAGTAAAGCAGGTAGAAAGGGAGATGAAAACTAATTACATCCAATAGGGAAGTACCGTCAACATTCTTACGTACTGTAATGTAGGGCATCCTTTAGGTAACTTAGTATACTGATATACAGAAAGTTACGTATGTAAATTGCTGTTAAAAACCCTCGTTTTTGAACAAAACGCCTTCATTTTGAGGGTTTCTGGAGAAAAGCGCAGCAAACAAATTATATTCACTGCTTATCATTGACCAGTGTAAATGCTCCAAATCAGTGATTTGTGGCCATTTGATATTATTCAAGGCCAAAATAATTCAATTTATGCTTACCTAAAGGTTGCCCTAATGTAGGAAGGAACGAACGGATATTGTTCAACCAGGCATTATAGGCTTATCAAGCTTAAGAAGCTGTTTTAGTTATTCGTTCGAGAGCGCTCGGCGCCCGACGAAAACAACGAATTTTGGAGCGAAACGAGGCACTTTTGAAGTTCGTAGCTAGAGCTACGGGCTGAAAAAGTAACGACTCGGACCGCCGAGCGGTTGTAGCCCAAAATTCGTGTTTGCAGCCCGAAAAAACTAACTGAAACAGCTTCTAAAATATTCTGCGCTATCATAAACGATTTGTTCCCTGCCAATAAATCTCGGCAGTATATCCAACGCTTTTTGGTGGTAAGATATATCAGCGTGGCTCATACAGCAATCAGCTAATACAATAGGTCTGAATCCGTGTTCAAATAAATCAACGGCTGTTTTTAGCACACAAATATCAGTATCTATACCCGCTAAGTATATTTCTCGAATAGTATGAGTATTTAAATATTCTAAGAATTCAGGTGTTAGACTAGAATATACATACTTATCAATAGTGATTGTGGCCTTATTTTGAAGATCAGTGACAATGTCAGTTTCTGATTTATGCTTAAGCTTCGTCCATCCTAGTAATTTTTCATACTGACTGTTTGACGTATTATTAAATCTAGTGAATATTCTGTGCGTAAAATCTACCCTATCAATTAATTTTCGTATTCTACTAGGAACATGGGCTGAGACTGAGGAAATAAATCCTTGTTGGACATCAATGACAGCTAGCGTTTTTTCCTTTTCAATAGTATCCATGCCAAATTTAAGCTATTCTATAATTACTGCTTGCTCTCCCTGCTTTTGCTGAATATTTCCATCCGAATCAAGAACCTCTGCGGTTATTGTATAGCTGCCTAGGGGGAGTTGTAGATCATCCACCATAGCCAATGCCTCAAAAAGAAACCGTTCGCTGCCCGCAAAGGTGTTCGTAGCCGGTATGATGGCCTGGGTAACTCCGGCTTCATTTTGCAACAAAAGATTCACCTCATAAAATCGCTCCTCGCTGTTGAAAGTGTCCGATACCTCTATATCCACGATCAGGGTATCCTGGGTGCTAGCTGAAAGTGCGGTGGCGTTGGGCACTATAGCCAGAATGCTAGGACTGCCTTCCAGCGTAATATCCAACTGCGGATTATACTTTTCTGCCAAGTCAACCTGTCTGAATACCGGGCGGAAACCCGGATTGTTTATACTGAGGGAAACCTCATCCCAGAGTTCGGTTAAACGGTAATACCCCTCCGCATCGGTGGTTGTTGTAAGGATTTCCTCCTGGGCCTGCCCACTTTCAGAAGGAGCTTCAAAAGTTGCCGTAATGTCTATCCCTGGCAGGAGTACTCCATTATTGTCCGTGATAATGCCTTCTATAGTTCCCTTGATGGGAAGAAAGTCAATCTGATCACAAGATAACAGGCCAACAAAAGTAAGGAGAGTAATTACTGGGAGCGTATTTTTCATCTTTGACAATTTTTTCGGAACTACAATTATTCGGGCGGTTCGTTTCTATTTCTCCGGCTTTCTTTCCGGTTCCTTTTCATCGACTGTTTTGTTTTACGGTATTTCAAGAACTCAGGATCCTGCTCAATGATCTTTTCCACCTCATTTTCAAAAGGCGTCATCTTACGGATTTGCTCATATTCTCCAATATCTGCAACTGGATGTAAGTAGGGTGTGATATAAAGTACCCGCTCTACATAGTTTTTTATCTCTCTTCTAGTTCTAAAAAGCAACCCCAGCAGGGGGACTTTTCTCAAGCCGGGCGTGCCACCTTCTACAACGTTGGTTTGTTCCAGAATTAGCCCCCCCAGAATCAGTGTATGACCACTTTTTACATCTACTTGGGTAAAGATGCTATTTTCTTCAATGAGGAATTCGCCAGCATTGGAAAAAGGCAAAAATTCGGAGATGACCCCTTGCACATTCAGGTGGATCAGGGAATCGTGAGTGGACACCGGGGTTACTCTCAGATCAATGCCGGCCTCAATATTCTGTAAAGTAGTGGTGACCCCATTGATAGTAGCCGTCTCTAGTACAATGGTTCGACGGTCCTTGATATTCAGGTTCGCTTCTCTTCCACTTTCCACCACCACATGGGGATTGGTCAATATCTTGGCCTTTCCGTTGGATACCAGTGCCCGTATGTTAACCTGGAAATTAGGGGTGAGTTTGGTTAAAGCATCAAAAGCAAAAGATAGATTGCTGCCAACCGTCCCTGGGGTATAGCCGATATTATTAAAGTTACCAGTAGTACCTCGAGTAATATCAATGCCCCAATCAAAATCACGCTCATGAAAATACTCCACGAGCATGAAGTCAATAGTGATCATCATCTGTTGGGTATCCAGCAGCTCCAACTGTTCTATAGCGGTCACGATATCGTTTGGCTGGCCTACCAGAATGAGGCGGTTGCCTTCTTTGTGTTCGTAGATGTCTACGTTTTGGTTGATCTGTTGAAATTGTTGCAACACTACTTCTGAAATGAGGTTCTGGATTTTGTACTCGCGTACAATTTGCTGAGACCACACTTCAAGGGGCAATAACCACCCGACCACGAGCAGGAACATTATTCGTATTATACTATTTTTCACAATCTAGCAGCATTAGTTTTGAATAAGTCTACCTCATTGGGAGGCCACCCGCCGGTCTTGCTCCATCAGGAGTGGGATGGCCTCGATGGGTACATCTTTTCCGATAATTGTCCGGTTCGGATTCAATAGGTATATATAAGGGGTACCCGGAATGTAGTAATTAGAACGGATTTCTGGGTTATCCTGATCGGTTACATTGATCCATTGCACGCCTTGTTCGGTTATGAATTTCTTCCATTCCTTATCCGGGGTGTCCATAGCAATGGCGTATACTTCCAAGCCTTTATTCTTGTATTCATGGTACAGTTGCATCAGCTTAGGGGTAGCCTCAATACAGTGATCGCATTCCGCGTGATAAAAGAACAGGGCAACGTACGGGGCTCGTACATCATACAGAGCACGGATACGACCTTGTGGATCCTTCGCCTTAATGTCAGTGCCTTTTTTCCCGATTAAACTATTGATCTTGTCTTCGGTACGGAATTGCCAGGCATAGACCTGTACGGAATCGGCCCAGAAAGCTCGTTCGTAGGTCAGATAATGGTCTACCATGTGCACGTAGATGGCTTCCGAATCTAAATATGGATCTTGCGGCGGTTGATACTCTTGCGCTATCCATTCCGCGAAGAAGCGATAATATTTCGGGAATGGAAGCACTTTATGCATCAGTAGATCAATGGCTTGGATCTTGACGCGGGTTTGGTCGGGCACATAATTATATAAGTACTCCAGAAGCTTAGTAAAGACGACGGGCGTGTGCAGTAGCCTTTCATCAGAAAAGTCGACATTGTCCCAAAAATGATCCAGCATTAAGTACTGTCGTTCCGCATTATCAATAGTAGGATTGGATAATATACTTCGAAGGACGGCGGGTTGCTGCTGGGCCGCTTGATATTTTGTAAACAAGGCATTCGGGTACTGATTGAAAATATTACCCAAAAAATCAGTTTGTTCAGCAAAATATTGCTGTCTCAGCTGTTGAGTTTGATCATCCTCCGGTTGTAAGGAATTTTCTTCTTGTAGCCGTTGGATTTCGTTATGAAACCGTTTTTCCTGATCCATCGAAAATTTGATGCTCTTGTATAACAATTCATTTTCGAGACTACCTTCCACCTGCATTTGGGCAGTAAGGTCAGGAAACTCGGTTTCCAGGCTAAAAGATTGATCCTGGTCCAGTAGTAGCTGAAAGAAAGAGCTGTCGGGTAGGATAACCGTATACTCCCCTGGCTCATAGCCTACTTGACGGCGGAAGTTAGCCTTGCCTTCCGTATTAACGTAAGCGGAATCTATTCTCGATTTTACGTTCTGGTGTACACCATTCAGATAGATCCAAACATCGGATAATCCATTGATCCTAATGACAATTTCAGCAGCATGATTTGATTCCGTCTGCGCCTCATCATTATGACGACTACCAATAAGGAGGGTTAGAAACAGCGCAAAAAATATTTTAATAGAATTCATAGTTAGTATTTTTTGATTAATACAAACTTGGTTCACAATAGAAAAATAAGTGTGAACTATGGTCTTTAATATGTGGTCTATTGTATCTAAGCGTGCACTATCGTTGTATGATGTGTACTATTGTTGTTTCTTAAGGCTCAAATGTCAAGCGTCATTACTTTTTTTCCGCTAGGAAACCAATCACTGGCGGATGGGTCATGAACTGCCCCCAAAATGGATCGTCGAGTTGAGAAGGATGCAATTCAGGCGCTACCCACTGAAATCTGGTAAAGCCGGCTTCGGTAAAGGCTTCCGCATAGGTCTGCGGACGGAGGTAGTAATTATCGAAGGTAAAAACCGTATCATCTGTGTTATAGAAGGTATAGTGGATCGGATCGCCTTCCTGTCGGTCTTCTTTGGCTTGTTTGGTAAATCCATATTTGCGGTAGCTCGAGTATTCTTCGACCGGATTAAACGGATTGTCATTATAACCAATGAAGAAACCGCCGGACCGCAACTGGTGATAGGCCGCCCGACAGTAGCTTACCAACTCTTCCTTGGTTCGGGCATAATTGAGTAGGTACATAGCCACCACTTTATCGAATATCCCTAAATAAGGCAACTTAGCCACGTCCGACACCAGGTACTGACATCCTATCAGATGGGTTCGCTCGTGGGCTTCGGCCAGTTCAATCATTTTAGCGGACAGGTCTACCCCAAGTACCCGGTTTGCCCCTGCTTCTTTCAACTTACGGGTGTAAAACCCTTCTCCACAAGCCAGATCCAGGATATTGAATCCGGTTATATCGCCCATCATCTGATGGAGCGAGTAAGATTCCACGTAGAGCCGGAAGGGTAGCTGTTTGGAGCGTTTATACGCTTCAGCAATGAAATTATAGTCAGAAGTATTCATCGTCAAGATCTTAAATGATTAGAAAAATTGTGGGTGGTGCGAAAGTGAGCTATTGCGGCTATTCACTTAAATTGACCGGGGTCAGGATAAAGTCCCAATGCGCCAATAGCAATTCAAAACGCTTTTGTTCTTCCTGTTTGAGGCGCTCTCGGTCGGGAAATAATTCTTTAGAAACCTCTGCCCAAGCCTCTTCTTCAAAGGCGGCCGCCAGGTTTTTAAAGACCAATCGGATGCGGAAGTCCCACCGATTGGGTTCCGGGGTGTGAAAAGGAGATCTCTCAGCAATGATCTCGGTGATGTATCCTAGCTCTTGCATTTTCCGGACTATCGGATAATGGTTCTTTTTATACAATTCAATAAATGTTTCCTGATGACCCCATTTTATGCGATAGTAATTTTCAATGACATAAGGCTTTTCGGTTTCACTTTGTCCAAAAGTGGGAATAGAGAAAAACGAAAGAAAGAGAATTAATAGGTATTTAGACATGACATTTTTTAATTTTGGTTATTACTTAAATTTCAAATTATTGAATCAACCAGCGCTGAGCATCGGATCCATTGCAATCGTACAAATGAACGTTAGTACCATCCGTAAGGAGTCCCTTATCGGCATCCAGGCATTTTTCCGGATCTACGGCAGTTCGAAAAACTCGGGCTTGAGCGTCGAAGATCCACTGCTGGTTGGTTCCGCCGTGGCAATCATCAACCTCGATGTTGGCGTAATTCTCGGTCTGGGAGTCCTTCAAGTTCAGGCATTTGCCAGGATTCTGAGCCATTCTGACGAAGAGCCCGTCCAGCAACCAATGTTGTGAACTACTATCCGTACACGGAGCTAGCTGCACATTCCTCGGACTGACTGTTTTTCCCTCGTACACGTCCAGGCATTTATGTAGGGCCTTTTCCAAACGGACGGTGCGGTATAAGGTGTTGGAATCCGTAAATTCATACAGGGCGTACCCATCCATCGGCTGTTGGATGGTGGCTCCGGCGTAGGTGAGGATGGGGCCATGCTCTAATTGCTCATTGACAAAACTGCTGCCTCCCTTACCGGATTGGCCGCCCGCTCCGCCGGAATAACCGCCACCACCACCACCTAGAATGTATTTTGTCTGACCAATGCCACCTGCCCCAAAGCCCCAACCTCCGGAAAAAAACGAACCATTTCCCTGGTCGGAACCAGACCCGCCGGTTGGTTCCCCGTAATCGGGACCCGCCGGCCAGCCGGCATTACTTTTTATGCTTCCCAGGCTTAGCGGAAATGGGTAGGATGATCCAAAGGCACCGGCACCGCAGGATTCACCTTCGTTTTCTTTGGGACGGATTCGTACGCCCGCTTGTCCATCTCCGATGGCTGAGGATGCATTTTTATAGGCATGTCCCGGATTTCCAGCGCTTCCTCCGCTCCAACTCCAATAGGCTCCGCCGCCACCACCGGCTACCAGTAAAATCTTCCATTTTCCGTCTAACCCCCTAGCGGCAATTCCGGTACCACCCCCGCCACCCACCCCGGTAGGCGCTCCACTCTTATCGGTGTATTGTTGGCTATCGCCTTTTCCGCCAACCATAAACCGAATGGTATCGCCAGGATGAAGCTGGTTGGCACCTTTCCCAATAGCAAAGGCCGTTTTGACAAAGGCGCCTTCTCCGCCCCCAAATTTATATTGGTTGCGTTCAATCCATCCACCGTCTCCCCCTACGGCCGTTAGTACGAGGTACTTGGCGGTAATATTTTGGGGAATGACTATATCGCGGTATTGGCCCTCGAAAGGCACTTGGTTGATTGGCGTTTGGGCCGAAAGTATCGGTCCTAGCATTAAGCCAAACAATATCCCCAACATATTGTACCTCAATACCGCAAATGATACAATCATGATATTTTTTGGTGC
>ERZ1740058.421-NODE-421-length-32973-cov-8.193754_pt1 | contig 32973 bp, 20 predicted proteins | sample MGYA00581745_ERZ1740058 | MGnify/ENA primary metagenome ERZ1740058 (study PRJEB43018, sample SAMN04849742) | marine metagenome | isolation source: floating plastic debris | place: Pacific Ocean | collected 2008-08-30 | study: EMG produced TPA metagenomics assembly... | reverse complement strand
TAAAATTGAGCATAAGTAACTTCTCAAGTAGATTGGGATGATACAAAAGTTTGCCCACTTTCCGAAGGAAAATTATCTGTTCTGTAACAGTATACATAGCTAGGCCTAGCAGAAGAAAGTGAGTCAAATGAGGTAGCAACACACTGTCCTATTAGATTATAGTATTAAGGTCTTGGAAAAGGTAATGAATAGCTTCACATAATTATTGGAGTAGGAGCTTCAGTCAGATTAGAGGTAGAGGCCTACAGGTGTATGAACATCTTTGCTATTTAAAACTTTTTGTTAACTAAGGGGGAAGACGATATTATTACAGTTGACAGATTCATATATAGCAACTGTGTAATATCTTCTTTTACATTGGTTTCTATTTTGTAATCAATAGGTAGGTTTGTTTACTTAACAATAAAAATAATTAAACAAAATTTAATTTCTGAGATATTAAATGTTGATTTAGTACTATTTTTTTTTAATTTATTATTGAATATTGTTGAAAATCCTTACATTTGTTAAGATACTTAATAAATATACTTATTAATATGTATATAGTGTATTCTCTTTGATGAATCCCTAAATTCATCAATAAAATGTCGCTTATTAACAAAGTTAACCACATGAATACAAGAGGTAAGTTCTTCTCTTGGTTTTCAAAAGAAAGCAGTAAATGCGGAAGTATACTTGCTGTTGATGATGATTTTGCGATCCGAGTCATTTTGTGTAATGTATTGAAGCGTAACTTCGATATCACTGTGGTCGGCAATGGTATTGAAGCGCTTCTTTGGTTGAAGAAAGGGCATAGTCCGGACGTAATAATATCGGATATTTCTATGCCTCGCCTTAATGGCTTTGACTTCTTGGAATCACTTAGCCAAAGTGGCTTGTACAATAAGACACCTGTAGTTATCTTATCAGGACAGGAAAAATCGTCAGTCGAGGCTCAGGTATTCAATTATTCTAATCCGGTCACATTCATCCCGAAGCCTTTTGATCCATTAAAAATAGAAAGCCACATAACACGTATTATAGAGCGAAAAGGTTGCCTCACTTGATCACTTTAAATAGCTAACCAATGGATTATGACTACTACTCACCAGACTTGCATTCAAAAGATTTACACACGAAATATCAACTTCATTCAAAAGAATACAAAATAGTCCTCATCGGTAAGGAGGTTTGCAGACTGGAATCGCAGTTGGCAGATTTCTTATCTAATAATACTTCGGCTATCTTTAAAGTTTTTGCTAACCATGAAGACGCTCTAAATCAATTTGCTTACTCTGAAAGTATTACTAACGGCTCTGTATTAGTATTGTGTGATGCTAACCTCCCTTGTAGCACATTAGATTCCATTGCTTCTGGACTGAATATTATTCAGAAGCAGATACCTTTAGTGATTTATTCAGAGAAATTTTATGAGAAGTATAAGCAGAAGGCATTGGAAGTAGACTATGTAGATGATTTTTTATATCAAAACTTAGGATTGGAAAACATCCTATCCCGTCTCTTTTTCCTTACGAATCTTAAGACGAACACATCACAGCTTAAAATATCACAGTTTAGCAGCTCTTTCTCACGCAAGGGGCATTTTGCAAAAAGGGTTCTTGATGTTGTTTTGGCGTCTGTTCTATTAGTATTATTGAGCCCTATTTTGATTCTTATTTCTGTAATTATCAAGATAGAGTCTCCAGGATCAGCTCTATTTATTTCAAAAAGAGTAGGGAGTGGTTACAAAGTTTTCGATTTCTATAAATTTAGAAGTATGAGTGTTGGGGCGGATAATATGCGCAATGATCTAAGTAGCATGAACGAATACTTATCCAAAACAGAAAGTGATCCTAGTTCTCCACTCTTTTTTAAGATTAAGGATGATCCCAGAGTGACTAGAGTAGGTAAATTTCTGAGAAAGACGAGCTTAGATGAGCTGCCACAACTAGTTAATGTACTCAAAGGAGATATGTCTTTAGTAGGTAACCGCCCCCTCCCTTTAGACGAAGCAGCAACTCTGACTGAGGATAGGAGTGCTGCTAGATTTTTGGCGCCTTCAGGTATCACAGGGCTATGGCAAGTATCAAAGAGGAAGGATGAAGTTAGTATTCCGGAGAGAATAAAAATGGATCTTAAGTATATGAAAAACAGCTCATTTCGAAATGACCTTAAGATTCTCTGGAAGACGGTACCTGCAATGTTACAGAAGTAATACTATTTCGTATGCAGATAATTGAATATGCCCTTCTGGCTTATTTTAGCTTTTCGGTTACTTATATAAGTTTTTTCTCTTTGATTGCTCTCTTTATGAAAAAGGAGAGGGCAGGAGGTGCTGTTCTCGGCAAGAAGCGAGTTGCCATTTTAGTACCTGCCTACAGAGAAGATAATATTATGGCATCCGTAGTAGAAAATTTGTTATCTCAAGATTACCCAGATGATAAATATGATGTCGTCGTAATTGCGGATTCTTTTCAAAAAACTACACTTCAAGAATTGAAAAAATATCCTATCCAGTTACTTGAAGTGTCTTTTAAGAACAGCACTAAAGCTAAATCTTTAAATTATGCACTAAGTCAACTATCAGATGACTTGTATGATATCGTATTAATTAGTGATGCAGATAATCTTTTGCATACGAATTTTCTGAATGTTATTAATGAAGAATACCAGAAAGGAAACCTTTATTTACAGGGAAGGCGAGTTGCGAAAAATATAAGTAGCCCCATATCTGTGCTTGATACAGCTAATGAGGTAATCAATAATCATATTTTTCGCAAGGGGTTTAATGCTGCTAATCTTTCTTCCTCATTGATTGGTTCGGGTATGGCTTTCCCATTTAAAAATTTGAAACATTATCTGGCAAAAATCGATGCAGTAGGAGGCTTTGACAAAGAACTTCAATTAGCCATTATTGAAGATCAGGGAAATATAAAATATGTAGAAAAGGCAATTGCCTATGATGAGAAAATAGAGTCAACTCAGGCCTTTGAGCATCAGAGACGACGCTGGGTTTCCAGCCACTATGTTTATTTGTTGAAACACCTTCCTAAAGGGTTAAGGGTGCTTTTTCAAGGGAATGTTAGCTATTTTAACATTGCGGTGTTGTATAATCTTCTTCTGCCAAGAATGATAACTGTAGGGTGCTTATTTGCCTTGATAGCTATTTATCTTCTATGGTCAGATTTTTTGACACTCTCGGTATTTCATTGGCTTACTTTATTAGGACTTTATATAGCAGGGCTAGTTATTCCTATTCCAACTAGTCTCTATCAAAGACTTATGCAATCTGTCATAATATTGCCAAAAGTGCTTTTTATTATGATCAGGTCTCTTTTCGATATGAAAGGGGCGAATAAAAAATTTCTGCATACTACCCACACAAAAACGGTAGTTGACAATGACTTAATTTGATAAATATGAAGCCGCTTATATCCCTTATAGCTCTTAATTATAATCAAACGGATATTACCTGTGAGTTTCTAGAATCTACTAAAAAACTCACGTACCCTAACTATGAGATTATTGTTGTTGATAATGGATCTAATATTAACCCTAAAGAGCAGGTTGAGGCTGGACACTATCCTCATACCCGGCTAATAATTTCTGAAACTAATCTAGGGTTCACAGGTGGTAATAACTTGGGTATGCGCGAGGCAAAAGGCGACTATATGTTCATTGTAAATAATGATACTGAAGTAACCGACAACCTTTTAGAGGAATTACTTGCTCCATTTTTAGCAGATGATGAGGTGGGAGTAGTAAGTCCGAAGATTAAATTCTTTCACCATCCTGACATCATCCAGTATGCAGGATTTAAGCCAATAAACCCTTATACTGGTCGTACTGGGGCAGTTGGTAGTAGGGAAAAAGATGAAGGGCAACATGATAAGTTAACAGAAACGTACGGTGCTCATGGGGCAGCTATGATGGTAAAGCGAAGTGTTATCAAGGAAGTAGGTATGTTCGCTAATAACTTCTTTATTTACTACGAAGAATGGGACTGGTCAGCAAGAATACGTAGAGCTGGGTACAAGATTTACTATCAACCCAAGGCGATCATTTATCACAAAGAGTCCATTACGATGGGCAAAGAAAGCGCAATTAAGGCCTACTATCATACGCGTAATCGGATTCTGTACATGAGACGGAATAGTAAAAAAATTCAATTAATTGTTTTCTCTGTGTTTTTCGCTTTAGCAGTAATACCAAAATCATTGTTCCGCTATTTGAGGAATGCGCAGTTTGGGCACATAAAGGCTTTTACGAAAGGGGTGGCCTGGAATTTAACTACAACTAGTATATCAAATTAAATTATAGAAATTATGATAAAGTCATTGATTACGGGAGGAGCGGGATTTATTGGCTCACATGTAGCAAAGCATTGCTTGGCAATGGGGCATGAAGTAGTAGTGCTCGATGATCTAAGTGGCGGGTTTGAAGATCAAGTACCTCAGGAGGCCTTGTTTGTACGGGGTTCGATTACCGACCAGAAACTGTTAGCAGCTCTGTTTGAAGAGTATCAATTTGATTATGTATATCATTTGGCAGCTTATGCAGCTGAGGGTTTATCTCATTTTATCAGGAACTTTAATTACAATAATAACTTGATAGGTAGTGTGAATCTGATAAATGAATCAGTGAAGCACAAAGTGAAATGTTTTGTTTTTACTTCTTCAATTGCGGTGTACGGTCAGGGGCAGTTACCTATGCGAGAGGACATGACTCCCATACCAGAAGACCCCTACGGAGTATCCAAGTATGCAGTTGAGCTTGATCTTAAGGCGGCTCATGAAATGTTTGGGTTGAATTACATAGTTTTCAGGCCGCATAACGTATACGGAGAAAATCAAAATATTGGAGATAAGTACCGTAATGTGATTGGCATCTTCATGAATCAAATCATGCAGAATAAACCACTCACTATTTTTGGTGATGGCACTCAAACGCGAGCTTTTAGTTATATCGACGATGTAGCCATCCCTATTAGCAAGTCAGTAAACATAGAGCAAGCTTACAATGAGGTATTTAATATTGGAGCAGATCAGCCTTACACAGTAAATGAGTTGGCTAAAGTAATTGGCGATAACTTTGGAGTAAAACCTGATATTAAATATCTGCAAGCTAGAAACGAAGTCCAACATGCTTACTCTGATCATCAAAAAGCCCACAGTACTTTTGAAGTAGGTGGTGCTGTTCCACTTGAAAAAGGTATTCAGAAAATGGCAGCCTGGGCTAAACAAGTAGGGGCGAGAGCAAGCAGCGAGTTTGATAATATTGAGATTACTGAGAACCTGCCTCAAGGTTGGGAAGTTAAACAAGAAGAAGTGATTAAATAGCTTTAAAATTATTAAAATGGATACAGCACCAGTTACGACAACGGTTGATTACGAAGAAAACTATCATTCAACCCGCCACAATAATCATGAAAATGATGATTACTATCAGGCTCGGGCTCAAGTAGCATTGAAGAAGTTTTTCTCGAGTGTAGGCAAAAATGAGCGTTTACTTGATTATGGATGTGGTTTAGGGCAAAATATTTTCTATCAACCTAATGCAGTAGGGTTTGATATTTCTAAATACGGGGTTGATTTCTGCCGGTCAAAAGGTATTCAGGCTACTAATTCATTAGAAGATTTGGAAGATGAGAGTTTTGATGTAGTATTTTCTGCTCATGTTTTAGAGCATCATCCTCATCCGAAAACGATGCTGGAAGATATGCGCAGTAAGCTTAAGAAAGGAAAGAGACTTATTTTAGTTATTCCCTACGAAAGGCATATGAAAAAAGGTGAGTTTGAGTTAGACCTTAACCAACATTTATACTGCTGGAATTTTCAGGCTATTAATAACTTATTAATTACCACAGGTTTTAAGATAGAAGAAAATCACTATATACGTGGTGCCGGTTATCATAAGCTGCTCGGTCTTAACAAAATTAGTTCAAGGTTATATTGGCATACTACTAACATGCTTTCGCGTGTAGCCGGTATAAAGGAGATGATGATTGTGGCTACTAAGCTATAGTTGTAATATAATGGGTGAAGATCGTAAAATCAGAGTTTTAGAGACCATTAGGCAAGGCAAGGTAGGCGGTGGAGAAAGCCATCTCCTTAGTTTAGTAGAAAACATGGATCGGGGTATCTACGAGCCTATTGTACTCAGCTTTACGGATGGTCCTATGATTGAATCTTTGGAAAGGTGGGGTATTACTACCTACGTAGTGCCTACTGAAACGCCATTTAATCTAGCAGTTTGGAAGAAGGTCAAGCGCATTTTGGTACGAGAGGCTATTGATATTGTTCACGTTCATGGTACCAGAGCTTATACGAATGTATGGTGGGCGGCTAAAAAGCTACAGACCCCCATTATTTACACAGTCCATGGATGGTCGTTTCACGATAGTCTCCCCCGACTAAACAAGAAGCTTAGAGTAATGGCGGAAAAGTGGCTGGTGAATCAGGCAAATTCGGTAATCTCTGTTTCTCCGAGTGATCAAGCGACTGGAAAGCACTACTTTGGCCAATTAGAATCGACAGTAATCACCAATGGTGTGAACCTCAATAAGTTTAATACAGCTAACACTTATAAAGACATTAGGGTAGAGTATGGTATTCCCAAAGATGTAACTCTGATAGGTTATATACAAAGAATCACGGAGCAGAAAGACCCGCTGAGTATGATTGAAGCTTTTAGTCTGGTTTTAAAGCAAGACTCTACGGTACGCTTACTAATGATAGGAGAAGGAGATCTTAAAGAGGCAGCCATGAGAAAGGCCAGGGAACTTCAAGTTGATTCTTTTATATACTTTGACACATTTCGTCAAGATGTTCCCGATGTTTTAAATGCCATTGATATTTACTGTCTCCCTTCTTTATGGGAAGGGCTGCCTATTGGGCTATTGGAAGCAATGGCTATGGAAAAGTCGGTAATCGCTACTGAAGTAAACGGGTCAAAAGAAGTTATTGAGAATGGTGAGAATGGGCTTCTTATTAAGCCTGGTGATTCAAAGGGGTTGGCTGACGCTATACTACTCCTAGTAAAAGATAGGGAGTTGAGGATGAGTTTAGCAAGCCAAGCTCGGAAAACAGTCGCTCAAAAGTATGATGTTGTAACCATGACACATCAGACTGAAAAAGTATACGAAAATACTGATAGATAGAAAGCAATATGAATGCAGAGAGCACAGCAGCATATAATAGAATTGCTGATCAGAAGCGGTTAGACTTCATTATCAACAACATCAAGAAGCATATTCCTGAAGATGGAATTGTATTGGATGTTGGTTGTGGTAATGGAGTAATCAGTAGAGCACTAGGGGTATTTGGCTTTCAAGTTCGTGGTATTGATGTCAGTGAAAAAACAATTGAAACTGCCCGTCGGCAATCTACTCTCTCAAATGTTCAATTTGATTGTGTAGATGCCGAAAACATGAATCTAGAACAAGAAAAGTATGATGCAATTGTATGTAGCGAAGTACTAGAGCATCTTTATGACCCTTCTGAGCTTTTAAACTCGCTACACGGAGCGTTGAAAGAACAGGGGGTATTGATTGTTACCGTACCGAACGGGCAGGGGCCAAGAGAAGCCTTAATTACTAGACCAATACTGCGATTGAGAAGTAAAGATGGATGGTTATGGAAGCAGGTTGTAAAATTTAAGGAAAAGCTAGGGTATAATGGTACAACTGTGCAATCTGATGCTGACGACTTAGATCACGTACAATTCTTCACCAAGAAGCATTTAGAAAGACTATCAAAAAGTCATCAATTTAAGATAACGCACTTTAAAAACTCAAACTTTGTAGAAGAAGTCTTTCCAGTATCTCTACTATCCAAAAGGGTTAAGTTAGTTCAAAAGTTAGATTGTGCGGTAGCTGATTTTCTCCCTCATTATTGTACTAGTGGTTTCCTAACAGTTTGGAAGAAATCTCATGAAATCGGTTAATAGTATGAAAACCTTTGCGATAATCGTATGCATGCTCCTATGTACTGTGGGATATTCACAGAATGTTGACTACAACAAGATTATACTTCCTGAAGATGCCACTGAGATTGGATTAGCTGAAAGACTTGTTCAACTAGCCTGGGAAAATAATCCGGCTAATCAGGAATTGCTTTATCGAGCAGAAGTGGCTAGGTATGATCATACTTTAGCTAAATGGTCATGGCTAGAAAATGTATCTGCATCAGGTAACCTGAATGAATTTACTATCAACCCTGAAAAAGTACAGGAGCAGAACCCTACATTTAGTCCATTCTTCCCAAGATACAATTTTGGAGTTTCTGTCTCACTAGGAACTATATTTTTAACTCCAGCAAAAACGAAACAGGCTAGTGTAAATCATGAGATTACTATAGAGCAGATTAATCAGCAAAAGCTAGCACTACGCGCCTTAGTATTAACCCGGCATCAAGATTACGTGATGAACCAAAAGCTATTTGATGTGCAAAATGAAGTAACAGAAGATGAGTATTCAGAATACCTATTAGCCGAACAGGGATTTAAAAGAGGTGATGTATCACTTGAAGATTTTAAGGAGTCTACGTTACGATACAATACAGAGTTAATCAAAAGAATTACACTCGAGCGCAATCTTAATGTAGCTAAAATTGCTTTGGAGGAGCTAATCGGGGTGAGGTTAGAAGATATTAAGTAATTCCTAACTTAGTAAAAATCTTAGATTAGAAAGTGTTGAGTAAGCGAATTCACGGAATGGATGCATTGCGGGCAATTGCCATGCTGTTAGGTATTGTACTACATGCTGCAATTCCTTATCGTATTTTCACCAATGCAAATTGGCCCAGTGACCCTGCTTTTCAAACAATCGGATTTGATGCCCTATATATCTGGATACATTCTTTCCGAATGCAACTCTTCTTTTTAGTAGCGGGTTTTTTTGCTCGATTACTTTATCTGAAAATAGGGCAGGAGAAGTTTATTCAGCACCGTTTGAAGAGAATACTGCTTCCGTTTGTAGTAAGTATTATTGTTATTATACCACTATCACTTGCGCCACTCTTGTATTATAAGTTTATGTTTCTTCAAGAGTTATCTGCTTATGAAGCGGTTCTTCAGACATTTAGTGCAATAAAACAATGGAATGGTTTAGTGCACCTTTGGTTTTTATATTATTTAATGATGTTTTATGGTTGTATGTTAACGCTGCAAATAGTTATTCCAGCCGAATTACGATCAAGTATTCTATCTAAACTGACAGTCTTAGCTAATCTTACAAACCCTTTGGTATTTGTTGGTGTAGCTTTCTTTCTTTATTTCATACTCCAGATTAATAATTTAATCTTAATTGAACCCCATACTGGTCTTCGGCCAGCTATTGGTCAATTTGTCTATTATGGAATATTTTTTCTGGTAGGATATTTACTACATACAAAATCACAAGTTATAGAGCAATTCAAACGGTATTCAGTTTTGTTTTTTCTTACAGGAGGCATATTAGTTATTCCATTTACATATCTATACTTTATAGTTAGCACTACAGATGCCTCACCACAAACATATTGGGTAGCTCGAGCAATTGGGGTATGTCAAACATTATTGCTTGTAGGAGGAAGTTTGGGAGGTTTTGTTCGCTTCTTTTCAAGTGAGAATAAAACTATTCGGTATATATCAGATGCTGCATACTGGCTTTATCTAGCCCACTTTCCAATTGTTACATGTATGGAGGTAGCGCTTTTATCCAGTAGTGTCTATGGTTGGTTGCGCTTTTGGGTTGTTTTAATTATTACCAGTATAGTCACTTTGTTAACTTATCATTATATAGTTCGCTATACAATTATTGGCACAGTACTTCACGGAAAAAGAATCAGGGAGAATCAAGAAGAAATTTTAAAGGCGAGTACTGCAAATTGAAGCCACTTATTCAATTTCAATGGACTAATTAGAGTTTTCTTATTTAAAACTCAATATGATAGGGAAGAAAAGAGTGTGTACAAGGAATAGTAATAAAAGTTACTGAATTCTAATCAGATAGAAAAAAACAGATGTAAATATCCACTATTCAACATATTTTCACATGTTATGAATATATCTCAGCTAATATAATAGGAACTTCTGAAAATATTAATATATTTGAATAAAATTACACCAAACTTACGTCGCGCCAATAAAAATTACTGGAAAAACCTATAAAATGAGAAAGCTTATTGTTCAAATCTTTACTCTAACCCTATTACTTACCAGCCTTTCATCAGTAATGGGGCAAGTCCTGGATCCTAACGATCCTATCGTTGTTTACAACTCCAATAACCCGCCAGCCAAGCCACCGTGGAATCAGGTTGGAAAATGGGTTGTAACTCCCAGATTAAACTGGGATGCATCGTCGTACAAGGCTTACTACTATAATGCTATGGCCTTCCGATTGAAGTTTCCTAAAACATATCAGCATGGCGTAAATGATGGAAAGAAATACCCATTAGTCATCATGCTACACGGAGTGGGTGAGCGCGGTAATATTTATGATAATGAGTGGTCTATGCGGCACGGTGGTCAAGAGCAACGAAATGCCGTTGATAACGGGACACTAGATGCATTTATTATGTATCCACAAAGCCAAAATGGCTTCTGGGGAAACAATCAATTCGCTGCTCTCAGTCAACTAATGGATTATTTTGCTAATAACGTGAAGGTTGATTTAGATCGAGTTGTTGTACATGGCTTATCTTCTGGAGGACAAGCAGTTTGGGAGTGGATTTCTCAGCCTCAATACGCTAGAAAAATTGCTGCTGCTATTCCAATGAGTGCAGCTTCACCTATATATACGGAGAATTCAGACCTTAATAGTTATATACATTTGCCTCTATGGTTATCTCAAGGAGGCAAAGACAGAAACCCTACCCCATTTACTGCAGAACAATTAATCGATAAGATACGAAATAGAGGTGGTAATATCCGTTATACTTTCTATGAAAGTAGAGGTCATAATACGTGGTACTCTATGTATAGAGAGTCAGATTTCTTCCCGTTTATAAATCGAGCTCATAAGACTAACCCTCACGTCTTTTTTGGAAAGACTGTGTTTTGCCAAGGTGAGACTATTGACGTGAAGTTAGGTTTTTCATCAGGTTTTAGTAATTATGAATGGAGGAAAGACGGCATCTTGATTTCTGGCGCCAATTCGCATGAAATTACCGTTACTGAACCAGGCATTTACGATGGGCGATTCAGAAGAAATGGAGAGTGGTCGCAATGGTCAGAGAATCCGGTAGAGATTATAGTTAGCGATGGAACACCACCGGTCACTATTACTGCTGATGGTAGTACTGCTCTTCCTACATTAGATGGAAAGAATACAGTTACACTAAGTGCGCCAGATGGTTACGAGGCATATGAGTGGTCTAATGGTGCGACTACCCAGTCTATTACTGTAAACAGTGCTGGATCATACAGTGTGTCGGTTACTGAGCAAGGTGGGTGTCCTGGAGATTTTTCAGATCCTATAGTGGTAACAGTTGGAAATGACAATGCTTTTGCCGGACCTACAGGTTTTACAGCAGCTGTAGTTTCTCCTACTGAGCTTGCTTTATTGTGGAATGATATTGCGGTAGAAGAGTCTTACGAAGTGTATCGTTCTACTCAGCAAAATAGCGGTTACAGTTTGGTTACGATACTATCGAAAGATACTGAAAATTATAATGATACTGATTTATCTACAAATACTCTGTATTACTATAAGTTACGTGGAGTGAATGATTCAGGCAGTTCAAATGTGTCTAATGTATCTGAAACAACTCAAGCAGATACTGAGGCACCAACAGTCCCTCAGGATCTCAGAATTACTGGTTCAACCAGTACCAGTATATCATTGACCTGGGATGCATCTACTGACTTTGTTGGCGTTACAGAATACGAAGTATTTCAGAATGATACTTATCTAGCAAGTACTGTAAATACTAGCTTCGTAGCTGATGATTTAACTCCAGTAAGCTTATATGATTATAAAGTGAGAGCCAAAGATTTAGCTGGTAATGCATCTGGGTTTAGTAATTCAGTCACTGGTGAAAGTATTGAGACCGGGCTTACTTACAAGTACTATCATGGTAACTGGCGAAGCCTTCCTGATTTTAACTCTCTACCCGTAGAAGCCAGTGGCAGTGTACTCAATGTTGATATTAGTGTTAGAACTCGCAACGATCAATTCGGGTTTCTGTTTGAGGGGTACATTGATATACCAGTAACAGGTAACTATACTTTTGAAACTCGTTCCGACGATGGTAGTAAACTATACATTAACCCTAATACTGGCGTAAGTGCCTATGACGAAGCCTATTTGGTCGTAAACAACGATGGTTTACATGGTTCACGCTATCGAGAAGGTACTATTTATCTTACAGAAGGGAGTCACCCATTTGCAGCTACTTTCTTTGAGCGAGGTGGTGGGCAAAGAATGGAAGTTTATTGGAAGAATACTGCTCATGGAGTAGGAGGGCGTCAGCGAATTCCTGATTCAGCCTTTAGAAACTCAACTCCGAATATCGCACCAACGATTACTGCTACCGATAGTGTTTCAATAAAAGATAATGAAACAGTAACTCTTTCGGTAAGTGCCCAAGATGTAAACCCTGGTGATGTACTGACTCTAGCTATGAACGGTTTACCCGGTTTTGCCACCTTCATAGACCAAGGTGGTGGTAATGGAGAGCTCTCATTAAACCCTAGTATTGCTGATATAGGGACGTATGAAAACATTGAGATAGTCGCGCGTGACAATCAGGGTGGGAGATCTACTAAGCCATTTAGAATTATCATTACTAACGGTAGTATAACTTCAGTCTACATAAACTTTAATGACCAGATGAATGAAGGGAGTCCTTGGAATAACATGGACTCTCGAGCAAATGCAGGTACCACCCTTAGTAACCTTGTGAACGATGCTGGAGCGAATACAGGAATATCAGTAAAACTTCTGGATAAGTGGGGCGATGGTAATGCAAATGAGTTAGGGATGAACACTGGAAATAATAGTGGTGTAGTTCCAGACAATGTAATGCGAACAGCCTATTGGGAAGGAAGCACTAACAACCGCAGGATTGAGGTGAGTGGTCTAACTTCAACAGATAAGTACAACTTCATTTTCTTTGCTAGTAGAAATGGTGGTGGAAATCGTACTACTAATTATACCATCAACGGTGAAACAGTATCATTAAACGCTTCCTATAACTCACAAAATACAGTTCAAATCAATGGTGTGTCGGCTGATGTCACTGGAAAAGTTCTTATCCAAGCTAAGAAAGCAGGAGGAGCAAGCTACGCTTATATAAACGCCCTGATTATTCAAGCATACGAAGATGATGGTCTTCCTTTAGCTCCCAGCAATATGTTTGCTAATCCAGATTCTAAGACTCAGATTAGTTTAAACTGGGCTGATAATAGCAGTGATGAGATAGGGTTTGAACTATGGAGAGCACAGTCTTCAAATAGCAACTACCAGTTGTTGGCTGATCTGAACCCTGATGTGACATCTTATACTGATAACGGATTAATTGCCAATACTACCTATTATTATAAAGTCCGAGCTAAAAATGATAATGGTACATCTGAATATAGTAATGTTGCAAAAGCCTCTACTTTTCAGTATACCGTATCTCTAAACTTTAACCGATATAATGCTCAAGCATCGCCCTGGAATAATACAAGTATTATCCCTCAAACTGGTGATAGCTTTAACAATCTGAGAGATGACTCTGGTGTAAATCGAGGAATTAACGTTACCATTACCGATAACTTTGATGGAGAGAATCCATATGGAATGAATACTGGCAACAATAGTGGTGTAGTTCCCGATAATGTGATGCGGAGCAGTTATTGGTTAGATGCTGGCAATACAGCTCAATTAAGAGTAAGTGGTCTAAGTCTATCTAAAGGGTATAACTTCGTTTTCTTCGCCAGTAGAAATGGTGGAGGCAACCGTACAACGATTTACAAAATTGGCACTCAGTCAGTTTCTTTAAATGCGTCGTATAATACCTCTCAGACGGTTCAAATTAACAATGTGACAGCCGATGCATTGGGGGAAATATACATTGATATAGACCTAGATGATAATGCAAGTTTTGGCTATTTAGGAGCACTAATTATTCAGGCTTATGACGTGGATCAAGGTAATGCGAGAATTGCCAATGTGAAGAAAAAGCCTGGTTTAGTGGAAGAAAATATAGAAAACCAGTTGACTTTTGAAGAGGAGTTTGCAGTATTCCCGAATCCATTTGAAAGAGGAGTTATTATTCGTGGTATAACCGATGAAGTATTGAGTATCTCAATGCATAGTATTACAGGTGCTTTATTATACGAAAATACCCGACCAAATCTAAAAGGAAACGGAATGGAGATAGATTTCACTTCTCAGCGATTACAGCCAGGAACCTACTTCTTGAAAGTTAAGACAAAAAATGATCTTAAAGTGGTTAGAATACTAAAAAAGTAGTAATAAAGTTTATTATACTTTATAATTTATTAGTATGTTTATAAATAATGAATTAGTATTTTTAGATATATCTTATTAAATTAGGGAGGATTAAAGGCGTAAAAGTGATGGGCAATTTGTTGGCTGTCACTTTTACGCTTTTGTCTATTTTATAGTACTTAAGATAACACAGCATGGATATAGTATATTTCATTAGAGCTTTGCTAAGACGGAAGTGGATACTTATTGGAGTTCCTATTGTAGCTATTTTATGTGCTTTAATCTTTACACGAGATTTTATAAGATTATATAAATCAAGTGCTCAGCTATCAACAGGCTTTACTGTGAATGAGCAAGTAAAATTGACTGAAGAACGTTTTAATGTATATGAAGCTGATATTAAGTTTAATAATGTTCTTGAGACACTGATCTCGACTAAGGTAGTAGGATTGCTCTCTTACAAATTAATGATTCATGACCTCGAGACCGATCGCCCTCCCTTTCGGAGAATAGAAGATCAAGATAAAAAAGCAGCTCTCCTTCGTAATCTTGACCTTGATAAAGTAAAGGTGGTACTGCAAAACCATCTGGATTCAATGCAACTGCTAACCTCCTTTGATGCCGATGAGAAAAAAATATTAGAACTGCTTAAGCTTTATCAATATGATTATGTATCGCTAAGTGAGCTGCTGTTTGTCAATAGGGTAAAAAGAACTGATTATATTGAAATTCAATTCTTTTCAGATAATCCTGAATTATCAGCTTTTGTTGTAAATAGTTTGTGCTCAGAGTTTTTACGCTATTATAACTCATTATGGTACGAACGATCTAACGAAGCTGTAAAAACATTTGCTAATCTGGTAGAACAAAAACGCCAAGAACTTAATGAAAAAGAAGAGGCCTTACGAGCATTTAAGTCATCACAAGGAGTTCTTAATGTTGAAGCGGAAAGCACAAGCCAGATAGAACAAATTGCAAGTTATGAGAGTGCTCTATCTGAAGCTCGAAGAGAGTCTCAAGCTCTCGCATTATCCATTGAGGATATAAATAAGAGACTTAGTAATCTATCCACCAGTAATCGTGGACTCTTAGCAAGTAGTAGTACGAATACTGATATCCTAACACTTCGGGAGCAAATAAATGTTTTAAATAAAGAATATATCAGTGGTGGAGCCACTGATAATCAGTTACTAGAAAGAATTAATAATCTGCGAAACCAACTTTATACAAAGTTAGAAGAAGCTAATGGTACAGCTTCGTTTGAAGGAGAAGAACAGTTAGGAAGGCCTGATTTGATAAGTAAGAAGAGAGACCTAGAAACTGAACTTGCTATTTCTCAAGATAATGTTAGGTCCCTGGCAAGTAAAGTAGCTGACCTACGTGCTAGTGTAGGTTCATATGCTTCTAAAGAAGCTAGAATTGCTACACTGGAGCGTGATCTTGCCTTAGCTAGTCAGGAATATTTGGGAGCTCAAGAAAAGTACAACACTGCAATTAATGTCAATCTGGCATCAAATCATAATATCAGACAAACGCTAGAAGGACAACCTGCAGTAGAACCTGAATCTTCTAAAAGATTAATCACCACTGCGCTCTCCGGGGTAACCAGCTTCATCTTGTGTGTGATGATAATTATCTTTCTAGAGTACGTTGATGTTTCAATAAAAACATCTGCTAATTTCAGAAAACAGTTAAACTCAGATATTATAGGTGTCATTAATAAGCTGAATCAGAAGGAGGTTGCTTCAGAAAATATTTTTAGTAATAAATCTAGAAAAAGTGAAAACAAAGATATTTTCAGAGATTTAATCAGAAAACTGAGGTTTGAAATTGAGAGTAGTAGTAAGAAAGTCATTTTATTTACAAGTACCTCGCCAGGAGCAGGTAAAACTACAGTAGTTAAAGCACTCGCTAGAACACTCAGTTTGGGCAAAAAAAGAGTTTTAATTATTGATACCAACTTTAGCAATAATACGCTAACTCTTGAGATAGAGGGGCTGTTACCGCTAGGTGCACACAGCATTGAAAGTAATTTAGTTGGAATCACAAAAATGATTAGAGCAAGTCGTATACCTAATGTAGATATTTTGGGTTGCAGTCGGGGTGACTACTCGCCTTCTGAGATATTTCCGGAAGGTAAGTTTATCTCCCAACTTAAGGAGGTTGGTGGTCAGTATGATTATGTTTTCTTGGAGGGAGCTGCTCTAAACCAATACACTGACTCGAAGGAATTAGCTCGCTATGTGGATGGGATTATACTCGTTTTTGCAGCAGATAGTGTGATCAAGCCTTTGGATAAAGAGTCAATCGCCTTTTTAGAGAAGCAAGAAAGCCGATTCATAGGGTCAATATTAAACAAAGTTAAGAGAGAGAATCTTAACTAGAAAGAAGTGCTTTTCCTTCCAAGAGTACTTTTATTCACTTTCGCTTTTTTCGGTTCAAATAATAGACTCAGGTAGCTTCTTTTTGCAATATTGTAAAACATGATTGGTATACAGGTTCCCAAGAAAATGTTGATAACCAATAATACTGGAACGTAAGTAAACCCCAATTTTATAGCAATTACTCGTACAGCTGAGGTAACTAATACGTGAAGTAGGTAGATGTAAAGCGAGTGATAACCTATAATTCTAATAAATCTTAGCAAGCTATTTTTTTGCAAAATAAAAGACAGGCATAAGATATAGAAGCATCCAATCAACGCGATGCCGGTAAATAAGATGAAATTAATATCAGGAGTAGTAAGCCAGTACCATTGGGTGCCAATAAATATGGGTGTTATTAGAAGGGTAAGTTTACCTGAAGACAGTGTTTGGTAGTTTTCTCTATTTAAAAAGAAGTTGGCAGAGTACGCACCAAGCAGTAGAAAAATGTAGTAGTACAATAAGTCATGGATCAAGCCATATTCTTGTACAAAAGTTGATAGATAATGAGCTAGTAATGCTAAAACGAGGTGCCAGTAAATAGGTAGTTTTGCATGGCGCTGAATAAGACCATATACGACACTAACGTTGAACAAAGCGTATAGAAACCAAAATTGGTCAATGGCTCTAGGATGAATCAAAATATAGAGATAATCAATAAATCCGCGGTTGGCATTTATATACGGTGATAAAGCTACTTGTAATGAAACTTGTATCGTTGCCCAGATAAGGTAAGGATACAATATTGTATCAAACTTATACTTTGTGAAGCTGCTTAGTGATCTCTTGCCAAGACTTTTCTCAATAAAGACTCCTGCAATAATAAAGAATAACGGCATCCTGAAACTGAATACCATTTCATTAGCTAGCATTAAGTATTTATTTGCTTCCAGACCTGATCTTGTAAAGCCAATAAGTACGTGGCGGTAAACTACCAATACAATGGCAATGCCTTTTGCATAGTCAACCCAAGGCAAACGCTTTCCTTCTAAAATAGACTTGCTGTTGAATAGCGAGTTGTTTGGCATTCCCTACTATATATTACTTGTCATCAAGTAAATATAGATAAATATGGTATATTTATACCAATAAATTAAATAATATATAACTTATTATATATTATTATTATATATTTTATTAGAGTAGTATATTTACTTTGTTAAATTTACTGGATATATCCTAGTTATTATCAATTGAAATTTAAAGAGTCCTCATATTATGTACGTTCAGGAATAGCCTCTCTATTGCAAAAGGTAAGTATTGTGATTTTTGGGTTTGGTAGCTTCTTCTTGTTAGTAAGAGTGCTTACCAAAGAGGAAATGGGGACTTGGTCTTTATTCTTTACAATTATCACAATTCTCGAGACCAGTAAGGCTGGACTGGTTAAAAACGCATTGATCAAATATATTAATTCAGAACCCCAGTCTGAACATAGTAAAATTGAAACAGCCTCCTTATCTATTAATAGTCTTTTTTCTTTATTAGCAGGGTTTATAATTTTTTTAAGTGCTGATTTTTTAGGAGAACTATGGAATATTCCATCTCTAGCTACAATGCTCTGCTATTATATTATTGCGCTAATAATATTGATTCCTTTCTCTCATTTTGAATACATACAACAGGCAAACTCTTCATTTTCAGGCATCCTAGCGAGTTATTTAGTTCGTCAAGGGTTTTTTTTTGCTTCAGTTGTAATTTTAACTTTTTGGTTTGATGGCTATACATTGCTTCATTATCTAGTGCTTTTACAGGCGGTAGGAATAGGCTTTGGATCTGTTGTGGGATATGCTCACGCTAGGAAGTTTCTAGCGAAGAAAATTACTTACTCAGTATTATGGGTAAAGAAACTATGGGGTTACGGAAAGTTTGTGCTAGCTACTAACATTAGTAGTTTAATATTTAGAAGTACAGATCAAATTATGATTGCCTCCTATATTTCTACCGCTGCAGTCGCACTTTACAATGTGTCTATTCGAATTACTAACCTTCTTGATATTCCATCAACAGTAGCAGCTGAAGTCATCTTTCCTAAAAGTGTGAAAATGATAAATGAGGATAAGAGTTCAGGAAAATACCTTTATGAAAGATCTGTTGGTATCATTATGGCACTTTTACTACCGGCTAGCATTATCATTTTATTATTTCCTGAGTCTATATTGCATATTATAGCCGGATCAGGGTATGTGGAAGCTGCAGGGATTCTGCAAGTTACTATCCTCTACGGTCTGTTTCTGCCTTTTTTGAAGCAGTTTGGAACCCTGATGGACGCTTCTGGCTACCCAAATATTAACTTTAAAGTAATCTTTACATTAGCAGTCACAAACGTTATTGCTAACTACGTATTTATCAAGCTCTTTGGGTTACTAGGAGCCGCTTACGGTACATTGTTTACCTATTTAGTAAGCTACTTAATTAGTCAGACGGTATTATACAAAAAACTAGGAGTTAATGCGCTAAAAATATTTATGGATATTTTTGTGTCTTATAAAGATATATATAGAATAATTAGAAGTAAAAGAATTCTTTAGAAATGGATAGCTCTTTATCAACAGATTTTGTGATCATCGGTCTACAGCCATGGGATATTGAGATCGGGAGTAACTGTAAGAATATTGCATTAGAACTATCAAAAAGTCATCGCGTTTTATATGTAAACCGCGCTTTAGATCGCTTCTCATGGATACGACATTTTCGGGATCGAAAGGTGAAAAACAGGCTTCAGGTTATCCGGGGGAAAAAAGATGCTTTAGAACTAGTGAGTGAGAATTTGTGGGTCTATAGTCCACCTATCGTTTTAGAATCAATAGGGTGGATTGGGTCAAGAAGGCTATTTGACTTTATGAGTAGAGTTAATGGTAATCGTTTAGCTAGTGTTGTAAGTAACACTATGAAAAGACTCTCATTTAATAATGTTACCATATTAATAGACAATGATTTCTTGCGAGGTCGCTACTTCAAAGATTATATTACAAAGGTGAAAACAGTTTATTATATTAGAGATTATCTAACCGAGCAGTCGTATTTTAAGAAACATGGGGCAAGATACGAGCAGAAAATCATTCAAGAAGTTGATGTGGTGTTGGCGAATTCTTCCTACTTAGCATCATATGCTTCAAGATATAACAAAAAATCGTTTGATGTTGGTCAGGGGTGTGATCTGAGTGATTTTATTGAGAGAAAAAGGCTTATTCCGAAGAACTTAGAAAATATTAAGAGACCTATTATAGGCTACGTAGGTGCTCTTTTGTCATCAAGGCTGGATATATCGGTGATAAGATATATTGCTGAAAGAAATAGCGATTGGAGTATTGTGCTAGTAGGCCCTGAAGACGAAGGGTTTCAAAAAAGTGACTTACACAGCTTACCTAATATTCATTTTCTCGGGATTGCGCCAAAAGAACAAGTTCCAGACTACATTGCTAACTTTGATGTATGTATAAATCCACAAGCAATTAATCCATCAACAATTGGTAACTATCCGCGAAAAATAGACGAATACTTAGCTACGGGTAAACCAGTAGTGGCTACTGCTACTGAGACAATGAATATGTTTAAAGAATATGTTTACTTAGGGAAAAGTGCGGAAGATTACATAGCTAATATTAAGAAAGCATTACAAGAAAAGGAGAATGATCGCCAAGTAGAAAAAAGAATAAAACTGGCGTTCTCTCATACATGGCAGGATAGTGTAGAAAAAATGAAAAAGTATATGTTCAGTGATTTCAACAAAATGATTGAAGTATGAGCAAGAATGGTAAATTTTCTGATGACTCGATCCTAGAGATTATAGTAACATTATTCGTTGCCTTTACTATGATTTTCTTGTTTATAAAGATATTATTTTTCTAAGCATGTGTGAAGCTAGTGTGATATGGAAAAAGTAGAAAGAAAACAGAGATACATAGACCGTCTGGTACTCTGGCTATCCGAAAAAATTCTGGAAGAAAAGCTGAATAACCCACTTGGATATGCCTTCTTATTTCTGAGTGCAGTTGTACTTGCCTTTTTATTTTCAAAGATTGGTGCAACGTTAGCAATGATCCTCACGATGGTAATCGTCGGCGGAGTAGTAGCTGTAGTTTGCCTCTTCAATGCCGAATTCGGATTTTTATTCACCTTATTCTCATCATTTTTCATATTTATCATTAAACGTTATTTTGGTGAGGAAATTCCTTTAGGTGCGGTTGTAGAAGTATTACTGTTTGTTACCTTTTTAGGCATCTTCTTTAAAAAGTCAACGGAGAACGTACGAAAGTGGCAGTATACTAATAACCCAGTCACTATAATCTACCTGATCTACGTAGCTTATATGATCATTCAAGCTTTTAATCCTGAAATGCATTCACTAGATGGTTGGTTGCATATTATGAGAAAGCTTTTGGGTTTTATCATGGCATATTTTGTGGTGTTGTATGTTTTTAACATACGTTTTCTTAAGCGATTTGTCATTATATGGATAGGGCTAGCATTCTTGGCTGGATTGTACGGCTGCTATCAGGAATGGTTTGGGTTATTACCATTTGAGGAGAATTGGGTGCGTCAAGATGATTTACGTTTTGGACTTTACTTTATAGAAGGGCGTTTCCGGAAGTTTTCATTTTTATCAGATCCTACTGCCTTTGGTATTCTTATGGCAATTAGTGGTCTATTTGCTTTGGTATTAGCTACTGGTCCAGTCTCGTTAAAGAATAGAATTATACTGATTGTCGCTAGTATTATTATGTTTCTGGGAATGGCATACTCAGGAACTCGTACAGCATATGCCATGTTGCCAGCGGGTTTCGCCATCTTTGTAATTATGACCATTACCCACAGAAATACTATGATTCTTACTACAGTCTTTCTGGCTGTATTTGTTATAATTATCTTTGGTCCAATTTATGGAAATTCGACAATTAATAGGATAAGGTCGACGTTTGAGTTTTCGTCAGATGCTTCCTTAAACGTCAGAGATATTAATAGAGCAAGTATACAACCTTATATATATGATCATCCGATCGGAGGTGGGTTGGCTACCAGTGGGGTAACAGGGCTAAAATACAACCCTGATCATCCATTAGCAGGATTCCCACCCGATAGTGGTTATCTTAGAACTGCTCTGGAAACTGGATGGATTGGACTGATTCTTACATGTATCCTATATTTTATTATTTTGCGGGTTAGTATAGCTGGATACTATCGGAGCCGTAACAGAAAGGTAAGGACGTATTATATCGGATTTATCACTATGTTTTACTCGGTAATTATTGCTCAATACGCTCAAGTGGCTATCGGGCAACTGCCAGGATCTTTAATTTTTTATCCGGCTCTGGCTATAGTGGTATGCCTACAAAAGTTTGACAAATTGACCAAGTAAAGAGTCTTTGCCATAATTTCATAATGATACAGTGCTTATCATTAAGATAGGGATATTACAAATCTAAGAAAGAAGAGAAATCTAAATAGAGAGGAATTAATTGTCGACTTTAAGCATAAATACATTTTATGATAAACATAAAGTAATTTCATAAGAGTTAGTTAATAGAATAATTTCTTGTGAAATATTCTGGGTTTAGTCTAAGCAATACCTTGATTGTTACATAAATGTAGTTTGACCTAACCAATCGACAGACAATAACTTAAGTAAAAGTATCGAAATGGTACTAGTTTAAAAGTATACTAGTGGCAAGAAATTAGCGCCAAGAGGTTTCATAATATTGATATGTTTACTATGAGACCTACTTTTACACTATCTTCTATCACAAAGCAAAAGCAAAAAAGCGTATTATTTTTAACCATTATCTTTTTTTGTCTTACGTCTATATCTTCGGCGCAGCAAAGAAATAAATTAATCAAGGTATCTAACTTCACAGATATTGGCTATCTTGAGTATCTTCCCAACAATTATAGTAATAACACTAGTAAGTACCCTGTCATGATATTCCTGCATGGTGTCGGAGAGCGGGGGAACGGTACTTCTGACCTACATAAGGTGAAAGAAAATGGCCCACCTAAGCTAATTGATGAAGGTCATAACATGAAGTTTAGAGTTGGAGGAAAAGATCAATCATTTATAGTGATTTCTCCCCAGCTAAGAGCAGACTACAATTCTTGGCCAGCATTCTACGTAGATCTGGTTGTTGAACATGTTAAAAAAACGTACCGGGTTGACCTTGATCGAATTTACTTAACTGGATTAAGTCTAGGAGGGGGAGGGTGTTGGACATACATTAACTACAAAGCTGAATATGCTAAAAAGATTGCGGCCGTTGTTCCTGTTGCAGGTCATCAAGCATATAACTCATCTAATGTTTCTAATATCTGTAGTAACAAAGTTGCCACATGGGCGATTCACAGCAAGGACGACGACAGAACACCATTTCAATACTCAAAGGACTGGGTAAATAGTATAAATGGGTGTTCTTCAGGACTAGCTAAACTTACTACGTATAATGACTTGGGGCATAGTGCAACTTGGGAAAGGGCTTACAGAACAGATCATAACTATCACAACCCAAATATCTATGAATGGCTTTTGCAGCAAAAACGGGGGAGCTCAATATCAGAAACTCCATCACCTGATGATCCTGCCGATCCTCCTAGCTCAAGCTCTTCTGGTGATTGTGGATGCGATCATACAATTACAGCTTCTCAACCCTATGTGAACGGGGAGAGTTTGGGGGTGCGGCCTGGTGATGTAGTCTGTGTGAAATCTGGGCAATACCCTTACTTGAATCTGTTCAACTTTAAAGGGAGTTCAAGCGCGCCTATTACAATAAAGAACTGTGGGGGGCAGGTCCGAATTGGCAATTCAAGTACTAATTATGGTATTGTTATGAATAACAATCATCATATACGCTTTACAGGCACCGGGCATAGTGGTACAAAATACGGATTTAAAGTAGACGGTGGAAGTAAGTATCTAGGTTCGGGCTTTGCTATTGCTGGTAAGAGTAGCAATTTCGAGATTGATCATTTAGATATAACTAAGGTAGAAGCGGGAGTATTAGCGAAGACCAATCCGTCTTGTGATGCCTCTACCTGGAAAGGTAATTATACCATGCGTAATGTAAAGTTTCATGATTTTTATATTCATGGCATTAAGGGTGAAGGTTTTTACATTGGACACACTAGTCTTAAAGTCACAATTAATTGCAATGGGTCAACCAAACAAGTGGAGCCTCATCGGATAGAGGGGATAGGGGTGTATAACAATCGTATAGAAAATGCTGGTTGGGATGGGATTCAAGTAGCTCAGGCCTCCAAAGATTGTAGGATTTATAATAACCGTATTTACAATTATGGGACTGCCAATAAGTCTTCGCAGCAGGCAGGAATTATTGTGGGAGGAAATACAACGGGAAGGGTCTATAATAATTGGGTGAAAAAAGGTACGGGATCAGGTATCCAGATTTTTGGTACGGGAACCATCACAATTTACAATAATATCATTAAAGATGCCGGCGAAGACGCTATTTTTTGTGATGATCGGTCGCCTGTAGCTATGAAGGTACGATTTGTTAACAATACTATAATAAAAGCCCGCGACGCGGGGATCAGGATGTACAGTGACGTTACTTCTGGGAATGTAGCAAGAAACAACCTTATTGTGAGTGGTAATGGTAAATATATTGTGAAGCTAAATGGTAATGTTAAACTCACTGAGTCAAATAACTACAAGACGAGTGATATAAATAAAGTGAAATTCACCAATCCCTCGGGAGAAGAATATAAGTTGACTAGCTCTTCACCTGTAGTGAATACGGGGGCTGATGCTAGTTCTTATGGAGTAAATGATGGTTATTATGGCAACAGCCGTCCATCAGGCGGTAAATATGATGTTGGAGCCAGCGAGTATGCAGGTAGTGTCACTAATCAACCTCCTACAGTAAATGCAGGTTCAGACAAGACTATTGCTCTTCCCACAAATAGTGTTAAGTTAACGGCTAGTGCTTTCGATCCAGATGGGAGCATAGCTTCTTATCAGTGGTCTAAAAAGAGTGGACCTTCGGCATCGCTTTCCAACGCCGCTACTAAAGAGCTAACAGCATCTAATCTCGTTGAAGGTATTTATGTGTTCTCAATCACTGTAAAAGATAATAAAGGGGCGTCTAAAGCTGATGATGTTAAAGTTACAGTCAATAAGTCTACATCCTCTGGGGGAAACGGTCTAAACTATAAATACTATGAAGGGAACTGGTCATCGGTACCGAATTTTAGTAGCCTAAACCCTAAAAAAAGTGGGACAGTATCTAACTTTAAATTAGCCCCTCGCTCACGGGATGAAGAATTTGCTTTTGAGTTCACGGGGTATATTGATATTGCTACCTCGGGTACGTATACGTTTTACACCTCATCCGATGATGGGAGTCTACTGCATATTAACGGCTCAAAGGTAGTGGATAATAACGGGCTTCATGGCAAGAGGGAACGCTCGGGTAGCAAATACCTAAGTAAAGGAAAGCATGCCATTAAAGTGAGCTTTTTTGAAAGAAGAGGCGGTCAAGTACTAGAGGTACGCTACAAAGGCCCAAATATTAGTAAGCGATTGATTCCTAATAATGTGCTATATAGAAATAATAGTACCCGTGAGGAATGGTCTAGCAAAGGTATAAGTGATGAAGAAGTGGCTTTTAGGGATGATCTAGAGATGGAAGAAGAGATACTGTTTTATCCTAACCCTGTTCTTCGTAAGCTCAATATTTCTGTTTTAGGTATGAAAGGTGAAAAAGTAACCCTTAAAGTATTCGGAAACAATGGTGCTTTGCTTCACGAAAATAAAGTAACGGCAGTGAGAGAAACGGAAAGTTTTCAATTGGATATGAACCAGTTCGCCAGTGGATCAGGGTTATATTATATAGTATTGGAAACAGAGAGTGGAAAGCGTGATATCAGAAAGATTATTAAACAATAAGCTAACATGTACTAAATACCATATTCAAAAGCTACCAGAACGGTAGCTTTTATTTTTTGAGATAAAAATTAAAGATTGCGTCAGTATTTTCCACATTATCGCTTTCTGGTGATAATACATGAGAACTTATTCGGTTTCGGGAGATGCCTAGAAAGTTTAAGTATTCGCTTACTCCGATAATTCTCTCTTTTAATACGGTAGTTGAAACGTCAGGGAGAAAGACGATATTGATCATAATATCAGGTTTCCGTATGATATTATTAGCAACGAACCATAGCAGTTCTTTTGATTGAGAGGATAGTTCTGATTGATTAGGAGAAAATAAGATTGTTGAGTCAATAGCAACTCCAAGTAGGCCAGTCATTTCTTGATTGCTCAAATACTCTCTTTCGTCTTGAAGGTTTCGAAAAGGGTTGACAGGAGAGACATCCATATAGGCCTGCCACAATTGCCCTTGCCCATACTTATTACTAATAAAATACGCTGTAGTATCATCTACGATATTGAAGTAAGCTTCATAGTTGGGAGAGTTAATAGCAGTGCCTAGATTTTTAGGAGCTGACCATACCTTCCAAGAGTTATACAAGCGTTTAGATATAAATATATCGCCTTTACCAAGACTATCGTGTCCAGTACTAGAGAAATACAATGTAGTTTTGTCAGTACTTAAGAAAGGCGATATTTCAGACCCCTCAGTGTTAATGGTTTCTCCTAAATTTATAGGTGAAGCCCATTGTCCATTTTCAAAAGTAGAAACGTATAAATCTTCTTGCCCCTGTCCTTGTTTATGTTTAAGGCTAAATAGTAATACATCCGAAGTCGGGTTCATGTGAAATGAATGAACATCAGTTAGATCAAACTGGTCAACTACCAGTTTCTGCGGTAAAGACCCTTCTGATGATGCTGCATTAGAGAAAAAAATGCCCTTAAACTTATTATTAGAAGGGTTGCGGTTGTGATAATAAACTGTATAGCTATCAATACTAATTAATGCATTTTGCTGCTCCACATTGAGAAAAGATAGTGGGGTCTCTTCATAAAAAAGTAAAAGGCTATCGTTGAATGTAAATTGGTCTTTTTCAACTAACCCCCCAAATGAACCATTTCTTGAGAAGAATCTTCTAAGAAAATAGTGCTTAGAATCGTTATCAGAAATGATAGGGGAGGGAGCTGAAGGAATAATGACTGGCTTAACATCTTGCAGCCCAACTGCCTGCCCATGACTATAGAAGTAAGAGGTTAATAAAATACAAAAGGTATGTATCAATACTTTTTTCTGCATTTTAGCTATGACCCAGGTAAATGGAGGAAAAAATGTTGCTAAAGCTGTATGTAACTGTTATCACAAGCAAATATATAACTATTTTTTTATATTATATTTTTATCACAGTGATTGTTATGCTATTGATACTTATTTTTACAGATTTTATTTAAATTGCACTATTTCTAAGAAAATAGATTTAGACAGTAATGAGCAAGTCCAGTAGTATAGAAGCATCTCCACACATATTATCTAACAAGCAAATTCTACTATTAGAGGTAGGAGTTATTATTGGACTTGCTATTGTACCTTTATTCTTTAGTTTTCCGTACCGAGTCAACATTTTTCTGAGCTGGGAAGGAGCTTATCGCTTATCTGAAGGCCAAATTCCTTATAAAGACTTTGGATTACCTCTGGGCTTTGTTTTTTGGGTAGTCCCTGCTATCTTCTTTAAAATATTTGGCCCCTATCTGATTTCATTAGTTAAGGCACAGGTTTTTATTAATATTGTTTCTGGATTTACATTTCGATCCATTTTGAAAACAATGGACGTTAATCCAGGACTTCGGCTCATAGCAATTCTTTTATTCTGTATATCATATTCATTCTTCAATTTTTGGCCTTGGTACAACCATACTGTTACTGTTTGGGGGTTTGTTGGTTTGAGTTTTCTCCTGAAATATTTACTCAGGGATCAAAAAAATATAGGCTTTCTGTTAGTAAGCTGCTTATTCTATACGTTTTCATTTTTTACTAAGCAAGATGGGGGTGGGTTAGCTATTGTTGTAGGTTTGGCTTTACTCATCTATTACACGATCGTTCAGAAGAATATTAAGCCCATTCTCTTCTTCATTGCGTTTCTTGCTGGGTTTTTCTGCCTCGTAATAGTGCCATTTTTACCTTTTGACTTTGGGTATTGGTTCAATTATGGGCAGTTTCCTCATTATTCTCGCTTCTCTTTAGGCGATGTTGTAGACGAGTTTTTATCAAATTCATCGTGGATTAAATTCTATGTGCTAGTCATCATTGTGATTCTAATAGTAAATGTAAAAAATGTAAAGGTATTTTTTGGAGATAAAAGTGAGATGATATTTTTGCTGCTTACGATTGGAATTCTGGTACAAGCTGCCATTTTTCAGGTTACTAGCTATACACCCCCTGACAACAATATCTTTTTCCATAGTTTTGCTTTTGTCTACATATTATCTAAACTTCCCTTATCGATAAATTTTCAGCATACCAGTCGTACGGTAATCTTGGCAGGTTTGGTTATGTTGTGGTGGTCAGGAGTATATTGGAAATATGTTGATCGAGTCTTAACTAGAGTATTCCCGCAATCAGAAGAAGTAGATCCTAACGTTGTTTCTCGCCACACCTATGTAATTAGTACAGATACTACAATAGATGACTCAGCCTGGAAGTTTTCAGATATTGAAGTATTTAAGCGAGTATATATGCCCGAACCTACTGTAGAAGGTATTAACAGAATATTGGATTTAAGTGTAGTAAAGGAAAAGGGTGATCTGAAGGTACTGAACATGTCAGAATTAACACCTTTGGCTTACGCAATGGACTATAAGTTAGAGGTTGGCGATAATTATCCACTTTGGTACCATAAAGGGGTAAGTATGTTCGATCGTGAAGAAGAGATAATCATACAAAAAATTGAAGACCAATACTACGATTTAGTACTGTTTGAATACATCCCTTTCTTAAATAATTTTTATCCGTTCAATGTTCGGGACGCACTAATACAGAACTATCAAAAGACAGATGAATTTTTGGCACCTAGAAGACCTACTAACGTGAATATTGAAGTTTATGTCAAAAAAGAATAGTGTTTCTGTAGTGAAAAATATATTACTAGCTGTTTCAGGCCTTTTCAGCTCTATTATACTTATAAGCCCTGAAGTGTCACCTGAAACCTTTTGGATTTGTGCATTACTAACTTTTTTAATTTTTCCTGTAGTGGTAGCCCATACTTTTCTGGTACCTCTATTAGTCTATAAAAAGAGTTGGTACGCTTTTGTATCAGTCGTTATTTTACTGATGGGTTTATTTTATCTGTCGCGTGTATATGTCATTTCATTTGGCGCAAGTAAAGATCAACAAAATGAAGCAGCATTAGATGTATTGAGCTACAACACTAGCTTTTTTAGGGCAGGGCGGGTATTCTCTAAAGAGTACTATTCGCCAGAATACCATCTGCAAGCTTTAAACACCCGAAACTGGATATTAGGTCAATCACCTGATATAATATGCTTACAGGAGTTCTTCGATGATGTCAACTCCAACATATTTGATAATGTAAAATTTTTTGAGCAGCAGGGTAAGTATGAGGCATACTTCATGGCTAAACCCCTTCACAATAATGGTACTCGGCGAGGCATAATTACCTTCTCTAGATTTCCAATTATTAATCATAAAGAAATTTTTCTGGCTGAGAATAGATATAATGGAGCGATATGCACTGACTTATTAATAGGCACTGACACAATCAGAATAATCAATGTACACTTGGCCTCTTTAAACCTTTTCTCTCAAAAAAATTTGTCTGACTTACTGACTGATATCAAGAAAAACATTCTACTCAAGGCAAAACAGTGTAATATAGTGCTTGAAGAAATAAGAAGCAGTCCCTACAGAGTGATCGTTTGTGGTGATTTCAACGAAATGCCCCTTAGCTATACTTATACAAAACTAAACGAAATAATGAACAATGCATTTGAGGAGGCTGGGGGAGGTTTAGGAGGAACGTTATCTGGAAAAAAATTCTTTCCTTATCTCCGCATTGATCATCAGTTTGTTAATCCAGACATTAAAGTCAAAGAATTCAAAACTTATCATAATATTTCTTTTTCAGATCATTATCCAATTAGGGGTAGTTATCAAGTTACTACAGGCAAAGAATAAAGATAGGGTCTATCTTGAGTATCGTATTTTCTCATATTGTAATAGTTATATTTATGTTGATCATGTTTCAAAATGCGAAAATGGTAGATTGTCATGGTTTTCTGGTGGCTAAAGTATCCTGTTGTCATAAAATATAACTATTTCAATTAAAAAAAATTTTTTATTTCATAAAAATTTGTCTATCAAACACTTACAGAAAATCAATAAAGAATAGAAATTTAATTTATCTAATAATTATATAATTATTTTAATAAAAATATGTAGAAATAGGTATGATACTGCTTATTTCTTACACTAGCCTCTTAGCTGAAGGGTAATGAGTTAGTATTAGGTTGATGGATGGTATATTCATTGAATAATACAAATTGTATTTATAATCATCGTGTAGATGTAAAGTTGAATAACAATTTGTAATATGAAAAAGAGATACCATCAATTTGAAAAACTTAGGAAGCAGCTTAGTCTTAGCAGATTCTTCCTATTGTTTTTAGTAACAATCGTAACGAATGCACAGGGGCAGCAGAGCGCTCGTGAAATTAGCGTTCCAAACTATGGTAAAATAGGTTACTTGGAATACTTACCAGATGACTATAATGATAATAATAAAAAGTATCCAGTACTCATTTTTCTTCATGGAGCGGGTGAACGTGGAAATAGCATTGCGTCCTTAGAAGGATTAAAGAAAAACGGCCCTCCTAAACGTATTGAGTCTGGACACCCTATGCAATTTAATGTTAATGGGAAAACGGAGTCCCTTATCGTAATATCGCCGCAACTATGGTCTAAGTATAATTCTTGGCCAGCGTTTTACGTAGATTTAGTAATTGAGCATATTAAGAAAACGTATCGAGTTGATCTCGATCGAATTTATCTGACTGGCTTGAGTATGGGCGGCGGCGGATGCTGGGCTTATACCAGTTTCAAAGCTGAATACGCTGGGAAAATTGCTGCAATGGTTCCCATTTGTGGACATCAGTCATTCAATAGCTCTAAAGTATGTAACATCTCTCAGAAGAAAGTAAGTGTATGGGCACACCACGGTGATGCCGATACCAGAACTACTATAAGATATTCTAGAGACTGGGTCAACGGAATAAATAACTGTTCTTCTGACAAGCTGGCAGAGCTTACAGTCTATCCAGGTGTAGGGCATAGTGGAGCTTGGGTAAGAGCCTATGAAACTGATTATACCTATAATGCTCCTACTATCTACGAATGGATGTTGCTTCAGCGCCGTAGTGAGGCTACAGTATGGGATACGCCAGTTACTGAGCCGGAGAACCAATTACCAATAGCGGAAGCTGGAAATGATGTAAATATAGAATTGCCTACTGATAGTGAGGTTACTCTAGATGGTACTGCATCTCTTGATCAAGATGGTTCTATCGCTTCCTATGCTTGGTCACAAGTATCTGGGCCTTCTACTGCTTCATTAACTAATCCGCTTTCTAGTACCGTAACAGTAACGTCTTTTTCAGAAGGAACATACACTTTTTCTTTAAAAGTGACTGATGATGAAGGCGCAGAAGATTCTGATCAAGTTGTGGTAACAGTTACTTCTGAGCCTGAACCCGCTACAGAGCCCTCTCCTTCACCACCACCCACTGATGACTGTGGATGTGACCATACAATCACTGCTTCTCAGCCTTATGTGAATGGAGAAAACTTAGGGGTACAACCCGGCGATGTTGTGTGTATTGAGGGTGGAAATTACCCCTATCTTAATCTATTCAATTTTAGAGGTAGTGCTGAACAGCCAATATTATTCAAAAATTGTGGTGGTCAGGTACTTATTGGCGGTTCTAGTACCAACTATGGTATTGTCATGAATAATAATCAGTATTTCCGATTCACTGGTACTGGAGATCCTGACTATAAATATGGTTTTAAAGTTGATGGACAGATCAAATATCTAGCTTCTGGTTTTGCTATTGCGACCAAAAGCAGTGACTTTGAGTTAGACCACATAGAGATTACGAAAGTAGAAGCGGGAGTATTAGCGAAGACTAATCCGTCTTGTGACGCTTCTACTTGGCAGAGTAACTATACTATGCGTAATGTGAGTTTCCATGATTTTTATATTCACGGTATTGAGGGTGAAGGTTTCTATATCGGGCATACGAGCCTTAAAGTTAACATCAATTGTAATGGAAGTACTCAGGAAGTTATTCCTCATGATATTGAGCATATCAGAGTTTACAATAATGTTCTGGAGAGTACTGGTTGGGATGGGATTCAAGTAAGTCGAGCGAGCAAAGACTGTGAGATTTACAATAATCGAGTAATAGATTACGGTACTGTAAACAAATCATCGCAGCAGGCAGGAATTATTGTAGGTGGTGAGTCGACTGGAAAAGTATATAACAATTGGGTAGAAGGTGGAACAGGTTCTGGAATACAAGTATTTGGAACTGGTGAAGTCGATGTTTTTAACAATGTGATAAAAGATGCCGGTGAGGATGCTATCTTTTGCGATGATCGTTCGCCATTACCCGTTTCAGCCCGGTTTATCAATAATACTATCATTAATCCGGGGCGCGATGGAATTAGATTATACAATGATGAAGGGTTTGATAATGTAGTTTGTAATAACTTAATCGTATCTCCTGGTTCACTAGGTGACTATGGTAATACTGATCGCTCTTATCTATTTGTACTAAATGGGGTAGACTATGCGGAGTCTACTAACCATTTTGCCTCTTCGCCGAACGTAGTCAACTTCGAAAGCTTTTCAGAAGGTAATTTTCAAATTACTGAAAATTCTCCTGCATTGGATGCTGGTACAGACGTAGGACAGTATGGTATTGATGAAGACTGCTTAGGAAATGCTAGACCTGCTAATAGTGCTTATGATATTGGCGCTTTTGAATCACTATCTGGCTCTTCATCCGAGCCTGAGTCTGATTCTACTGAGGTAGTAAAAGCAAGTGGTCTCAACTACCGATATTATGAAGGTGATTGGTCAATGTTACCTTCGTTTAATGAGTTGAGTTCGGTAAAAAGTGGTCAGGTAGCAAACTTTAATCTAAGCATACGTGAGCGTGATGAGCACTTTGGGGTGATTTATGAAGGGTATATTGAGATT
>ERZ1740058.420-NODE-420-length-32975-cov-10.263457_pt1 | contig 32975 bp, 28 predicted proteins | sample MGYA00581745_ERZ1740058 | MGnify/ENA primary metagenome ERZ1740058 (study PRJEB43018, sample SAMN04849742) | marine metagenome | isolation source: floating plastic debris | place: Pacific Ocean | collected 2008-08-30 | study: EMG produced TPA metagenomics... | reverse complement strand
ACAGAACGGGCCCAACAGCATATTTGAGGCAGCACTGGAAAAACCGGTGTTGGTGAACATGGCAGCCGCTAGTTTGGTAGCACTTATAGAGTGGCTGAAAAATTCCGACATTTTGGCTCTGGCGAAGGAGTGTGACATCACATTCTATCTGTGGTTCGTAACTGACGGTTCACCGGCTTCAAACAAGCTGTTGATGCAGTCATTACAACGCTTTAGAGGTACGGTGCCGCATATTGTCGTCAGAAATTATGGGCGATCACATAATTGGCAGCCATTCGAGTCTGATGAAGCGCTGGCGTCACTAATCCAAGAAACTGAAACCGCTATCATGAGCCTGCCGAAATTTCATGGCACCACTGAACGTCAGACGATCGCCGACCGGCATTTGAGCTTGGTTGCGGCTAGCCAAGATGAATCCTTCGGCATCATCTCTCGGCAGCGCATCAAAAAATTTATACGAGAAAGCGGTGAGGCTTTTGCCGCTACAGGTTTATTCAAATAGCATTTCCTTATTGGCATGAACGATCATACGTTGACCCAGCTCAGCCCCAGAGCGCAATCGCTGCTGGAACAAGCCCTGCAAGGCGAATCGGACGTTGTAAAAGCGCGGGTATTGCGGTTAGTGATAGAGAGCGGCATTAACCCCGAAGAAGAATTTTTCATAATCAGCCTAGGGCTGAATCATCTGAAGGTTTTGCTGCTTCAGGCACCAGAGCAGCTTCTGTCCTGGTATTCTGACCTTGAAAACATGTTAGATACCTGGGCGGGTTCCTATGCGCAAATGCTTCATGCGATTGCCCAGAAAGCAGAAGCTACCAATGCTTTAACAGAAACAGCCGGTCAGCTTTCTACTATGCTGACAAGCCACACGCAGAGCTGTAACGCCCTGATTAAGCAATTGCAACTGTCGTATCGGCAAACAGAAGACGTTCAGGAGCAGCAAGCTACTTTCAATAAGAGCGTCAAAGCTGACCTTGAACGGATTGAAAAATCATTGACCCAGCAAACGGCTACCTTCAACAATCAGTTAAAAGAACTGACTGTCAAAGTACAAAAAGCCAACAAACCTGATCCTATTGCAGCGTTAGGCTTAACTCCTGACAGGGGCTGGAAAAGTGCCATCTATTACAGCACCGCCTTTATGGTGATTCTTGCAGCGATATCAATTACTTTTCTGGCGACATTTTATATTCGTGATCGCAGTTTGTACTATGCCACAGCACAAAAGATCGAATACCTTTTGATCAAGCAAAACAGGTATGACTGTTTAGAGGGCATCAAGGCACCTGATAGCGATGAATGCAAGGCAGCTCAATAACAGATACGGCCATCTCGTTGTTGAGATGGCCGCTCCACAAAATTTGTCAGCATTGACTGCCCCTAGAAATCGCATTATCATAGAAAGTGCTACCAGAGCATGAAGCCCTGGCAGCACAAGGCTTACATCATTAACTTAGAATTAAGTCAACGATGTCTAAAATCTTGAGTAGGATAAACAGCTCAAGGATTTTAGTTGCCTGTTTGAAGGGTAGATGTTTCATCATCTTTCTCCTTTTAACAGGGTTTGACCCTGCCATCACAGGCATTGCCCTGCCTATGACAATCGACAGGGGTCAGCGAAATGCTGACACATAAAGGTTTAACAACCTCTAGAGTCAAAAACAAGATTTAAGCAGCGCTCTATCAAAGTTAGAGCGCTGTTCTTTTTAGTGTGTCTATACCCTGAACATCAACATTCAAGCTGAGCTTTCCGTTCCTGCATTTGCAATTTCCCTACGAAATTAGCAAAGCGATCACAGTCTTCTTCCAAAACCGATGTTCGCTGCATTTTGCCATTAATAATGTGCAAAATAGTCTTTGTATCATTCCCTTCTTGCTTTTGCACGGTCAACTCATTGGCTGATTTCTCCAGGTGGTAAATTTTGCCGCTGTACAGAACTTTTCCCTTGCCATCTTTTCTACCGACCCGTGCCAAAATATTATTAGCGGCATTTTTAACTTGCTCGCCTCTTTCTTGATAGGGTTCGTATTGTTCGAGTGTAGTCTGCATAGCAGCATAAAGTTCAACTGGCAGTGCTGGTCGTCGCTTCTCTGCAATCAATTCTGCTTTGGCAGCCAGCCCTGTTAAAGCAATATCGTCCAGGTAGTCTATGCTTTCACCCAAATCTCTAGCAGCTCGATACCATTCCCTGAGCTCATCTAAAGAGACACTGTTGGGATGCTTAATTGTATTTTCATACACACTTTTCTGCGAAAGATAATCGCCGGTAGCCGGATCGACTTCATCAATCACCTGCTGCATAACTTGCAAGGGCGAGACTTTGCCGTCGTCCATAAGCTGTATATCCACCACCGTATTGAGCGTCGGTAGCTTTAAATCGGTTTCGCCCTGTAGCTCCGCCGTAGCTTCTTTGTTATTTTGCTGAGCCAGGGTGTGAGATAGGGTGCCGGGAAGAGCTGATACAGCGTCAGAGGAATAAATGGTTTTATCTATTGCCGGTTGCTCAACAAGCGGCTGGTTAATAGGTTGGTCGATTGACCTATCTGGCTTCTCTTGGGAAGCTGTATGCTCATGAAGATCGTTTTCACTTTGTTCAGTAGGCAAATCTATTGCAGTTTCTGCATTGCGTTCCTCTCTGGTACTGCCTTCAATAACGGCAGAGGCAACAGCAGGTACCGTTTCAGGCATGATGCCTACTTCTTCAAACTTTGGAACAGACAGCCCCAAATGCCCCCTTACGGCGTCTTGATCGGTGAAAGCAGCGAGCTGCCAACCATTATCCTCCATTAGGCTAGCTAAAACCGCCTTTAATCTTTCACCGGGGAAAGTACATTCCATCCGAGTGCCAATTGAATAAAAGTCGCTTTGGGTAGCGGCTAGTACTGAAGCATTCAAAAAGTATTTTCCACCCTTCGCTTTGCTTCTGTCCGTAAACATCACGTACTCAGCATCAGCACCATTAGACTTCGCATAAATAGCAAGCGACTGATCTAACGTAAAAAGCTCTCCAACTAGCGAATCTGTGGTTAAAACGCTAGTAGCATCAGCAACTGATGCCATCTTCACCGGCTGCTGGGTTAGCCTTTCTTCTATCTCGAAATCTTTTTTCGTCAACAGCCCGGTATGCACATGACCTTGAAAATCGGTAAAGTTGACAACCTTGGCATTGGGGAACTTCTCATAGGCTCGCAACAAATTACCGGTAAATATTTGCCGCTGTTCCCGCGCATGTGTTCTCAGCTCGTCAAATTGCTCATATGCCTTGAGCTGCTCATCTTCCGCAACCGGCGAGAGAATTATCGCTTCATCAGTACCAGTATTGATTTTTGACAGCGGCACGGTTATCTCACGCACGCCGTCTGCCAGCAAAACTTTTACCTTCCACATAGAAGGCGCAACAGGATTGACTTGATCGTCTCCCGTGCGCCATAAGCGAGAGACGACACCGTAGGCTTGATGATCCATGCCATCTGCGATCGCTGTCACCGGAACGCCGACACTAAAGCTTTCAATGTCTTGTTTGACATTAAGTATTTGAATAGGGAGGTTCGCCTCCTGCCTATTGCGTACGTTTGTTGTGGCCTCTTGTGCAAGATAGCTGCGATATCGGTCAACTTCTTGCATGGTTTGCTCAAGTAGGGCACTACTAGCCTGCTTACCTTGTTCCTTCGCAGCGTTGAAGTCGTGCTCGGCAATAGTTTTTACAGGCGGCAAACCTAATTGCCCACGCACCTGGTTGATGACATGAAGCGTTGTGTAGGGCTTACGCAAATTCTTGGCATCCACCAGATTGAGATATACCGGGCCGGTAAAAGGCGACGTGCTACCGTCGTCTGCCGGTTCTACTTCCATTCTCGCCAACGGTTTAGCGTCCAACGGCAAATGTTGCGCTTCCAAAATGGATTCACCCATTGCTTCCTGGTTTTGCACCAGTTCTCGATACTCGTTTTCTATCAGGCTATAAAGCGATTCCTGTTCTTTAAGCGGCAGCAACGGGATACGCCCTGTCACTTTACGAACGGCATCAATACGGTCTAGTGCATGCTTCGGCCCCTTCAGTGGCGTTCCAAGCCGCTTATGGATACTAGGATAACCCTGCATCAGTTCTGCAACGACCCGGTCACCATACTCATTCATAAAGTCCGGCACATCGTCCATAGCCACACCGCTGGAGCGGGCAGCAGTGGTGTTGGCATTCAGCGAAGCCATCTTTTTAGAAAGCACTGCAGCTGGTCGCTTCTCTGCCGGAATATCAGCTGAAAGCAAGGTGAAATTAGGCGTAACAACCTGACCGGTACGGTGCACCCGGCCAAGAGTTTGCATAAACAAATTGATATCCCGCTCCGGCTGCACCACAATCATGTGACGGCGGCGCTGATCATCAAACTTGTCAGAAGCGTGTAGGGAAATTCCCGTCGAACCGGAGCGGTTGAGAAGCAAGATATCTACGTTGCCTTTGTTAAAAGCAGCAACATTCTTGATGGCAGTTGCCTTGTTACGTTCGCTGGATGAGCGTCGCGCATAAACTGCATCGCCCTCTTCGTCATAGTGAACAACATGTTCCCTACCGGTGATTTCGCGTACGTTGTATCCTTCCTGCTCCAAACGACTCGTCATATAGTCGATGGGGCTAATGGGGATATCGCTGAGGTCGGTTTCGTTAATGGCTTTGCGGATTGCATTGTATTCCTTGACGGCCTCTGGGCCTAGCTCGGCATCCGTCAGTCTTCTACGCCTCTTTTCCCCGTAAGGGTTACCGATGATAACGTCGCGTGATCGCTCTAGGTAACGGTTCAGCAAGTCGCCGAAATCAGCTTCCAACGCTTCACCTGGTTGAATCTCTTGTATCTCGGCATACTGGCCGATAAAGCTACCCATCGTACTAGCCAGCGCGATAACCGGCTTTTCCGATTGTTCCTGTCGTAGCAAATCCAGTGATTTCTGAACAGTAGCCTCGGCCTTTAACGCTAACAGCATCTGGTCCACCAGGTTATGCATGACGCTGGTGAAATTCGTTGAGGTGGCACCGGCGCTGCCGATACTACTGTCGCCGGCAACCGCTTTCGCTTCCGCCTTTAAGTCACCATCCATACCTTTCACAGCACGCTGCTTGTGGGTATCAAAGTTGAGGATGCGCCCCATTAGTACCGACATTTGCTCGGCAGTATGGTGATTAACTGACGCGACCTCGGACGTAAACTTCACGCCATCAAACGAGCGCTCACGGCGAATATACTGCCCCGCATCCGTCAGCATGGTAGCCAGCGCCTGCTGCATTGGCACGCCGCCGCTTTCAACAATCTCGGCCAAAGCGCCCATGTTGCTGACGGCTTTCTGCATATCAGTTCTGAAGTACAGATCCATCACATCTGGGCGCTTCGCATAAGTGGCAGAGCTGTAGAGCGCACCATCAGCTTCAGCCAGCAGCTCACGGGTGAAATCCGCACGATTTGGAGCAGCACCGGATTTACGTCGCTGATTACTGTCACCACCGGCTTCGTGGCTTTCATCCAACACCACAATTGAACCCGGTGCAAAAGCTCTTAAAAACTCTCGTCTTGCCGTTTCTCTACCCTTTACCGATTGCATCTGGGAATAGGTCGTAAAGATCCCGTCGAATCGCCCCAAATCGCCGGAGAGCTGCATCTCCTGCATGGCCTTGTCGTGCGTTGTTGAACCGGTTTTGAGGACTCTACCATCCGGCAACGGTAGCGCAGGAAGGCTGCGGTTCGTGACAAAAGGGTTAAACCCTTTCATGCCGATATCCGACAAATCGCGAATCATATCAGCGTATAAAGTCGGGTCTTTTGTTACAAACAACGGGGTACGGTCTGTCACTTTCGCATAGCGCAGCAAACCGGCAACCACCCTACCCTTTCCGATGCCGGTTTGGTCACCAATAATGAAGCCGTTGCCGTTTTCAAAATTGTTGATTGCCAGCGCTAAAGCATCAACCTGTTCAGCACTGAAATACCCATGCAGCTCCTCAGCGGAACCGTATTGCAGCCGGTCTGCAACATAGGCATCTACAGCCCCAACCCGATCTTCCAGCCTATCAAGGGCTTGCCCAATAGCAACCTGCATATTAACAGGCACTTGCGTATTGACCGACTGCCCCACACTTCTGGGTGCGTAGGGCGTTTGTTTTGTTAAGGTGTCGCTTTGTTCAGATTGCTCTTGCTCATTAGCAGAGTCAGAAGCTTGTTCCGTCGTAGCCTGCCAAACTACGCCGTCGCCAAAGAGGTCAAGTTGATCAGCCATTCTTCCAGGTTTGGCTCCGGGCTTGGGTTGCGTTGAAACAGAGGCAACAGTTCTTGTTTGGCCTTTGTCTGGTGAATATCTCTCACCGGAAAGTCCGTGCCTGTCAACCCCAACCGATGTTGAATACTGCCGCTGTTGCGTACGATCACTACTGCCCAGGCCTGTCGCCATTCCGGCGGTGTCAGCTCGTTGCCCACCGGGTCGGTTGTGCTTGGCGTAAACAATGCCGGATGTATCTGGGTCGCGGCTCTGTCCAGCATCTTTTCCACCTCTTGTATCGAGGCCTCCTGATCCTCCATCCAGCACTGTATTAGCCAGTTCAGCCGCTGGCTCAGCAATTCCAGATAGCGTTGTTCGCTGGGAATTGTTGTTTCGTTCTCCGGCAACAACACGGCTAGCAAGCGTTGATGTTCGGGCGGTGCCCACACGTTCGGATTGCTGTAATACGTCATTGAGGTGTTCTCCTAGTTCATCAAATGAATAATAGATGCGCGGCACATCCACTGCCGGTAACGCCCGTGATGACACGCCACGTCCTTCTATCACGATGATGTCAATGGGAAACCCCGCACCCTGTTTTTTATAGAGATCTCCCCAAATAGTGAAATGATCGTTTACCCGGTAATTCTGATAGAGAGAATAGTAAAAGCTACGACTTTCTGCGGTATTGTAGCGGTCAGAACGCTGCGCTGCTTCTTTACCAAGCTTGCCGCCCAATATCAGTACAGCGCGACCGTCATCTCGCATAGCGCGTAGTGACTGTAGCGCAATCGCGTGATCAATTTGGGTTGTGCTGAAAGTTCGTTTCGGCAGAGCAACTGTGAAACGTTCCTTTTCGCCGGCATCGTTTTTGACGGTTCCAAACGGTGGGTTGGCAATAACAACCTCATGCTGTCTATCCGGCAAAGAGCTGACGGCATTCTCTTCAGTCACCGTAAAGCCCTGCGCTCGCAAATCCGCTGCCCGGTTAGGATTTAGCTCGTTCACCGTTGCTGTAGCAGCATTAGCCAGCAATAATAAAGAACCATGTCCAGCAGTCGGCTCATAAACACTGGTATCGCCGGTGATGCCTGTCAACGTTGCGGCCAGGTATCCTATCGGTAGCGGCGTTGAATAGGCTTGTTGAGCAACACTTGTAGAAGAGCGCACATTCAGGCGTGGTTGCTGTTCGTACAGCTCTACTAAACGGCGATAGGCCTCTTGTGAGGAATCAGCTTCTTTAATTATTCGCTGTGCAGTACGTACCAGTGCAGCTTCAATAGCTTCATCAACCGCTTTGGCTTCTGGGCTTCCCGGTCGTATGGATGGTAATCCCATTTGCGCAGCAGCAGCACTTCTCGCCATAGTGATAGAACGAAGGCGAAAACTTTCATCCGTGGTACCGCGGTAGAAAAAATCTGCAAAATATTCACGTAATGGCGCAACCACTAAAGCCATTGGCTTTCATCTCTACTGTTGGTTAGGACAAATGGGCAATAGATTCAAACTGACTGTTTTCAAGTACGGCAAACATTCGTAGACGAGTTTGTCGTCATACACAATCTGCAAACGCTGCGGTTTAAAGCCTTCGGGGAGTACGCGATGAACCATTAGCGCACCGTTTTCAATCCGTATAACTTCTTCAAAGTCAAACAATACGGAAATACAATCCGGCTGCTGATCAACAGAATTTTGATTTGGTAAAAGAAGTGAATAGTCCATGTTGTATTCCTGGCTCATAGCACTAACTCCCTACGCGACGCACCACCAGACCCGTGCTGTAAAATATTGATATTCTGTGGCAGAGAGGTAACGGCCATCTGCTTTTGACGACTATGAGCCATCCTACGCGCTAGCGCTGCTAAGTCGTCTCCTGCTTCCTCACGGTCTGTAAATATAAAGGTCTTTCCTTTGCTGCGCGACAACTGCACATAACTCAGTTCCCGATTTTGCATTGAGCCACCCATAAGCACAAAACTTTGTTGCCGAGTATCGCCCTGGGCTTTGTGCGTAGTAACGGCATAACCAAGCTTTAGATCGTCATAGCGTTCTGTATCGATTACGTGCTGCATTCCACTATCTGAGCGTATAGATAGTATCGAGCCCCTAATAGTCTCAATAATGCCGGTCTGCCCATTCTTAATCCCTTCAAAGTGACTGTTACGTGTGAATAGGATGCGGTCATTTTCCCAAAATAGAACGCTGTTCAATTTCAAACTGTTTTTTCCTAAAATTCCTGTTTGCTGCCGTAAAGCTTGACATTCTTTATTAAGGTTATGGACATCCAGATTTGAGCCAGCCAGAATTAAATTATCCTGCGGATCGTGAACGCCGCCGGCTGCTCCCCAATTGGTAACAAGACGCTTTCGCGCATCATCCCAAGTATCTTCTACTTGCAGCTGGCCGTTTCGAGCGTATTCGATTAATACCTGACTAGCTTTGCCCTTAATCATGTCTCGTACTGATGCTCGCATCCAGTTAATATCCTGGCGGGTAATTTCCTGTAGCTCCGCCCGTCCTAAAATATCGCCAATCTCTTTGAAAGCACCACCGGCTTCTATTGGTTGCAACTGTCGTGAATCGCCTACCAATACCAACCTTGCACCGGCATGTTCCGTGATAGCTACCAGCTCTGCAAGCTGTCTTGTGCCGACCATACCGGCCTCATCAACGATCACAACATCTTTAGATGTAAAAACTGTACGGCGAGTGCGCAACTTATTGAGCAATCGGTGTAACGTTTGACTATCTATGCCGGACTCTTCCAAATTACCAGCTGCTTTCGCCGCTAGCGCCGCCCCATACACACGATAGCCAGCTTGCTGCCATGCATTACGCGCCACATTTAACATATAGGTTTTGCCGGTTCCAGCCCATCCCTCTACAACCTTTATAGACCCAGAATCGCCAACAATATGATTAACAGCGGATCGCTGCTCTGTCTTCAGCGTTGGAAATTCTTCACACACACGAGCTATAAGGTTTCGATCTATCTGATGTGATTTATTAGCATTCGAGCGGCTTGCAGAAAGTTTTACCGCTTTGAGTAAAGACTTTTCCAACGCATACATTTCTCGCGTCGTGTAACGAATCTCTTCATCCGTTCGTCCAAGACAGATGATATGCTGCAGATCAGAAATTCCTTTCACGAACTCCCGAAGAAAGTCGGCGCTAAGCCCGGTTCCAGGTGCCGCTTCTGCCATTTTGCGTAGTAGCTCTTTCTCAGTAAAAGAACTATTGTGGTGCATGATTTCTTCCAGCACTGTCTTAAACAGCCTCGGCGCAGTTGCTATCGGATTTTGATAAATTGTTTTTCGCTGCGGTTCCTCATAGGCAAAAGCCTGTCCCACTTCTTGCCACGAATTAAACAATTCTTTTCTTGCGACATGTCCTTTCTTTTCGCGCGTATTCAGCGCAGCAATTTCTGAAGCTTTGGCACTTTTCTCACCGGAAGCTTTAAGCGCTTCCTCTATTTCTTCCCTACGCTTTGAAAACTCATCAACGAGTGCTTTATCAACACGTTGTACTTCAAATAGGTTATGGCGTTCACCGCTGCGTTTTACCGTAAAACCACACCGCTGTTCTAGCTGATGGGCCAACTCTGCTCTGTACAAAGCACCCGCAGTCATTTTGTTGATATAGAACTGCTTACTCTCAATAGCACCAGTGCTATCATCACCGCGTACCGCTGCATTCATGATCACACAATGCGTATGCAGCTGAGGATCTTGAGCACGGCTTGTTCCATGTTCAAAGGTTGCAACAATAAGCCTTGCCGATTCCTTAATGTGTCCCCCTCTTCCACGACGTGTAATACTTTCCGACTCCAGCCAATCCAGAGCTTTTCTAACAGCTTCCTCTTGGCAATCCTCAATTAATTGTCGAGTTTTCTCATCAGCCTGACTCCAGACAACACTGACGGTTTTCGGCGCAGAAAACGTTAAATCCCACCCTAACTGGCGTTTCTCTGCGCCCGCATTCTGAACAAGCTTGTTCTGTCCATCCGGATTTAATCCGTCGATAATGTGCTCAAAATGCTTTGGATCAACAGTGTCCACTAAGCCCAGAAATTCTGCGCCTTGGCCGTACCATTTTCCAGGCGGCTCTCCGCCTTCAAGATAGTAATCTTCTGAAGAAAGATTGATATAGTATTTTTTTGATCGGATTAACGTGACCGATAACATTATGCTGAATAGCTAAAAGGCCTTGAAGTAGGGCTATAAGCAACGCTGTCCCCTCCTGCCATTATAGGATATTCAACAACTATCTGTTGAAAAACAGCAGACACCGCTGACAAGCACTATGGTGCATCGGGTGTGAGAATTTCCATAAGAGCAAGCGAAGCGGCGGCTCTTATGAGAAAAGAGCTGCGAAACCTGCAAGCAGGTTTCACCGTTCGTCATACAGCTCGGTCTCGAAATCTTGCAAGGCGCGGCTTCGTAGCTCGCTGATCATAGTGTTGATTTGGCTGACGATGTTCATGTCGTTGCACTGGGAACGCACAACGTCTTGCCACAGCCGTACCATAGACGAACCGGCAGAATCTGGATCATGCAGATACTGCCCCTCTCCTGACTCAATTAGAAAGTATGAGTAAAGTTGGAGAATTTCTTTAGGAGACAAGCCATTTTTTTAAGTGAAAGATTGCAGGGCTTCCACTAAAATTTAAGCTTCCAGAAGATTCATGGAATGTTCCGCCTACCGCACTGCTTGCAGTGCAACCATATCACTGTCCAACCCAGATCTCAGATAAGCCATTATTGGTAGAACTTCACTCATACTGTTGACCTAATCGTAAAGGTCTTGCGAGTACTTAAGAATAGCATCAAAGCTGCTACAGAATTCAAACCACTGATTACACTCTTTTCTGATTAGGTGCGAACAAATTTGAGTAACGGTTCAAGATCATGATTATCTGCTGCTCTCAAAGCTGCGATATATTGTTTTCGTGTATCGGTTGTTTCTTGAAGACTGGCCCTTCCCCAGCTAAGGCGAGGTTGCTGGTGTTGTGTTAGTAATAGGTCAGCCGCTAGTCTTGCATGACGCCCATTACCATTAGGAAAAGGATGTATCCATACCAACTGATGATGGAATCGAGTCGCAACCTCATCTACTGTATAGACGGAGTTTTTCAACCAGAATCGTACATTATCTAGAAGTTCAATTAGCGCAGAAGGAATACGCCAAGCATCAATGCCAAGGTTACGCGCGGTCGTTCGATATTGACCCGCCCAAGTCCACACCTCGCCGAACATCTCAAAATGCAATTTACGTAGGAAAGGTTCTGTCAAAACATTCTCGCGACGGCGAAATGCCCAACGCTCTGCACTCAAAATATTGCGCTGCTCTGCAATATTTAGATCAGTTCTAGTGGCTATGAATGCCGGAATCAAAGCTGCTGCCTCCTCAGGAGTGATCGGCGTAGCATCGGGTACGTTTTCTAAAAACACAAAGCTCTCTTTTGTTTACGACCATAATTCTTTTGGATTGTTGACTAGATCCGCAATAAGCTGGTTCATTTGTGCGTTACTAGCGGCCTTATCCAGCGACTGCTGTTCTAGAGACATACTATGGGAAACAGAGCGAAAATACTCTTTAGCTTTTTTTCTTGCTTGTTCCTGAACAAACTGTTCAAGACTTGTTTTAGGTACCAGCATGTAGACTAGGTCACAACCTACGGCAGCAGCAGCTTTTTCGAGCGTACCCAGCTGGATGCTTTTCAGACGTTCTCGGTGCTCAAGTTGAGTAACATTAGCGGCAGAGACACCCATACGTTGACCAAGTTGCGCGGCAGTCATGCCCAGAACTTCACGCATAGCAGCCAGCCAGCCTTTGTTTGGACAACGATAGTCGTCTTTCGGAGATAAACGACTGAGACGTTGTTCAAGTACATCGCGTTTCCAGGAAATATCTTTTTTCAAAAGTAACTCCTAAGTTATTAAATAAGAGCTAATTAGTAATCTATAAATTACCAGAATGCAATAGAAAAACAATCTCTAGATTACTAAGAAAGGGAAGATAAATTTAACCTATCGACTGTAGTTCACGGGCTCTTTCAGCCATACTAAGCTGGATATAAGCCATTGCCGGTAGAACTTCACTCATACTATTGACGTAATCGTGAAGGTCTTGTGGATGCTTCAGAATAGCGGCAAAACCGCTACAGAATTCAAACCACTGGTCACGCTCTTTGGGATTAACGGCATCTAGCTCATATGTCTCTAATCGTTTTTTGAAAACATCCGCAAAATACTGACCGGCATTAACGGCTGTATCAATAACATCACGAAAAGTCTCTATCCCTAGCGTAGAAATCAGCTCATCAGCATCATTAAAATCATCAGGGAGTTTTGCAACGAATAAACGAACATCAGAACAATGCTGGCATAATCTTCTAGCGATATGGAAAGTTGCCTTTTGACCGGGCTCGTCATTATCAAGACAAAGCGTGATTTGCCGAACACCTTTGCCTGTTATGTCCTTGACCTGTTTAGTGGCTAGATGAGTACCGTTTAGCGGTACAACAGCTTCAAATCCACGTGCTTTGGCTAGCTTGGCATCAAACACACCTTCAACGACTGTAAGGTCTTGAGTGCCGCGTGGGAAATCCAGTAATGATAACGATTTTTTCAAGCCAACCATATTGAGATACTTGTCACTTCTATCGGGTTGTAGCGCTCTAAAAGTAAATCCTTCCAAACGCTGGCTCTCCCCAAAACAAGGCAGCATCAACTGGTGACTAGCGCCGATAGGTGGTGTGGAATCTTTCTGTTTTGCGGCTAGCAGCTTACGAGCGAAATATTTCACACAGGCCGGTGAATGACCTTCCGCTAGTAGATGAGCTTTAAGGCATTCCTGGTTGGGTAAAAACCCTAGCTGCATGGCCTGGATATCGTCTGTGCTGTAACCGCGTGATCGCAAATATTTTCTGGTGGGCTCTGCTTCTTCAGCCCACTGCAAACAACCCTGCATGTATTGCTGTGCTGATTTGAGTACAGCGGGGTGAACGCTATTCTTGAGCTTCTCTGGAGCAATGGCGGGTCGATCCGGTAACGGTACACCGCTCAATCTTGAGAAAAATTGCACGATTTCTCTATTATCGTTAAGGCCTTCGCGTGCTGCAATATAGCGCCATAGAGACACCGGCTTATCCAAGCGGTAATCTTTAAGGCAGTGTTTGGCATTCTCGTAGAAGTAAACCTTGCCACGTTGACTACCCTTACTACCGTCAGCTTTTATTGTCGTGGTGGATATCCAGCCGTTGTGCAGTCGTCTAAAGCCAAATTCGGGGAAATCGTGATCTGCTTTTGCAAATAACACTGGATACACATCACTATCAAGCCATTCACTAACAGTTTTAGTCATATACACTCCCATTCTTGCGTGTCTATATCGTGATGCTCACTGCCTGATTTAGGATACAAATAGTCCGCTGTATTTTCTAATACTTCCCAGTTGATCCCAATCTCAGTATCATGATTAGAGATAATCTCTAGTAAAACTTTCATAGCCTGATCATGGTTCAACTCAGGTCGCACAGAATACACGTCATCAACATCCCAAACTGTGGCTATCTGCCAGTAGGGGTTATGGAAGGTTGCATATACTAAACGCATAATTCTAAAGGCTGTTTGTTTCAGACATTTTTGTTCATTTAGAAGAGATTTCAAAGATTTGTATAGTTTAAGTTTGTCGTTTCTAAGCATTTTTATATCTATCTATTAGTTTTTGTTGAAATACGGCAGAGCGACCAACCCTGTCATATTTTGTTTACCACTCGCTCATCAACCTTATTCTAAGTACACGAACAGTTTCACTGTTATTGGCTGGATCTTCACTACCCTTTTTCTCAGAAAGATCGTAGTAACCAATCTTCCAAGAAATTAATTCACCTTCGATTATAAAATCACCAAAATCGCGATCGCTATCAGGAACGTCGTCTTCACCAAAAGGCTCAGGGTCATATTGACCAAAACAGTCATAGCTACAAACTTTACCTAGAATTTCGATTCTTTTTGAAAAGGGAAACGCTGCTATGCCTTGGGCATAGACAATTCGGGATTTAACTGGTCGAAAAATTGAGGGTGTAAAGATGCTTATACGGGTAAGGTCATTCAAACGTGCAATACATTCAGAGCGAGATATCTCGCCAGCCTCGAATGTCTCTTCTATCTTTCTAGTTAAATAAGTGTGTTTTTCATTTATTTTATCAGTAGGCATTTTATAAACTTTCTTTAGTTAAATTTGTGAACAGGGGGTTCAAAGCGAAGCGAGGAACGCCCCTGTCCATAAATTTGATGGCTAGCCATTGCCGTACGCTGGAGGCGTTGTCAAAAAACAAAATGCTAGTAAGTCTTGTGCAGCTTGCTGCCTAGACGCACTTGTGTTTTGCAGGTTTTGACAACGGTGGAAGCGTATGGCACCAGAGTATAGAATCTGTGCGGCGCAGCTTGTCTGCATAGCTCTATTAAGCATGTAGCCGCTTGCGGCTTCCTTATTTACTAAAACGCTATGCGGCCCTGTCAGGATATCGGCTAGGGATGTCGGCAGTATCGGCGGCAACTGACTCGTTATTATCAATGCGGTGTAAGTCTCGCAACATTCGCATTACCTCAGCGACACTAGGCAGATTGGAAGGCTCAAGGTCAGCCAATTTATCATTAATGACCTTTGCCTTCTGCCCAATTCTGCGCCTGGGGCTGTGCAAGCCGCCCGAAGCATCGAGAACGACATATTGACGCTTATCCCCCTTTGCAAGCAGATAACCTTTCTCGGCAATCGCCACCTGGAAAGAATGGCCGGCAGAGGCGTTTTCAAAACATTGCTTCAAGTCGGCTTTGACCTGATCAACGGATAACGATAACCGCTTCTGCATCTGCTCGTCTTTGTGATCGCGTTGCGCTACTGGACGCGGGCGATCGTGCGCGTGGTGGTGCTTCATCCAGGCGACAATATCTTCTCTGCCTTCTGCCGCCAGCTGCAACATAACAGTGCGATTGTGCTTGCCCACTGTTAAATTATGACCAAGGGTAAACTCGATTTCCCTGGCTACCTTTTCGTTTCTAATGCGCGTGTGTGCCAGATGCACGGCTTTACCGGTTTCAACTGAAACACGCTCATAACAGCGATGCCGGTGTTTCGGTCTGTCGCCTTTATCATGTGTCACTTCAATGTAAGCCAAGTGCGATAAGCCAAACTCTTTCTCGTAGAGCATCCAGGCTGTGTCCCAATCGTCATCGCTCATGGACTGATCGGGCGACAGGGAAATATGAAAAATGTCCTTGCGGCACCGTGCTGATGACTTTGCCATCACCTGCATGATACGCAAGGCATCTCGCACATTGTCGTTGATCGGCAACTGTCGGCTACCGCTAATGGTTACCGTTTGCGGCGTTCCGTCAATATCCTGGTGCTTAACCAGATGTGCAGCCAACTCTGCGTGACCTGCCCTTTGCGACGATTTAATAATCAAGCAGCCTCGGCAGGATAGAGTTGTTCAAGGATGTCTTTAGCACTTTCTGCGAGCAAAACTTCAACAGCCTGCACCGTTTCTAGAATCTGTTGACTATTGGTGCCTGCAATTACACCATCTGCCTTTGCAGCAATATTTAAGTTTTTGGCAATCTGATTGACGTTGTTGCCGATACGCCCCAGCTCGCCAAACCACTTGCTCAAAACTTTTGCATGAACCTTTGGCACTCGGACAGCATTCTTACGGGGCAGCGGCGCCTCCAAAACTAAGCGCCGTACATAGGCGCTACGGGTCAAACCTTCGATGCTTGCATTATGATTGACGATCGCCCACTCAACCGGCCTTAAGCGAACAGAAAGGTTTCTATCCTGGCCGCCTTCAACGGAAGGTTCAAAAGCGCGTTTTTTCTGTTCTGAAGCCGAAGATTGTAAGGCCAGCTGACGAAAATAGGCATTGGTCGTCAGACCTGATGCTTCAACGTTCGCTCGAATTCTCCGCCAATCCTCACCGGAAAACCGCAGTGTGGTTTTGTGCCTATCTGAAGAAGTTGTTGCAGATTTCATAGCCGTTCGTGCGTGTAAATTCTTGCATCACTCTTCCGAGAGTTGTCAAGGTTGGCCATGCTAACGGGCAACGATGCCGGTCTTTGTGACTGCTGTGCCACAAGGCGCACAGAAGCATTAGACCGGCTAAAGGGGGTTGAGCGGGGAGTTTCCCCCTCACAAGCTGCGGTGTAGGAAAAGTGGCGCTTGCCATCACTTTTCCTACACCGCACGGCTTGCATATTCTTTCGGGAATGGTGGGCTGCCTACCTGTTGTGGCGGGATGGTAGTACAACCGCCGTAACTAAGCAGAACAGGGCGATCGCGCCACAGCGCTATTGCCGCTGTGCGTAGCAACAGCATAGGCGACAATTATCAACAAAAGACTAATGTGAATGAACACTCATTACAGGCGTTATATGAGGACTATCAGTTGTCTAATACATGTGGTCAAGAGCCTGATATAGATCAAGGCGTAGCCGTGGCAAGGTTATCCGTTCAACAGCTATTAGGCTGCAACTTTGTCATCCGAAGTGGATATAGCTTGAAAAGCCTGGTCGTTCTTTTCAGAGGCTTCTGGAGCTTGGATGACTTCCATCACTTCATTGCAGCCCTTAGTGTTACAGGTGAGATGCAATCGTACTGGAATAGCAAACTTAGCGCCGCAGCTATTGCAAAGGTATTTGTAGAGCTGCTTACGCTCACTTTTAGGTTTGATGTCGCCTTTCCAAGGAAAGTATTCATCTGGCATAACCTCTACGGCTCTTGCGAACGCACCATCCTCCTCTATCCAGTGATGCATGGAATATCCCATCTTCTCCCCTACTGGCGTACCGTCACTGCTACAGGGCAGGCCTATATCTGTCATCTTGTCGGCAAACTCACGGTTGTAATAGCGCTTCTCTAGGGAGCGCAGCGAGCGATCCACGCCATACTCACTTTGCCATAGTTGCACCATCAAACGCGCCAGCCAAGACAAGGCTACTTCTTTAGAATCGTTCAGTAATGTTGGATTGAGACTAAGTTCATGGGCCGTTTTGCCCTGCCCTGTTTCCTTCCATCGCCTGGGGGTGAAAAACGCTTTCGAGCGCCCGTGCGTTGCGAACGTCAACATACAATCGGTGGGAAGCTCGTCACCGAAAAGCGTTTCATTGAAATAATTGAACAAAATCTGGATATGATCAGCCACATCCTGTGTCGGCGTTGTATCGGTATCGGCAGTCATGGTTTCGATAAAGTTATCTGGGTTTACCAACCCATTTTTTGTTCTTCTTAACTGCTGCTTTGATTGTGCATAATGAGCACTAAAGCAAGACTGTTATTAGCAGGCTGAAAGATTTACGTGTGACCGTTACTGCATTGCAACATCCGGTTGTAATTTCTCTCACCCGGTTGCTCTCTCCTTCACGAATTTTAGTTTCTATGTATAATGGCCGGTAAGCACCTGCCTTTCAAATATAGGGCTTTTTCGATTTCCTCTGTCCCTCTCTTCAATAACGGGCAGTCATTACACCTAGCATTTTGGAGTATTCAACAATGTTTCATCTTTACTTTGGCGCGTTTGATCTACTGCTTTATGGAGTAGCCTTTTTTGTTTCACTTTCGTTTTCTAGGACTCTTGCTGAGGAGATTGATGCTGGATATGAACCAGCGCTGCAGACGGTTTCTATTTCACCTATCGCTACATCACCGGTGCAAGCAACCGCAGCCAGTTATATTGCCTGCGCTACTGCGACAGCTTTGCCTATTACTGCGACTTCACATTCGATCGTTTCAGAGCATTCTACCGTTCAGCCTTCTTCTGAAGATCCTGAGTGTATTCATAAGTTAGATCTTCAAGAAACAGAGCAAGGCGATACAGCAGCTGATCAGCCTGTCATTTCGAGCGCTTCTGAACGGCCTATTCTGAATCTCTCAGAGATCCGGACGTACAAGCTACGGAAGAAGCCGGTTGTCCGGCTCTGTGATTTACCGTCAACGTTAGCAGTACCTGATTCGATCAAACGCTACATTCTTCGCGGTGATCGCGTAGTACGTCTTGCCGCACTGAAGACTTTTGCAGAGGTTATTGTCTAGCTTTCTAACTGAACAGCGCAGACTTGTCGTTTTTGACTTTTTGACTATCTTCAGTTGTTCAGCTGCTGTCGTTTCAAAAGAAACGACAGCAGCTTTTGCTTTGTCGTAACCAGAGCTTTCAACATGGCGCTGAAATGGTAGCTAGAAACCATATCTTATTCTCTATGAGATGCCGTTGGCTTCATTTGGGAACAAGCTGGCTAAATTACAGATGCTCTGGACGCAGGTTACTATTACACGCAACCTGTATTTTAATTTCCCCTCTCATTTTCAAGCTCCTCTAGTTTGTTTAGAAACCTTTTTGCAATTTTCTTGAAACCAGTATTGCTGGGGTGAAAATCGTCTTTCCCTCTTTCTCTCCTTTCACCTCTGTACCAGTTCCAATCTTTTGGGCCAGCTGCACCTCTGCAATCAACATGGACAATTCTTCCTTTACGTCCCGGCGGTTGATCTTCAATTGTGTTGATTAACGCTTCATTAAAGCGATCAATAATATATGCTAGAACGTCAGCCATTATCGTTTCATTAACAATACCTTTTTTAACTAGCCTTTCCCCAAGAATTTTCCCCCCTTTAATGGGCTTTACATAGTCATAACCGTGGCACAGTATGGTGCCTTCAAATGCATCTTCATTCAGCACTTTATCAAATACTTTTTTATAGAGGCTCATGACATCTTCTATTTTTTGCTTGAGCTTAGGTAAGTTAATATACTTCTCAGCATATTTTATGCCAGGCTCTGGCTCATCATTTTTAGAAGAATCAAAAATCAACTCTTGAATGCCGTCGCCTCCATCAAGCAGATCATTTCCGCCACCTCCAATCATGAAGTAAGTGGGCCTGATCTTTTTTATTGCATCAACGAACTCATCTTCCTCAATTATTTCATCTAGTCTAGCTCCTGCGTGATCCAGACTATAAATCACATACGGCTTATCTCTATTACGGATTTTTTTAGGCTCAAATATTTGATCGACAATATCATCTAGAATAAGAGGGTACTGAAACCACGAGTCGCCTTCGGAAACTATCTTTATAAAATTTCTAGGGGGCTGAGGTTTTTTGATAACTTTAGTGATTTTAGATGGATTTACTATTCTGTCATAACGCTTTTGTCGCCAACGTTTGAAGAATTCGTGGACTTTTTCAAAGTTAAATTCAGACTGACGTTCATTCTCTGACAGTTCAACTGCATCAGCGTTTATTTGAAATTTTTGAGAGAGTCTTTCTCTTTTGGGCTTTTCAACCGGTGTAGTTTGAACTGACGGTTGAGAGTCATTTTGCGTCAGTTCAAAAATGATACATTCTTGTACTTTCTCAAGTTCTTCCTCCTCACCCGTAGGATTTTCAAGAATAGAAATTAGTTCGCTTTCTGTAATTTTCTCTGACATATCTCTATCGGCCTCAGATGAGGTGCGAGCATTTCACCAAAACTATAGGACACAATGTCCGTAAGTAGCTCCAACAAACTTTTATGTAACAATTTGAGTTGGTCGGTAATCTAGCTATATTTACTGAAATAAGTCCTTTACATAAATAGAAGCTTTCACAGTGTTTTCTGTTCCTATGATGGATTAGTGAGCTAGATTAAAAGGACTTGTGAGGGTGATTGTGTTTGACTTCTAGACAAAGGGAGTAGCAATGATGACCAAGCAAAACAGAAAACAGATATCTTACGAAGGCAAAAACGTTTTTGTCGGTTTAGACGTTCATAAGAAAACCTATGCGGTGGTCGCCAGAGTAGACGGAGCGATCGCCAAGCGTTGGACAACGGTAGCCGACCCTCAAAAGCTGGCTGAACAGCTGTTGAAATATTTCCAGGGTGGTCGGATTCATACAGCTTACGAGGCAGGTTTTTCAGGGCTGTCGCTGCATCGAGCGCTGGAAAAGAATGGCATTCATAACTTGGTGGTTCATGCTGCCGGGATTGAGGTGGCTGTCAATGACCGAGTAAAGACAGATAAACGGGATGCCGCCAAATTGGCCTCTCTCCTAGAATCAAAGAGATTAACAGGGATTCGTATTCTCACTAAAGCAGAAGAGAATCAGCGACAGCTCACACGCACCCGTCAACAGCTAGTTGAAGAAAGAACAGCCGTTAAGAACAAGATCAGGATGAAATTTCATCAGTTGGGCGTGATCGCCGCAGATGAGAATCAACATATGAGCCATCTTTGGGTGAAGGAATTACTCGGGCGCATCGCATCGCCAGAATTTACCTTGGCGATTGAAGCGTACTCCCATGTCTGGAAGACCTTGGATGAAGAGATCGCCAAACTAGAAAAAGCGCTAGAACAGCAGGCAAAGGAAGATCCCAATGAATCCACTTACCGCTCTGTACCTGGCGTAGGGCCTCTGTCCGCGAGGATTTTATCGAACGAACTGGGCGACATGTCTCAATTCCAGAACGAGCGTCAACTGTTCAGTTATACAGGTTTGACGCCGAGTGAATACTCAAGTGGTGAGAACATTCGCAAGGGCCATATTACACGTCAAGGCAATAGCCGTGTCAGAGCCATCCTCGTCGAGGTCGCCTGGCGGGCAATCGGAGAAGACCCGGCTCTAGCGACATGCTTTGACAGACTGTTTCCACATACCGGAAAGAAACGAGCGATCATCGCCGTTGCTCGCAAATTGATTGGTAAAATTCGAGCTGCTTTTCAACAGGGAGAGACGTATAAAATCAACTATCAAGCCTCACCCAAGCCCGCTGCCTAAGAATTGGACAATGCACTGTTAGAAAAGAAAGGAAGATATCTGATCCAGAATTCATCGATAGCGTTTCAACTGCGACCGCGTGCTTGGTTCGGTGAGTGGTTTACCAACTACGTATTTTTTGTTTGCGGCGCAGCCCCTCTTCATAACGAATTAGGAAAGTGTGGCATCGTCACGACGGTGACTACGGATGGTTGATTGTCGAGAAGCGTTCTGGATCCGGTTGCGCTGAGTATTTTCAAGGATAAGACCTATGATTAACTTTTACTACAACTTAGCAGTCACGCTTGACTAATCCCATGGTTGAACTAAGCAGCCATTTCAGAAACTTTATAGATTAAAGTGAGTCTATTACACCGCACCTCTTACTCAATACCTTTCTCTGAAATCACAGAATCATTGCGAGGACTTTCTCAAAGGCCCAGTTACTATCAAACCTAATGTAATCAAAGTTATGCAAACAAGCGATGCCCACATATACACTTTTGCAAATGTGTTCCACTCCGACCAGGAACCCAGCAACGCAGCAATCAGTAGCATCAGTGATGCGCCACCATTACTGACAATGCCTACCCACACTACATCCTCGGGATATTGCTCCTTAATCTTCAGAACCCCAAACACATAACAAACTGCTAAGGCTGTATAAGCCATGCCTAGGAGCCTAATAAATATAATTGATTCAGAGACAGGGAATCCCAGTGTTTCTATAAAATTAGCTGGGAAGGTCAACATCGGGAAAGACAAAAGCCCAACTGTGATAGTGATTTTAGCCCAAAGAACTATTCGTAGATTCATCATTAGCTTTCACTCCTAATAAAGGATACTCACATTTATCTAGAACTACTGACAAGCAAAACTTTTAGAGAAATTCAATGACAGGTCTCATACAGCGTATATCTCGACCACCTTTAAGAAGATTACTATTCTTATTCATAGTAACCATAGCCATCTTGATAGGCATATTCTTTTGGGATCAGTCAACAAATGGTAGGCCCCTTGATTTTATTGCGTCAGTTTCTGGCGTTCAGAAGCGCTTACAAGCCATGGGTTCCACAGATAAAGCTATTCACTTTCTACTGACACTGACCCTGGATACGCTGCTTCCCCTTGCCTATGGTAGTTTTCTAGCAGGAGTAGCACTAGAAGCCTTTGGCGAAAACAGAAAATGGCTGTCAATTCCTGCATTTCTAGCTATTCCCATTGACCTATCAGAGAATGTGATTCAACTTTTTGCCCTCAGAGGCTATCAAGCTTTATTGCCCGTAAAAGCAGTCTTAACTCCGGTCAAGTTTATTCTAATCTTTGCTATAGCGGTGCCCATCGCGATTGTTGGATTGTGGCTTATATATAAAAGACCTCATCGGAAATAGAGACGATAGCATAGAATCCCAACGATAATTAAGCAGAAGGTGGCCAATGAGAATGAACTATGCAGAGCTGAAAGATAGAGCACGCCTGCTGCAAAGCCTAACTGGCTTGAACTCAACAGAATTTGAAGCTCTGCTGCCGAGTTTTGAGGCGGCTTGGACAAGGTTTGTCGAAGCGACCTTTGAGCAGAAGCCTCGCAAGCGCAAACGGGGCGCAAGCCGCAAAGCATCCATTTGAAGATCTAAACTCTGGTCGGCAGTCAAACTCGGGAACATCTTATTTGAAAAGTTTCAAAACTCATAAAGCACTTCTAGTTTTAACACTTTGATTATGATACGGATTTTGACACATAAATACGTCCTCAGAAGCAGCTTTTTAGCCGTTTCGCCAGATAGTACAAAAAACGGTCGTTTCTGAGACAAGTGCTGGAAACGAACAAAGTCAGTAGACTAGGAATTGGCCATTGAGTAGCAATGGAACAGAAACTCCATTTATTCCTGTTCAACATTACTGTGATTATTGCTCGGGTTCAGAACTGGTGGGCTACCGAGCCCATTCAGGTCATTGCTCTTCGCTTGAATCAAATTGGAGGCGTTCATCTTTTTCTCAAATTCCGATAGCTCAGCCTTCAACTTCCAATACATAGCTTCGTCTTTAGTCGCTACCCACTCTTTGAAATCACCAATTTTTCCTCTGTTGAAACGAACGGCATTAGCAATTTTGTTTGCATTATTTTGCAATTTATTCAGATCTTGTCGAAGATTTTTAAGGTCTTCAGCATTCTTTTCTACTCGCTCCGACAAAAAAAGTAGTTTCTTCCCATAGCCTGCCGCATCTCCAAGCCAACTCATAATTCTGCGACCACTTTTGCAAGTTCTGAAAATCCTATCCGAGTATCGTTTTCTAGCTTGTTAGTGATTGCTTGGTGCTCCATAATTCGAGCGGCAACGTTATCTATTTCCGCCGTAATTTCTTCTAACTCTTCGGGATCCTCAGCCTCCAGCATCTTTTCTCTTTGTTGAGGTTCGCTTAAGTTATTAGATGCAATTACTTCACTCAATGCACGATTCAAAAAACGTAATGTTTCAGACTCTCGTTTCTGAGCCTCTATAACAGCATCCTTAGCGTCGATTTGAGCTCCTAATGATTCTAAGGAAGCCCGATAATAGTTATCTGATAGAGTCTGAACCACTTGGGATATTAAATCGCTACTGGAGTCATCCAGAATCGAAGTATTTTCAAGAGATAATTTAGTTTTATCATCACCAGACGATTGCCCTTCATTATTAATCATTATTCCAGCCTTCCTGAACGACCTTTCCCTATGATGCCACACCTATCTCTCTAGTTCGAGGCGATACAGTCTGAATGCCATTCAAATAACGATACATGCTGGCTTTCAAGAGCTTATAGTCCTGCATCAGCGTTTTAATAAGCACACCTTTTTTTACTTCTGGCATAGCTCCAAACACTGTGCCTCAGTCAAATTCGTCTTCTGCCCCAAGTGAATGCCGCTAACCTACGGATACCATCCATTTGACGCTCGGCGCGAATCTCTATCTCAAACTACGCGATCGCACCGAGCATATTGAAGAGCAATCGGCCAGTCGCATCGCCCGTATCAATGCTCTGGTCAATCACCTTTAGGTTGACCTGCATCTCCTGCAACTGGTCGGGCACCTGACACAGATGCAGCGTAGAGCGAGCCAGCCGAGCCAACCTACTCACCACCAGCGTCCCCCCCTCTCTTACTTATTCAAGGCAAGCCTCCAGCCGAGATCGCTGACTAGAAGTACCCGTCTGCCTCTCTTTAAGCACCTTGTCGCAATCCTTCAGCTTATCGAGCTGCACATCCAGACCCTGACCAACCGACCTCACCCGCACATAGCCAGCCCTCGCCATAATAGTCACTCAAATGTCTCACTATAATCTTAGGCTTTTTGAGAAAGCTATTCCAAGACACTATTTGAGACACGCTATCAGCAGGTTGCCAAAAGGTATAGGTTTCTATACTCCTTTGATATCTCTAAAGTGAACTGTACGTAGGTGACTTGCTCCGCTACTAGATGTTATGTCTGTAATTTAGAGCTACTGTCTTGTAGTTATAGAGTGTAGACCACATAGTGACTTCTTCAGCTGATGTATGTGCATTAGCTGTGTAGTGGTAGGTTCTAATTAACTCATAAGCTATTGTGTTATCTGTCGATTATGCCTAGTAGACGTTCTTATCCCACAATATCTTTTCGTAGAAAGTTTCTCGTATATTTTGCTATCCCGTTTGTCATTACTGGATTAGCCTACTCGCTTCTTACAACGTTTTTTCCGAATCAGTTTAATGTTTGGATCGGTCTCATATCAGGCTTTTCCGCTTCTGTGTCTGTCTCAATCTGGTCAGAATTAGACAATCTGGTCAGATTAGTGAAAGAAGTTAAGAGCGATCTTGCTGAGAACTCAGTTAGTTTGTCTGACTACGAAGAACTGATGCGTGAGGCTGAGAACATTATCTCTGCCCCTCATAACAGTATGAGTCAGATCTTCGTTTACAAAGGCTATGCGACACCTGTCGATAAGGAATCTAGTTACTACAAGGCGACGATAGAAGCTGTCGAATCTGGTCGAATTGACGTCTACCATAGAATTATGGCGGTTAGGCAGAAGCCAGACATAGATAAAGCTATTACTGGAATGAGGCAACTGTGCAGAACCCCACAGTATTCAGATCGCTTTAGATTCTACGTTAGCTTCCTTCAATACGGGCACTATCAGAGCTTCCTAGTGTCCGGCTTTTCTGATTGTATTTTATCTTTTCCTGATCTACTCGATCCTCAGGAGATACTAGGCCACAAATGTGGTGCGTACGTGAATGACTTTGTTCTCGCTCAAAACTTTAGAGAAGTGTTCAAAGCGATTGCATCGCAAGCATCCACATATAGGATCTCTATGCCGAAGAACTGCTCAGATGCTGAATGGGAAAGCTTTTGGCAGATGTCGCGGAACGACTTGCTTACGAAGCTAGAAAAATTTCAGTCGCTGACTACCTCCATTTATTGATTTACGTAGATTCAGGCGTAAATAATTTTCACCATGTCGTACTTCCAGTCGATACGAGAGCGCACCGCATCGGCGGCTTGACGGTCTGACAGGCCCTCTCGAAATTGAAGCACGGTCACCAGTGCAGTGCGCCACGGCTGTAGCGATTGCTGGCCAACTGTTGCAAACAGCTCCTCAAAGTCACTGTCCTCGAATATGCTGCCGAGTTCGTCGCGTAGCGTCAGGTAGGGGTTGCCTTTGGAAAAAGCGGCCTTCGCAACTAGAGCAGTTTGCTCAGGGACCGAGCCAATCGGTAGCGGATACATGCTCATCGCTTATCTTCTCCGGCTAGAAGTACACCACTTCTACACTACCGCTCTATCGATTTACTGGATTGGACAACAGTATCCCTTCGTTTTTGGAACGATCACATGTACTATAAAATCTCTGTTTTCTCTAATATGACATTCAATTTTACTGGCTATTCTTACTCGCTAGCTTTTGATCGTGAGAGTTTTATAGCTCTATGTTTCGATACCTTCCACAAGGCATCGTACTTCTTGTCATACGTCCTTTGTATCCAACTCACTGCAAAAATCCCGAGGATGGATGTGACGACTAAAGCTATCCAAGAAAGATCTTCAGACGGAGTTCCGATTCTGGCATGAACCATTGCTAAGCCCAAAACAAAAGCGCATGCCAAGTAAGATGACAGCTTAATTGCTGTATGGCTTAAGTCCCACCACCTTATTTTGACAATCTCGTCCAGGTGCAAGAAATTTTCATATCTTCCGTAATCGTTGTCTTGCTCTATGCGTAGATACGTAGCTATCACTGCAATGCGCAAATCGCAATCACGTATTAGGAGATCGCAATAAGCGACAATCAATGGGACAGCAGCTATGGAGAGGTAAGAATATGGAATTGAGCTGCCCGTAAAACCCAAGCTAAGAGCGGTAACGCTACCAGTAAGCACAAGTTTCCACTTGAATAGATCTCTAATGGAAACTTGGAGAATCTTGATCTCATCTCTCAGTTTCTCTGCCGCTGTCATATCTTAGGTTGCTAATTCAGCTAATTCAGCTAATTCACTTGGATTATAAACGTTCGAGGCATAACTCCATTTAGAATTATTTGCTCGAACTTCCGGCTAACCGTAAAAAAATCGGTGGTTAATTTAGCGGTAAAAACGTACTAATAGGTGCGTCAGTCCTATTCTCGACAGTTCTCAGACACATCCCCTGACTGAAACGGAGCACAAAGAGTACGGCTGTCTCCTTGACCGAGATCGTACTCCGTCTCAATCAAAGGGGCAATATGGCTAGCTAAACCAGGTTTCTATCCCGGATTTGGCCGATTGAATCATAGAAGCAACCAAGCCAAATCGCTCATCTGGCACATTGTAATAACGGTATGCCGAAGGCTATATCCCTATCTCTCAATGTTTTACAAGGAAACTTTCGATAAGTGACTCTAGTTTATTCACATCAACTGTCACATGCCACACAATCAATTCATCAGCTGAATACAACCAGCTGTCTGATTGCTCCTCTACTTTTTCTATTCCATCTCAGGTGATCCATCTAGGAATTCGTTCTATGAAAGTGAACTTCGTTTTTTTGCTTCCCCTTGCTGTTCTGGCTGCTGGTGCTTTCGTCGCACCTGCTCAAGCTAACCCCACTGGAGATCGCCCAACAGTTACGCCTACTATCGTGGCGCAGCGCGGCGAGCGTTCTATGCAAGCCTCTCAATCCAGACCGATGCTCCAGGGCAATAACTACGTCGGTCTGGCCGGTAGTGAAGAAGGTGCCGTCGTTAACGGCAGATACGCACTATCCAACCGTTTCTCCATTCGCCCTGAAGTGTTTACTAACCTGGGTGGGGACAATGGTGAGGAAGGCGTAGCGGTACTAGCGCCTGTCACCCTCGACTTTAACGGCAGCAACGGAGACAGAACCTTCCAACCGTTCGCCGGTATAGGGCCCAGTGCAAGCGTAGGTGTCATATAGTGCCATAAGCTCGAAAGCACTGATATGAAAGGGCTTCAGGGTAGTTTTCATGTACTATTATTTCTGAGAAAACTGTAATTTTTCATGATCGTTCAACGAGTTTGCGTTGTTTCAGACGTTGCTCTTGTCCTTATGGCACTTCGTGACAGCGACGCTCGCAGCACCCCTACTTGGAAGGTGTTACCTCCTTGTCACACTCGACTTAGCTACATCGCACGACCGACAGTATCCGGTGGTTTTCCGAGCTGTCGTAGCTAGTGTCGTTTGAGCTGCGTCAACGCCTGTCAATGCTTGAGTCTGTGCGTTTGATCTGTCACAAAAAGGGGCGTTAATTTAGCAATGTCGGCACAGCAGATCGTGGGATCGCACCGACAGCCAGCCAGCCATAACAATAGTTAGCAAAACCTTACTGTGCCTCTGCCTCACTAACTTCTCTATTTATTTGTGTGTTCCTTTCGGAGGTGTCGTAATTTGTACCGATAATTATGACACCTCCGAAAGCCGTCGTGGAGCTTATCCTTATTCAGACATTGCGATATCAGCTAGCACATGATCGGAGACTGCCAAAAAATGTGGAAAACGTTGAAACCTTGTTGGATGGTACAAACGAGGTTGCATGACTTTATACAGAGCAGCGCCATTGGCTACAGAGTGCGATCGCCAAACATACTACTCAAGTCTCATCTTCTCTTGCAAGCTGGAGGCTTTCCCAAGCGGGTAGAACTTCAGCGCGACGTAGGCTAGTGATCAGGAAGAAACTATAAGTGTCTAATACCCTATGGAAATTTCGATAACACTCTTTTTTCCCTGATTGATATATCTGCTGCTTTCTCTTATCAGATAGCATTTTCATAGAAGACATATCTTGCGCATAAAATTTACATAAAATTCCCCAAAATGCAAGATACAGGCACAGGTGTTTACTAGCCTTCTCCACTCCTGAAAACCTAGACACAGCCATTTCAAGATCATGTTTAACCTCTCGATTTAGAGAAAGAGAGAGCCCGATAGAACGTGCAATCTCAAGATCATATACAAAGTTTAAATCTTGAGAATTGATAGAATTATCATGCTCTCTATCCCGTTTGTTGCCGTCTATTAAAACCTTTTCAATATCAGAATCTATTTTGTCTACATGAGAATAGGCACTTTTTTGCTCGCGTATCAAACTATCTAAATCATTACGATGTGCAGAAAGTGTAGGATTATAGACAGAACTTAAATCGACAGATTTTTCATAACTCTCTTCAATAGAACTAATATCAGCACGAAGCTTCCTTATTTTCTTCTTGAGGCCAGTAATAAGTTTAGTAGTATTTTTTTTCTTGTCCTGAAGTTCATGAATAAATGCTCTTTCTTGATTTCTCTCTTGTTCTCGACTATCAACAAGTTTGCGAATCCTAGTAAGATTACTGTCAAGGTTGACCAATATGGACGCAGCTTTAAGGTAATGATTTAAGTCAATGTTTTGGTTAAGGGCATGACCAAGGTGATTGATTAGATCTAAGTTATAGGCACGACTTACATCGATTTTATGCATTCTTACCAAAGAAAGTGTGTAACCAATTGCTCTTCTATAATCAGAAATTATTTTGTCCTGAGGAAGACAGCTCACAGCTCGATAAACATCCTTTTTTAGGGTACTCTCTAATGTCGAAGAAATGATTGACTGCCAGTGTTGAGATAGTTCTTCCGACACGTTTGAAAGGTCGAGTTCTAACGAATTTGAAGTTAGAACCCACACCCCTCTGTTATGCGGTCTTTTTTCATAGTTTTTCTGAATTTCGCTCTTGCAAGGTAACCGATACGTAACACCTGTCCGTTTACGCAACCATTTAGCGAAAGCTACTGCCGCACTGGCCCTTATCCCAGTAATAGGTTGATTAGCCATTCCTGGCGGGAAGCGACAACTTGTCCAGTGATCAGGCTCATAATGTTTATTTCGCACCAGCTGGTTATTTACGAAAAGCTGATATTCTGCACAAGTAATGTAGCCAGTATTTATAGATATCTTTTCATTGAGCCGGAGCATCTTGTTGAGTCTTCTTGTTAAGCTAGTTTCTGCTGCCAATCTAAATATCTCTTCATCTAAGGATTCTAGTCCTAGAAGCAATTTTTGTTCGAGTTGGTTCTGCACGGTCGGATCCACACTCAACTTTTCTTCTAAGCATTCAAAGGCTAAAGTCAGTATTTTGACGCTATCTGAATTAATTGCTGCTTGGATTAAAGGTGTCGCATCACTTTGAGCAGCGTACAATCGAATAGTTTCAGCCCACCATTCATCATCAAGTCTTTCTACTAATAGACTGACCTGCTGTTGAGACTCTATCTCCACAGATGCTAGATACTCTTGGAAGCTTTTGTGTGCGAACTCATAAACATTTTGTTCTCGCTCAACCAAAAGACCGCTTTTAGTTTCAATGTTTTTCAGGAAATTAACTGCGCTTACTTTATTGCTAATACCCTTTAACTCTCTACTTATGAGAGATGCACCAACTGCCAAGCTAAATTCACGAGTTTTCCTTCTCATTAATTTCAAAGAAAGACAACGAAGAATAATCTTTTTCTGTGCTGCTGACAATTGATCTGTTATTCCTTTAGCATCCTGCCTTCGCCCTAGTAAAACATCGCAAATTTCGTCATACAACTCGACTCTACGGCCCGGCAAAGCTCCTCGATAACAATGAACTGTTGCAATCATTGTCAACAATAAAGGATTTACAGCTAGTTTAGAAAGAGAAGGTTTGGAAACGATTCGGTCAATAAGATCTTTAGACTTACTATTCGCTTTTTGTCGCACTCCCTCATCTTCCTTGCCTAATCGCCGTGAAATTTCGTCCTGTAAATACCAACTACGTATAAATTCTTTTATTTGAGAGAGAGAAAAAGGTTTTACTTCCAGTGTGGTGGTGAGTTCGTCCAGTGGCATATTACGATAGCCAGCAGGGCGAGATGTAACTATAAAGAAAGATTTTGGAAAAAAATTAATTTGTCTTTTCACCCATTGACTTACTTGTACGCGCTGCTTCTTATCTGCTACTTCATCTAAGCCATCCAACATAACTAAACATCTTCCTTTACGAAGCTGATCTTCAAACCAACCGTCAGGATTTAGTTTTTTAATTTCCAATCTGCTCTCTATTATGGTAGGTAAGTCTGGTGCTTCTGTGCGGGAAACCGTTTCCCTAATATCTCTGAGATAAATTAGAATAGGTACAAGAGAAAGTGCTTTAGATTGGTAATTCCGCTGCTGATTGTGAGCGTAGGTAAGCGCGGTATGTTCCAAAAGAGTAGACTTTCCAGAACCTGGCGGTCCGATAATAGCCAGTCGATGATAGAGTGTCTGGCCATCTCCTTTGGTAAGAAAGTCCCAAATGCGAAGTTCTTTTTTAGAACCTTTATTTTGTAACATACTAGAAGAAATGTTCCTTAGACTCTCAGGCGCAATCTCTAACGGGACAAAAAGTTTCTCCAGATTAAGTACGGATGATCCTCTTGTTTTCAGACCTTGCGTACGGTAATCACGACAATCATAGTCAAGTTGCTGATAGTATTTTCGCTTGAAGTCTGACGTTGCCAACCACCAAAATTTGAGTACTCTATTCTCTATTTTCCTAATCAGCCAGTCAAACAGATTGTTTATGCTAGGATCGAGTCTCCTGCAGAATTTGAGCAATAGAGCTAGTTGAAAACTGAGAAAAACAAGTAAAATCGCCTCAGCTACACGTCCTACATACAAAGAATGAGCTGCAAAGCCAAGAACCAACCCTGAGACGCCCCAACTATAAACCAGCTTCTTAAAATCTTCCATATCTTGTGCACCATTCTTCGTGTGATTTTGTACAAATTTTCCAGTTCACCGTGGCAGAGATAAATATTGTGAACCGTCTACTCACACATTGAGGTTCTCATTGCAGTCGTCTCAGGGCGTGGAGAAAGTGTGAGAGATTCTGAAAACTTGTGGCGTATATCTATTTTAGCTCCATTTAATCTTCTGTCTTAAGGTACATACAATCTTTATTGTATTTGGCTAAAAGCTCAGTAGGTTAAACACTCTGGATCTGATTAAAACTCCCTATCAATACCACTTTGTGGTCGCTCTTTCTCTACAATTCCATTCCTAGTTACGCTCGCAAGGTGCATCTCACTCGACTGAACTAAGATTCATCACGGTCGATAAGGATGCGGCCGATCCGTCTGCGATCGTTGACTTGATAGTGGATGAAATTCTGCTAACTATCCTTCCAACCAGAGTAGTCTTGGGCGCTCAAACCTGCAATCTTTGCACCTGACAGTCTCATCATTGTCTCGCGTCTCGGATCAATTTCTGAAATATAAGGATATTGAGATATCGACCTCTCATCTGGATTTGCATGGATTTCAGCAACAGAATTCTCTTCATCACGCATAAATGCTAAAACAGCAGCCTCAACTGGTCTTTAAAAGTGAGCCGATACAATTAACGTGAATGATAATAAGCTAGTAAGTAAAAATATTAATACCTTCTTTACAAGAGAAGTCTTGTAAACTTATTCCGAATTAACTACGAATGGTTGATTCAACTGCATAAATTCCGAAAGCTTGAGACGCTTGATGGAGATACTGCCAACGGTTTCTTCACAGACATCGAAAATTTACCCACTATAATTTTGACCTTCGGAATTCTAGCTAAGGAGAACAATCGTGGTATCCCCAAGGAATTCGTGTTGTAACAATGCCTTGTGTACACTCAAAGAAAGTTGGCCGTCCGTCAACCAATCCCACAGTTTCTACACCTGCTACTGAGTTGAGATTGACGACAGTAATAGCTCCTGCTGTGCTGCATCCGTTTAAGAAAGATTCGCTAATGTTAAGCAAAAGCTGTGGCGAGTTCATGACCGAGTCACTAGCAGAACCCTGTATGGCAACCGTATGCAAGAGTGAGCGCCCTTCTGGATAGTCACTATAGTTTTCGGAAGTTTCTCTACTAAATTGAGAGGCAATACTGAGCTGCCTTCCCTCTGTCAAAGAAGTAAGCATCTGGTTGAAGGCCGCATCACATTCTGAGGTTGAGGATTGTGATTGAGTAGTTCGAATTTGAGAATCCGCAAGGTTAGACCATGGCGAAGATACAGCGCCTTGGGCAGATAACGGTTTAATGCTCAGAGAAGCAGACAACAGTATTGAAAGTGATACTGTTATTTCTGCTATAGCTTTTGTGCTTTTCATACTGTGTGCTTTTATCAATGATTTCAACTGACAACTACTCTTTTCAAAGAATGGAACAAGAGTAGCTGCGTCTAAGTACAACGAGGGAAAAGGCGAAGACTGAAACGATACAAGCTCATTGATCGCTTAGGAGAAATCTAAAACTCTAAAAATAAAGATAGTGAAAAATAGCTTACCTGCACTAGGGCTATGGCTACGCTTGAATGGGGGCTATCAAACCGCTACCAGAGCAGACGTAGAAGAGGATATCAGCTCACTATTCCCTCCCTTTGATGTCCGTAATAACCGCATTTTATATCAATTTTTTCTGA
>ERZ1740058.419-NODE-419-length-33133-cov-12.661860_pt1 | contig 33133 bp, 34 predicted proteins | sample MGYA00581745_ERZ1740058 | MGnify/ENA primary metagenome ERZ1740058 (study PRJEB43018, sample SAMN04849742) | marine metagenome | isolation source: floating plastic debris | place: Pacific Ocean | collected 2008-08-30 | study: EMG produced TPA metagenomics... | reverse complement strand
GTCAAATCCAGTCTCAGCTTTTTTCTTCCCCATTTCTGTTCGTCGAACTCACGTTCATACCAGTGGCATCATTGTTCGCAGTAATGATGAACAACTGGGGCGTCATCGCGGCATCGCGAGCGATACTAATTTTTCCCAGAGATGCCCACTGGGATCGAGAGGCCAGGGAACGTGCTGTTGAGAATGGCCATTGCCTTCACCCAGCAAGGAAGTTTGGTTGGCCTATTCGGTTACACCGCGCAAGCTTAAACAAGTGATAGTTATAAGAATTATTCTGGGCTGTCTGTGTCTGGTGCTCACCTGTAGCATCGGTGCCATCAGCGTTTTCTACGTTGGCATCGTTGTTTACTATGAAGCCTTGTATAAAGCCATTGCTGCTGAGCAGTTGTTGGGCGGCAATCCCCTTGCCGGCTCCGAAAATTATGTCGATGCGATAATGCTGATGATAAATGCGGCAATATTTCTTTCTGCCGGACTGCTAGTGGGCCTGCTGACAACGGTACAGATTGCCCACGTAACGCGTCTATGGTCGTCGCGCAACTGGTGGCTCACTGGCTCGCTCATGCTGATCACTGAACTGGCGACTTGTTTAGGAGTTGGCATGCTGCTGGGCCTGCTGATTGGTAGCAATGTCTACGCGCGTGATCCCAACGCACCACCTCCTGACTATCGACTCTGGCAATTTCTTCTAACACACTTAGGCATTGGGTTAATAGGTACGAACTTCTGGCTACCTCGCCTGATTCGGATGTTGTCCTCAAGTCGCTAATCACGATTTTGGATAAAGACTGATCGACTCAAAATCGGTATCCTGAGTTCGCGTCAGATTCCCGATTCTGCTGCTCAGGAGATTTGTGGAAATAAAAATACTAGTTCTTCGGTGCGTCACGTTACGCTGACAGCACCTCCGAGCGGTAAATTTTTTTCCAGAGATTCCCTAAGAAAGCTGTAAGGCACTTGTATAAATTTACTTCTGGCCACCTCGGCTATACGGACGTTGTATTTGGGACGATAGCGCTATGGCGTAGCTAGGCGAATTGCCTTTTATGAACACTTATCAGCACTGTTTGAGGCTGAAAGCTCGCTTGTGAGTAGGACATGATGCGAGCCGGGCTCACCATAAAGGCCTCGCCAAGATGTTCCTAGAATCCTCCCCTCTTACTGACCTATCCGATATATTCGAGACAAATCAAGGGATTGCACCTTCTAAACTACAGCCGCCGCTAGTTCCGTTAGGTCAAAGCGGTGAGCCTTTTGGTTATGGGCTGGGCACCAGCACGGTGATAAGCAACCTAACCTAAATGGCTAAAGCTATATTTCTTCCCTAAAGCAGAGCCGACGGCATCTTCTTTTGCCCATCGGCAGCAAACAGACCTGGCAGTTTTCGGCAAGGCCATTGACGGTTTTGTTACTAGTTCAGGCATCTGAAGCTCAGTATCTTGACATCAACCAGTCAGATTCACTTAATTTCCTAGTCCTCGGAGTTGACGTCATGCAAATCCTACAAGAAATCAGAATCAGCCGTTTAGGGCTCGCCATTGCTATGACTGTACTAATCGCTGACACAATGCCTCATCCCAGTTTGTCTGCGGGTTTACTAGGCAATGCCTGGAACTATCTAGGCGTTGGCCTAGTCGAGGAAGATACGTCTGCAGCGGCGATCGCCGAGTCTCAGCCTTAAAATTATTGCTCAGCGCTCGGCTAATCCTATGCAGGGCTGGCCTCGGCATGGGCAGGCGCCTCACTCATCGGCAGAACTTGCCAATATGGCTTTTACACGCGCGGTCAACTCTCGCACAGCAGCTCGCTGTCCAATCATCTGAGCCCGTTCGATAAAGTTGGGCAGTTCCTGCACTGGCATTTGTGGAAACGCGTGGCTTTGCTCAACTTCGACATAATCAGATTGCGCTTCGTTGAGGCGATATATCAGCAGTTGACCACGCCGCAATCGCCAAACTTCTGGAATCTGCAGCGCCAGATAAATCGGAAATTTGTTCAGAGAAAGGTTGGTATTGTCTACTTCGATTGCTAAATCGGGCGGAGGATGAATTTTGAAGTCGAGCTTTTTGACCCCACGCACCACGGCTTCATTTTGAATGTAGAAGCAATTATCTGGCTCCAATCCCTTTTTTTGCTCAGGATTTTTCATCGTCAACGAGCCTAAGCTGCGGACCTCTAGGCTCAATGCATCAATAAACGCAACGACAAACTGATCAAGTAGTCGGGTTGACTCTTCGTGTCCCTCTAGCGGCGCCATAATCTCCAATGTGCCATCACAGTAAGCAAATCGCTGATTACGGTTGTCGCCTGTTTCAACGAGCAGTTGCTCAAAGGTTTCCCAGCTAACACCCTCCAGCAAAATTCGCGTTTCGGTTTCTGGCCAAATTGTCACTTCTGATTGAGTTTTTGAAGGCGCTACGGTCATGGGAGTCACCGGCTATCAAGTTCAAAGCTTTGAAGTGCAGACACAACAAATAGCCCTTGTGCATGTGTAGCAACGCTTTGCCACGAATTCGTTAGCGTTGCTCGCGATTCATATCTTTGAGATTTGTCCATATTGTAGGATCCCCTATGGCAAAACTCCTGAGGTTAACGGCACCAGGAGTCTAATTCGATAATGAAATCTCGCTGCCATATTTGTGGTTTCGCAGTTGCCGCGGCAAAAGCTACCAACTGCCCGACTCACAATTGATCAGCTTTTCCAAAGTTGCGATCGCCGCCGGATCTTCACCAGAACGAATCGCCTGTGCCATGGCAACGTTAATCAGCTCCATGCGTAGCCGCTGATGATAGGCCGTCAGGACCGCCTGCGGGGGACTTAGCCACCGCGCCTTGGGCACGGGAGAGTCGGCAAAGGACGCTGTCAAGTTGTAGCCTAGCTTGGCACTCAGCGCCTGAATTACAAACTGGCGTTCTGGAGAGGCCGCCGCTAGCCAATCGGCCATTGGGGCTCCCAAAATATTGGCTTTGTCCGTCTCTGAAGCGCGCTGCTGCAGCCATGCCTCGGTCGTCGAGATGGGCCAATCTGAGGTCTCTCCATCGACTTTGGCAAAGGCGTGGGCTTCCGCAAACGAAACTTGCCCATTGGTATCGTAGTCAGCACTGGCAACTGGATGCCCTAGGCGATCGCGACCGCTCAATCCGGCAAAAAAGCTAGAGCTATAGTCTTGATAGTCGGCTTCATTCACCAACGGCGTACAGCCTACTGATGGTCGAGTTTTGACCGTGGCAAAAAAGCCACAGCGGCTTTGCAGGGCCACCGGTTGCTCTGCATCACCCCCCTCATAAATCAGATTGGCAAAGGAGCCCGAATAGCATTGGGCCATCATCGTGACGAAAGGAATGTCTGCTGGCCAGCGGTCTAGGGTCTGAGCCAAATCTTGCACGGACAGCAGGGTTTCTTCCCACAGAATGAGCGCATTGTCGTCATCGTTCTGACGGTTCAGCGCTCCGTGACCAGTGAAATACATAAATACCGGACAATTTTCAGCGCCCACATCGGTTTGGGGATAAGTATCAAGCCAGCCTTGCACATTATTTCGGGTGGCTGCTCCGGTCAAGGACTCAATATCAGGCGCTTTAAATTGCTCTTGGCCAAAGGGGTCGAGATAGCGAATCGTCGCCTGGCCGTCGTCGCCGTTAGCAAAGAATACCGTAGTGTCAGCGATCGCTTTGCCCAAATGCGTCAGGGTGCGCTGAAAGTACCAAACGTTTTTTTCGAGGGCAATCTCGTTGTAGCTTGGCGCCCCACCACCGGCCACCACTAAAAACGTTGGCGTATTGGCCTCCTCAAGCGTTGCGGCTGATTTGGAATGAGCGGTATCTGAAGGAGCCGCATCTGCCTGGCCAACTGGAGAGCTTGAGGAACTGGGCTGCAGTGCAATCGCCGCCGTAGTGCTAATGACAGCAACGGTAATGGCGATCGCACTTGGCCCGGCATTGACCATTGCCCCATCCTCTAAACCTCAGCTCCATTGTGCCCGGTCTGGCGTGGATCGACTAGTTTTCAGTCAGTTCACGCCAACCCCAAATATTGCACCCCAACAGCACAAAACTTTGTTTATCGATAACGGCAGCAATGACATCAAGTCACCTTTTGAGAAGTTGTATTTTTCTCATCCCGACTAATTAAATCTTAAGAAATGCTAGAAACGGGAACTGTCGAGGATCTGAGAGCTTGCAAACGTCATAGAATAGTCGTTGGCTTAACATCAATGTACATAAAGTTATTTATGAAGCTAAATTTACAATTGTCTTAAAGATGAGCCGATCAGTGACTTAAGCGTTCGTTGGGAGCAGCAAAAGCCTTGGAAAGTACGAAAGAAAAAATCTTGGTGGTAGACGATGAGGCCAGTATTCGCCGTATTCTAGAAACTCGCCTCTCGATGATTGGCTATGACGTGGTTACTGCTGCTGATGGCGAAGAGGCGATCGATACCTTTCACAACGCCTGTCCAGATCTCGTCGTCCTTGACGTCATGATGCCCAAGCTCGACGGTTATGGCGTCTGTCAAGAATTGCGCAAAGAGTCAGACATTCCCATCATTATGCTGACAGCTTTGGGCGACGTTGCTGATCGCATTACCGGCTTGGAGCTAGGGGCCGATGACTACGTAGTTAAACCCTTCTCTCCGAAAGAACTAGAGGCTCGCATTCGCTCTGTCCTCCGCCGGGTCGATAAAAGTCAGGCAACGGGCATTCCTAGCTCTGGCGTCATTTCGATCAACGCCATTCGCATTGATACCAACAAGCGCCAGGTTTATAAAGGCGACGAACGAATTCGGCTAACCGGCATGGAATTCAGCCTGCTGGAACTGCTGGTGAGCCGCTCCGGCGAACCCTTTTCGCGGGCAGAGATTTTGCAAGAAGTTTGGGGATATACCCCAGAACGTCACGTTGATACCCGCGTAGTTGACGTTCATATCTCGCGACTACGAGCCAAATTGGAAGAAGATCCCAGCAATCCTGAGTTGATTTTGACGGCTCGGGGCACTGGCTACTTATTTCAGCGAATTGTTGAACCTGGTGAGGAACTATAGCGTTCCGGGTATAAGTATTCTGCTAGAATCTTCTATGTTTTTTACCGAACTCAGTCATGGTAGCGACTCGCGCTCGAATCGCCGTAGATGCTATGGGTGGCGATCATGCACCCGCTGAAATTGTTTCTGGTGCCATCCGAGCTAAGGCTGAGCTGGATGCCGATATTTTGTTGGTTGGCGAGCCTGAGCAAATCAGGGCAGCCACACCAAATCCAGAAAATCTTGAAGGCTTAACGATTGTGCCTGCCGAAGGCGCGATTGAAATGCATGAGGAGCCACTAAGTGCTTTACGTCGCAAACGCAAGGCCTCGATTAACGTGGCGATGGATTTAGTGAAAAAGCAGAAAGCAGATGCAGTCGTATCGGCTGGTCATTCTGGCGCTGCCATGGCGGCAGCACTGTTGCGTCTGGGGCGACTGAAAGGTATTGATCGTCCAGCCATCGGAGCAGTTTTTCCGACCGTACTGGCGGGTAAGTCTGTGCTGATTCTCGACGTTGGCGCCAACGTTGACTGCCGGCCTAAGTTTTTAGAGCAGTTTGCCGTGATGGGCACGGTTTATTCCAAATATGTTTTAGGGGTCGCTGAACCCCAGGTGGGCTTGCTCAATATTGGTGAAGAGCCCAGTAAAGGTAATGAAGCAGCCGTGCAGGCTCATGAACTGCTGGCTGCCCATCCGGTGGTGCCCTTTGTCGGCAACATGGAAGGGCGCGATGTGCTCTCAGGGGAGTTTGACGTTGTCGTTTGCGACGGCTTTGTCGGCAATGTGCTGCTTAAGTTTGCCGAGGCGGTGGGAGAGTCGGTACTGCAAATTCTGCGCGAGGAATTGCCCCGAGGCGTGCGGGGTAAAGTTGGCGCGCTGGTGCTCAAAAATAACCTGCGGCGCCTCAAACAGCGGGTCGACCATGCCGAACACGGCGGTGGCCTGCTGCTGGGAGTGGCGGGAATTTCGGTGATTAGCCACGGCAGCTCGCAGGCTCCTTCTATTTTTAATGCGATTCGCTTGGCAAAAGAGGCTGTGGACAATAAGGTGTTAGAGCGAATTCAGGAGCAATACCAAAAGGTGGCGCTGCCTGCGGCAGACGGAGAGTAGACTGTGCAACAAATAAATTCAGGGGTATCTTTGGTCGGCAGCGGCTCGGCGCGCCTGTCTACTGTCCTGACGAACAGCGACCTTAGCCACGTGGTGGAGACGTCAGACGAGTGGATTAAGACTCGCACCGGTATTGGACAGCGGTATGTGGCCGCAGCTGGGGAGTCGCTAAGTGGGTTGGCTGCCGCCGCTGGTACTGCCGCCTTAGAAATGAGTGGTCTTGCCCCGGATGACGTTGACCTAATTATCCTCGCCACTTCGACTCCCGACGATTTGTTCGGCAGTGCGGCGCAGGTACAGGCAAAGTTGGGGGCAGTGCGGGCTGTGGCATTTGATTTGACAGCGGCCTGCTCAGGCTTTCTGTTTGCCCTGATCACAGCGGCCCAGTATATGCGTTTGGGGGTTTACCAGACGGTGCTGGTGATTGGAGCCGATGTCCTTTCTCGGTGGACGGATTGGAGCGATCGCCGGACCTGTGTGCTCTTCGGTGACGGAGCTGGGGCGGTGGTGTTGCGGGCCAGCGATCGCGATCGCCTATTAGGCTTTGCGATGCGTAGTGACGGCAGTCTAAACGATTGCCTCAACTTGTCTTATCAGACTGATACGGTGCCCTTAGTAGAGGACAAGACGGTGCAGCAGGGCACCTTCGCGCCGATCAGTATGAATGGCAAGGAAGTTTATCGTTTTGCGGTGAAGCGAGTTCCTGAAATCGTTGAAAAAGCTTTGTTTCATGCGGAGCTGACGGCTAGCGACGTTGATTGGCTGCTATTGCACCAAGCTAACCAGCGCATCTTGGATGCCGTTGCCACCCGGTTGGCCGTGCCCAGTGAACGAGTGATCAGTAATATGGCCTGCCATGGCAATACATCGGCGGCTTCCATTGCGATCGCCTTGGACGAAGCCGTGCGCGAGGGCAAAGTTCAACCAGGCGATATTGTGGCTGCTTCCGGGTTTGGTGCCGGGCTAAGTTGGGGAGCCGCAGTTTTCGCTTGGGGTTAACAGACCACCATCCCTTGGCTAGTCAACGGTTGGGAAGAAAATAGGCTAGCAGCCTAGCGTTTGAAATCAGAGCAGACGAGGCAATGCCAAACTCACCAGCATTTTTGCAGTAGCTTAGACAAGTCTAGGCTGGTTTATAAGTGCTGCGGATAGTCACATTCACGCCTTCTGCCGATTGTTCCAAAATCAGTAGTGGAGTGGGTTTGGCCTTTTGATCCCAATGCATGTTGGCAATTCGACCCTGAATGGTCGGCTGCCACGTCCCACCTTCGGCATCAGGACTGAGAAAGTTTTCAATGCACTCAATAATTTGATTGATAGTATTCGAAGTCGATTGGGTCGGCAACTTAGCTAGTTTGATTTGGATGCGAAAGAGAATTCGCGTCTTTGACCCCAGCGCTTCACTGGTTTTATAAACCACATCAAAAATCTGGTTGATTTGCCGAGCCTTGCTGGCGACTCCAACCATGCCATTTTCCGCCTGCCGAGGCCGTAGGGCCACCGCCAACTCTTGTTTCACCTTCACCTTAAGTTGATTGACGATTTGGAAATGAAACATCTCTTCTTCCATCCGCATACGCAGATAGTCAAGATTAAACTCCCGCGAATGCACTAAGTCGGGATTTTTTTCCATCTTGGTGATGGTGGCAGAGGCGATTTTGACTCGTTTTTGCAGCTCTTTATTTTTATATTCAGCGAACTTGAGCTGTTTTTGCAGGCGCTTAGTCTGGAGCTGATTCACGATACCGAGAGCGACTAGCAAAATGAAGAGGACGCCAGAACTCACCATCCACAAATTCAGCTCTGGCGCTGAATCTGCCGGAGCTTCGGGAGTTGGTGCTTGTGCTATGACAAGGCGAGAAGGAACAGATGAAGACAGCATGACGGGAAAAGCGTTTCAACTCTAACCTTAAGATTCCCGTCAACTATGGGAACAGCATCATCGAGAGATTTGTCTTAATACACCCAGCGCGCCCGAGTGCTGCGGGCGTCTAAGTGACACAAATGAGGAAATTGAGTGTAGCGACCTAAACCTCCAGGCCACCATGGGTCTAATGCCCAATAAAGCTGTAGACCAGTCAAACCATCGCAGTAAAAGTCGATCGCATCTCCTACCGTGTATCGACTGAGCGAGGCTCCACCAGCCCGAGCATTACCGTCTGAGGGCCGATACCAACTCGTGATAATGAAGGGCCGACCAATACGATCGCGGGCCTGCTGCGCCAGCTCGGCAATGCGCACAATAGCCTCAACAGTTTGCTGGTCGGGGGGCAGGTGGGTACCGCCACGGGTCGCTTCTGCCCAGGTGAAGTTGCCACCAGGCCGGATAGCAGCGTTCAGCTGCAGGTTACGCGGCGTCCAGCGGGGCGGGCGGCGCGGCGGCACAGTCGGCTGCGGCTGGGGCATGGCGTCCAGCGAGGTGGGATTAGCCCGCGCCATCTGCCGCAGGTCATTGAATAATGATTGAATGGCGGGGGTGCGGCCCTCCATCCGCCGCCAGAGGGTAACCAGGCGCAGCAGCGCTTCGCGCTGACTGTCCGCGCCAGTATACAGGGTGGGTACTGTCATCCAAAAGTCCAGCAGGGCGCGGTCAAGATTGGCAGCCAGTTGGGCGATCGCGGCCGCATCGTTAGACTGCGCTTTCAGAGCTTGAGGATCGATGCCCAACTGCTGAATTGCTGTCGTGCGCGAATCCAGCTCACGCCACAGGCGATAGCCTTCAGTCAGCGCAAAGCGCTGATCGCCTCGTCCTTGGTAGTTAGCGGGCACCCGCTGCGCAAAAGCGACCAGGGCAGGATCAATGATGGCAAGATTAGTTTCCTTAGCAAAAGGATCCTTTGCTGACAGCGCTTCAATTGCCGCTTCACGGGAATCGAGTTCGCGCCAAAGCTGCACCAGACGAATAAGCGCTTCTCGCTGATTGGGATATCCCGAAAAATATCGATCTGACTGTGATGAGATAAAGGTCACCAAAGCCCGGTCTAGGGCGGTTTCATCTATGGGCTCAGCAGCGGCATCTAGGCCTAGTGACGCGATCGCAGCGGTTTGAGTATCCAGCTTACGCCAGAGGCGCACCGCCTCCAGCAGGGCTTCTCGCTGAAAGTCCAGGCGGCTGTAATTAGCGGGAACGCGGTTCACAAAAGACAGCAGTGTCTTGTCAAGTTCAGCCAGATTTTGAGGCAGTTGCACGGCGCTGTAATCCGCCGCTGTATCGTTGATATAAGCCTGCTGCAGTTGCTCTGCATCGACCGGCTCTAACCGAGCAGCAGCGCTGTCATTAATCGCCGGACTGTAGCCTTCGGCGATCGCCTGGAGCAAGCGATCGGCATAGCGACCAGCCGCCGCATCCCACAGGTCAACGCCTTGCCAACCACCAGCAATCAGCTGGTCGGTCAAACTACGAATAGTGTTGGCCGCATATTGCACTTGTTCAGGAAACGTGTTGACCTGATCTGGAGGAATGCGATTGGCGGGGGCGATGCCTAAGCCGGTTTCGCCATCAGTCAGCACCGGTCGACTTTGAACGGCATAGAGAGCCGCCAAAATCGGTTTGTGGATGCCGGTGCGAGCCGCCGCGATGAGGTAATAATAGTTGCGCTGATCCGGTGAAAGCTGTGCCATCGCGCTGAAATCCTAGCAATATCACCAAAGTGTATGACTTTATGAAAAATTCTCCAGTGCTGCTGCAAGAATCTTCGTGCTCACCGCTGCAGCCGGTGCAGTTGGTGGCCAGCGATATGGACGGCACTTTAACTCAACAAAGTAAATTCGCGCCGCTGCTGCTGCAATCGCTCGCCATGCTGTCAGATTTATCCATTACCGTGCTGATTGTGACGGGCCGCTCCGCCGGCTGGGTCCAGGGCGTGGCCCATTATCTGCCCGTGGCGGGAGCGATCGCCGAGAACGGCGGTATTTTTATTACCCCTGAAACCGGCACTGCTGTCCCTTTGGTCGATTTACCTGACATTGCTCACCATCGCCAACAGCTGGCTGATATGTTCCGCGTCTTACAAACAAAGTTTCCTGACCTACAGCCCTCGACCGATAATGATTTTCGCCTTACAGACTGGACGTTTGATATCGGCAATTTGACGTCAGCAGCGCTGACTCACATCGCGGAGATTTGTAGCGCTGCGGGCTGGGGATTTACCTACAGCACGGTACAGTGCCATATTCGCCCACTGGCCCAAGACAAAGGCGTGGGTCTACAGCAGGTTTTGCGACAATATTTTTCTCAGGTGTCGGAACGACAAGTGGTCACAGTGGGGGATAGTCTTAACGATGAAGGACTGTTCGATGCCAGCCGCTTTCCGCTCTCCGTGGGTGTGGCCAACGTAGCTCATTATGGCGATCGCCTCCAGCATTTGCCCGCATTTATCACCAAAAGCAATGAGGTGCAGGGCTTTTGGGAACTTACTCAAGCGCTTGAGCAGCTAAAAAAATCGGCTTAAATCTCATTGTTCCAATTAAGGTAGCGGCTGCCATAGCTTTCTTAGAAAATCGGTCATAAGTTTATGTTTAACGTTAAGATAAGTAAATGGACGTTAATCTATTCAGGAAAGGCTTATGACTGGTTTTATTCGCGGCCTGTTCGGTCGTAACAAGCAGGGCTCAGGCGCACAACCTCGGCAAACAGGCGCGTTTTTTCTGAGCGAAGATGATGCCAAAACGTTTGGCGACATCGACTACATGCGCTCTTCGCGGGTCGTGAAGCATACGTTTGCTCGGAAAAGAGGTCAGACTGAAGAAATTGAGTCCGTTCGTCAAATCTCTTCAATGAACATGCGTGAGCTGGATGAGAAAGGCTTGCCTTCCCAAAATGTTGAAGCGGCTGAAACTGCTGCTCCTAAGAAAACATCGCCCTTTGAGTCAAGCTTCCAAAAGCGGTCTGTCAAGACCGATAGCAGTATGGATATGTTCCGTAACATGGCGAAGGATATCAAAAAGCGCTGAGTTGCCGGCATCTATTGGTTTGTCAAAAAAACGGGGCAGAACCAGATGCCCCATTTTTTATGGGCAAACTCTGGAGTCAGCGATCGCAGTTAACAATTATCCTTACAGGTAAAGGCCGATCTGACAGGGCGATCGCCTGATTGCTGCAGGCGTAATAGATATCTAAGCAGTTGATTGCGCTCAAAGGCTGTCTAGCCGAAAGCATTATCTATATAATGGCTGTGAACCTTAGTATTAGCGCTGTTGGAGATGCCAAAACGACTTGGTAACCCCGCACTAATCCCATCTAAGAGGTGCTTTCTTGGCTCAGGCTGTTCAATTTTCTAGCCTTACCAAATGGAGTCAACGCTTGTTTGCCGCAGTCATGCTGACTGGACAGGTCGTTACCCATTTGATTTCGCGTCCAATTCATCGCCGCAATACGCTGGATCAAATGGTCGCTGTGGGGCCAGAATCCTTGCTGATTGCCCTGTTGACGGCGAGCTTTGTCGGCATGGTGTTTACGATTCAAGTGACGCGCGAATTTATCAATTTTGGCGCGAGCACGGCAGTTGGCGGCGTCTTAGCGCTGACCTTAGCCCGTGAGTTAGCGCCGGTGTTGACTGCAGTGGTGCTAGCAGGGCGGGTGGGCTCAGCATTTGCGGCGGAAATTGGCACCATGAAAGTGACAGAGCAAATTGATGCCCTACAAATTCTGAAGACGGATCCCATCGATTATCTGGTGATTCCTCGGGTGGTTGCTTGCGCCCTCATGTTGCCAGTGTTAACCCTGTTATCGTTTATTACCGGCATGAGCGGTGGCCTATTGATTGCCACTAATCTCTATGGCATTGCTCAAAAAGTCTTTCTTGATTCGGCCCAAAATTTTCTATCTACGTGGGATTTGGTTTCGGCGCTGGTCAAAGCATTTGTATTCGGCATTTTGATTGCCGTGATTGGCTCCAACTGGGGGTTAACAACGACCGGCGGGGCCAAAGGCGTCGGTCAATCAACAACAACTGCAGTGGTGACCGCACTCTTGGCTATTTTTATCAGCAATTTTTTCTTATCGTGGTTAATGTTTCAAGGTACCGGTAGTGCCGTGTTCGGTGGGTTTTAGGAAATATGGGGGGCCTGCACAGTGACCCGCATAAACGTTTCTTCTGGCTCTCCGATGGAACCGCCCATTGGCTTTTCGAGAGCTTCTCGCATTGGGAGTCTAATTGCAGTTGCCGGAACAGCAGCGATTCAGACAGACGGCTCAACTGCCTGTCCGGGAGACGTATATGGTCAAACGCATTACTGCCTGAACATTATTCATCGGGCAATTAATGATGCGGGTGGCGAGCTACAGCACGTGATTCGCACTCGAGTGATGCTCACGGATATCTCCCGCTGGGAAGAGGCAGCAAAGGCTCATGGTGAATTTTTTTCGGCCATTCGTCCAGCCTGCACCTTCGTAGAGGTATCGCGGTTTATTCAAGCAGACTGGTTGGTGGAGATTGAAGCTGACTGTGTCGTTATTTAGACGGCTGAGCTGGCTGCCTGTCAATTTGAGCTTTGGACAGATGGCAGTTTGCTAGTGATGCGGAGCAACCCGATACAATAAAAACGACACGCCCGCCATCTCTAATTCGCAGGCATGATTATTGTCGATTTGTCCAAGGCACAACCATTATGATCGTTTCTTCGGCCCTTAAAGACACAACGCTGGCGCCTAGCTACAACATTCCTATCTTTTTAATTGTGAGTGGATTGGCTGGTGTTGGTTTGACTGGGAAACTATGGGGAAGCTGGCAAGCTGGCCTGGCCGGAATTGTGCCGGTATTTGGTCTGTTTTTGCTCTATCAAGCACAAACCCTGCGGTTAGTGTTCACAGCATCGGATTTGGACATTTATCGCGGGGATTCCCGAATTCGTCGATTCCCCTACGCAGAATGGCAAGTTTGGGACATTTTTTGGGCGCCAGTGCCAATTTTGTTTTATTTTCGGGAAGTCAACAGCATTCATTTTTTGCCCATATTGTTTAGCCCAAAAGAGTTGCGATCGCAGCTTGAACAGCGCCTGCCCAAGCAAGCTGAGTCGCAATAGAGCGCGTCATCCATTGCTACAGCTTCGAGCAATCAAGACAGTTGCCCAGATGCACTCTTTAAACCATGGACTATGCTTCTAAGCAAATCAGCCAGATTAGCCCATTCAATAACCATCGCCATAGCAATTTGATGGCGCTCCAGCATTTACCCCTAATATTGTCTTAAACCTGACTGCTTGGATAACCTATGCCTGCTGACGATTCTCCCCTGTCTTCCTCCTCTGGAGCTGCCCAACCGCTCAACCTTGGGAGCACGCCTCGTTCGGCAGATAGCGCTCAGGCTGACTTAGCTCGGATGGTGCATGAAGCGCTGAGTGATTTGGAGCGCAAGAAGCGATCTCTTGAACTCGAAATCGAAAAGCTGGAGCGGCGTCGCGATCGCATTGATGCAGAAATGAAAACCTCATTTGCGGGCGCGTCACAGGATTTGGCCGTGCGCGTCCAAAGTTTTAAGGAATACTTGGTCGGCAGTTTACAGGATTTGGCCACTTCGGCAGAACAGTTGTCGCTGTCAGCGCCACCATCGCCGGCTAGCCAATCGGTCACCGCATCACTGGGAGTCGAGTCAGAGCCAGCATCGACGCCTCAACCGACGACAGCCAACTCTCCCTATCTGCTCGATGTTGAGCGCATCCAAAGTTTGTTGGATCAATATCGCTTGCGACCCGATTACTATGGTCCAGTTTGGCAGTTGCGACGCACCTTCGAGCCAGTTCATGCCGATCGCGTAGCGAATTGGTTTCTCAGTCAAGTCGGTCGGGGTGCCGTTAAAACGCTGAATAGCCGTCTACAGAATGTATTGGTGGCGGCCGCCGCGGTTTCAATCTTGCACACAATGCACGGCGATCGCCTCCGCGTTTTAGTTTTGGCCCGTAGTCCCGAACGTTTAGGAGACTGGCGACGGGGCTTTCAAGACTGCCTGGGCGTTTCCCGTACGGACTTTGGCACCCGCAGCGGCATTATGCTGTTCGAGTCGTCAGAACCGATGGCTCAGCGGGCAGAACGCCTTTTAGATAATAACTATCTGCCGCTAATCATTATTGATGAGTCGGAAGGGAAAGTGGCCTTGTCAGTTTTGCAGTTTCCTTTGTGGTTAGCGATCGCACCTGATCCAGCCAACCCGGTTTCTGATGCCTATGAGCTTTATTAAGGGCTGCAGCCCAGACCCGGTTAGGCAAAGCTCAAAACACCACAGCCTGGTTAGCGTAGTAAATGGATCAAGAATAAGCGCAAAATGCTTATGCCATCAAGGTTTCTGGCATTTATTGATAGCGCCCTCCAAAAGCTAGTTTCCTCACATGACTGGCGCCCGTCTCGGATTCAACTGCGCAGTACTACTGCGCAACACCGGTTCTCTTTTCTAAAGCTACCGAGATTGAGACTGAAGGCGGTGGCATTGGAACTGAAGGTGGTGGCATGAAAACGGTTTCGCATCCACAATCGAAAATCTAAAATCGGGAATTGATATAAGTCCTGCTCGTAATTTTCACGAGCTATCCCGGGAAAGTACTGAGCTTTTCCAATCATCATCGGGCAAGTTAGCTTCAAGCTGAATTAAGGAGATGTCAGAATAGATAAAAGTCTTGCTTAATAATTCTTCATTTACATCTTTAATTTTGCTGATGCCTCATTCATTTCCTGCAAGAAGGTTGCTTGCTCCACATGCTGCGAATTTTCACTGATTTCGACGGCCCCATTATGGACGTGTCGCAGCGGTATTACCAGGTTTACCAATACTGCCTGCAAGAATCCCACGAACCCGGACAGCCCGTTACTGAGCTGTCGAAAGAGACATTTTGGCGACTCAAGCGAGCTCAGGTGCCGGAAAGGCAAATCGGCGCAATGTCAGGACTGTATGAAGATCAGGCGCGACGCTTCGCGCTATTGAGACGGGAAACCGTGCACAGCCGTGACTATCTGCAGCATGATTGTCCGGTTCCCCATGCCGTTGAGGCATTACATCAGATTCAAAAACTTCAAGCGGATTTAGCCGTAGTCACCATGCGGCGCGAATACGCTCTACAGTTTGCTCTGCAAAAATTTGAGCTAGAGCACTTCTTCCCGCCTCAGATGCGATATTGTCTACCCGATATTTATGACAAAAATCACGATGTGTTTGAGAAAACGCGCTTAATAAAGAAGGCGCTGGGAGAACTCCCTGCGGCTTCAGAAACTTGGATAGTGGGAGATACGGAAGCGGACATTGGTGCTGCCCACGCCCACGATTTGCCAGTGGTAGCCGTACTCAGCGGTATCCGAGATCGCGATCGCCTCGCTACTTATGGTCCTGACTTTATCGTCGACAACCTCAAAGACGCAGTGGTTACCATTTCCCAACAGTTGCAGCCATAACCAATTGCCAATGTAGGAAGAAAACTGGAGCGAGCGTCTTTTATAAAGACTATAAGAGCTTTATAGTCTTACTGAGTTATCGAAGGTCCAATGCGGACATCCTGTTCGCAAACGAGACCGTGAATGCACAAATCAGGATAAACTCCAAAAACTATCCTCTGTCCAATCAATTATTGATTTAGCGATTGTAGTAATTTTCTAGGTCTCACAAACACAATATCTTGGTAACGATTTGGATATTTCAAGAGGATATAACGCTCATATTCATACCAGTGTCGTTCTCCTTTTTCCTGATTGCATTGATAGCAAATTACCCAGAGATTTCTAAAGTCAAGAGATAGCCAGGGGTACTGAGCACGAGGCAACTTGTGATCAATGCTTCGACCATTTTGGCTAGTATAGCGTTCTCCACAAACTGGGCAGTACCGGTCAGAATTCTCCTTAACCCAATGCCGACTAACTTCAGTTGATCCGCATTCACTATCACCGTTTACATAGCGCCAGTAATCAAATTTTCGGTAATCTTCGAAGTCTTTTCGAGTTAATTTATGATACCTTTTGTTGCCGATCTCTTCCGCCTGTTCAATGAGCTGCTCTAAAGTTTTTTTGTCTTTTTCATCCATCATATTTGGCATTTGTGAATAAAATATTTATCCAGAGAATTTTAGTCAAAATTGATTTCAGTGTTTAGCTCTTTTTCTACGCTTATAGACTGATTTTTGACTATAATCTACATGCTCTACTTCACTGTCTGGAAATTGCTGATCGACTAATTCTGAAATATTCTCTACTTCTGCTCTCAACGATTGATGAAAAGCTTCAATTTCGCTAGAAGACTGATATTTATTGCCGATCGCATCCGCTTTGAGGAACAGCTCTTCTAATGTGGGCTCCTCTGTAGCTGATGATGCCAAAAGATCGTTGATCTTTTGGTAAAGCCGAATTACGTTATCCCAGCCTAGGTTTTTATATCCATTTGCCTTGAGCCATTTTTGCTCCGGCTTAGGTAGCTGACTTCTACGATTAGAGTTTGACCGCTGAACTTCGCGATATCCCATACCGCCAAAAAGCCGCTTGGTGATTTTCTTTTTGGTCATGAGATTGCTTACTTATCCGAGAGTCCAGCGAAACAGGCGAATCATAGCTTTGCGAATCTCGCTATCTTCATATTGCAAAAGCATTTTAGTGTCGCGAGCCAGACGCAGACGTATCTGGTCGACTAGATTCTTGAGTTCCTTATTGTCTCGTTTTAATTCGTCGTTGGCTTCAGTTAACTCTTCATTGTGAGTACTGAGATTGGTGACTTTAGCATTCAGAAGTTGATTTTGAGCGGTCAATTGGCGAATTTCTATTTCCAGTGTTTGTTGCTCTTTAGATAATAAGGATTTGCGATCGCCTAACTTTTCATTATGCTCTCTTAAATCAATGATAGACCGCTCTAGCTGTTCATTCTCAACTTTTAATTTTTCCCATTTTCGTTCCGCTTGACTGCGGCGTAAGCCAAAAAAGCGATTTCTTTGAGATAATTCTTGATTTTTGTGCAACAAGGATTCTACTAATCTGACTGAACTGGGCTGTTTTTGCAGCGTTTCCCATAGAGTTTTACAATCTTCAGCGCTAAGCGATTGAGTAATATTCTTGTTAATTCCGTACTTTTCTTTTAAGAGGCTTTGTAGGTGGCTTTTAGATGGCATTCGATGGGTGCTCTCAAATACTCTCAGTGATAGTGTGCCCAAGGTAGTGCCGCTTCTGTGCTGTCAACTAGGGGTAAAACATTCTTCCACGGCAGAGCAGGCGCACAGTCCCGACAAGTTTGTGACAGCCTACTTGCAGCTTCACCAATGATTTCAATTTCTTTGACAACTGCCAATAATAGCTGCCGATTATTCTTTAAGTCTTCTCGGTTGTGTCCAGTTATGAATACCCTGATTTCCTGGACTGCATCTCGCATATGTCTGAGGCGAATAGCGTCATCGAGGTTGCTCATACAGGGTCATCGCTTCTGACAACACGCGATCGCGACAGTAGTGGCTCAGTTCCTGTGGCGTTCGTAAATCGATGGTGCGCTCGCCCAGTAGAGGAGAGAGCTCCCGCGCCAAACGAACAATCGCCAATCCAGACTTCACGCCAGAAAGCAAACTCGACGAGAACGTCAACGTCGCTTTCTGGCGTGAAGTCTGTCCGTAAAACAGAACCAAACAGAGAGAGCTTACAGATGGCGTTTAGTTGACAAAAGGTAGTGATCGCTGATGGGGATACGGGAATTGGCAAAGCCGCTATCGTATGGGGTGGCATCCAATGATTTCTCGATCTGTAAAAACAGCATTGCTTGCATCTTAGCTCAGTGGCATAAATACAAAGTCCATGACAGTTATCTATTCATGGAAACCCCCCGGAGTCAGCATCCTCAGGCACAATAGAAAGCGATCGCTCCGTTAAAGAGGTGCCCCATGCCTGATGCTACCCAAAAGCTGAAATATCCTGAAACGGCTACCGTTGACCAAGTTGACACCTATTTTGGAACGGCAGTGCCGGACCCCTACCGGTGGCTGGAAGACGACCGTTCGGAGGCTACAGCCGCTTGGGTCGAAGCTCAAAACGAAGTGACATTTGGTTTTTTAGAGCAGATTCCCTATCGCGGGGCGATTAAGCAACGGCTCCAAAAAATCATGGATTACCCTCGTTATTCAGCGCCGGATAAACGAGGCGATCGCTTCTTTTTCTTCAAAAATGACGGCCTGCAGGATCAAAGCGTGGTTTATGTGCAGGATGGCTTGGATGGGGAACCCCGGGTACTGCTTGATCCCAACACGTTTTCTGAGGATAAAACGACGGCCCTGAGCGCCTTTAATCCGTCTAAAGACGGCAAATATGCGGTATATGGCCTATCTGAGGGTAGTTCCGATTGGCAGCGCTACCGCATCCTAAACGTGGATACTGGCGAATCGCTGCCTGAAACGCTGGAATGGGTCAAAGTATCGTATCCGACTTGGTGCGGCAACGGCTTCTTTTATGGCCGCTATGATGCCCCAGCAGATGGCTCCGAACTTTCGTCGCGCAATGAATTTCATAAGGTCTACTATCATCGGCTCGGCACCGACCAGTCAGCCGATGAGCTGGTCTACGAAGATTTGGACAATCCACTGCGGTTTCATTTTGTCGGCGCCACGGAAGACGAGCGGTTCCTGATTTTGTCGATTAGCGATCGTGGTCAGCCTAAACTGGGCAATGCTCTGTATGTGAAAGATTTGGCGGCGGGAGATACTGAGTTTTCGCCTCTGATCGACACCATCACCGATGAGAGCTATGACATTGTGGATAATCTAGGCGATCGCCTGTTGATGACCACGAACAAAGACGCACCGAATCGCAAGCTGGTGCTTGTCGATCCGCAGAATCCGGCGCCAGAAAACTGGCAAACCGTTCTTCCTGAACAGCCAGAGCCGCTGCGTGACGCGAACTTGGTCGGCGGCAAGCTGTTTGCCACTTATCTCAAAGATGTGACGTCACGGGTGTATATCTACGCTCCGGATGGTACCCAAAAGCGCGAAGTGACGCTGCCCGGCCTCGGCACGGTGAGTGGCTTTGACGGTGGGCCCGAAGACGAATTTACCTTTTACGTCTTCACTTCCCACACCATGCCGCCCACCATTTACCGTTACGACATCGCGACGGGGCAATCTAGGGTTTTTCGTGCCCCTGAAATCACCTTCGACAGTGCTGATTACGAAACCCGGCAGGTATTTTATCCTGCTGCTGACGGCACTCAGATTCCCCTATTTCTGATTCATAAAAAGGGGCTGCAGTTTAACGGCGATACGCCAACTTACCTTTATGCTTACGGCGGCTTCAGTATCTCACTGGTGCCGTCTTTTCGGGCGGCATGGATTACGCTGTTGGAACAGGGGATGCTGGTGGCGATCGCCAATATTCGCGGCGGCGGCGAGTACGGTCGCGCTTGGCATGAGGCCGCCATCCGCGAAAAGCGCCCTACAGCATTCAATGACTTTATTGCAGCGGCAGAATACTTGATTCGGGAAGGCTATACGAATTCTAGTAAGCTCGTGATCGAGGGGCGATCGAACGGCGGATTGCTGGTTGGAGCCGTCATGAACTTGCGGCCCGATCTCTTTCGCGTCGGACTACCGGGCGTCGGCGTCATGGATATGCTGCGGTTTCACAAGTTCACCATCGGCTGGAACTGGAGCGCCGAGTACGGCAACAGCGATAGTGAGGCTGATTTTCCTCATCTCTATGGCTATTCACCCTTACACAACATCCGCAATGATGAGTCCTATCCCGCTACCCTAATTGTCACTGCCGACCATGATGATCGCGTGGTGCCGGCGCATTCCTTTAAATATGCGGCCACACTGCAGGCCCGACACAGCGGCGAAAATCCCACCCTAATTCGGATTGGCACCAAGTCTGGACACGGCGCCAGCAACCTGACCAAAGGAATTGAAGAGACGGCTGATACCTACGCCTTCGTATTTCATCACCTCGGCATTCAGCCCGCTTTTGACCAATGAGCTGAGTACCAGAAGGTAGGTCGTAAACGGATAGTCTCTAAATGGGCAAAGCTAGCAGGGGAAGTAAAAATTTCACTCGTTAGCTAATTTACTCTCGGCTGATATAGTCGTCGGAATCCGCGCTGTCAGAGTGTGAAGAACTTAAAATGACAGTCGACAGCACATCGCCTTCGGGAAGGCGATTAATTTTGCACTTTAGGAAGCGGTGGAAAATTGGGCAATTCCACGGCAGAAAGTGACTTACGCTTACGTTGAGTTGACCGCAGTGGATTTACCAAAGGCGATGGTGATTGTGGGGCGGTTTGCATGGCCTCTAACGCCGGGATATGAGTGGCTGCAGCAACTTGTGGCGAGGGACGATAAGCCTCGGACGGCAGTTCAAAGTCAGTAGTGGCCGGAGTTGCGTTATTGGCATCGGGTAGTGACTCAGCACCGTCAAATACAGACTCAGAACGGGATGCCGATGTTGAGCTTGGGGCCGCAGCGGTTTCAGCCGGCTCAGGCTCATTCGCAATGATGGGCGCTCCCCAGGGAATGGGCTCAGTAAAGCTGGCGGTTTCAGCCGGCTCTGGTGAAGCGGTTGCCGCTGATTTCACCGGTTGCTCAGCCCCAGCTGGCTCTTCGCTGGAGGCACCCGCTGCGGATTCGTCAGTAGCAGTTGGGGTAGCTCGATCAATAATGCGTTCGACATCTTGCCAAAGCTGCTGATCGGCGTCATGAGAAACAGAGGCAGTGGTAATTGTAGGAGAAGTAGCTGCTTCAGTCACCGTTGGAACCGTTGCTGCGCTTGAGGCTTCAGTTGTCGCAGTCGGCAAATCAGTGGAAAAAGGCTGAGTTGCCGGCGCTGTCGCTGGTGTGTCTGTGGCCAAAAGCTGAGTTGCTGGAGCCGCTGCTGGTGCGTCTGTGGCCGAAGGCTGCGATCGCATCAGCGACAGCAATTGGGGATCGGTAGGGGCTTGCGCTTCATTGGCAGACCATGGACGAATGCTTCCCGAGCGAGGCAGGCCAAGGGTTTGAGAAGGTGTTGGCAGCGCCGACGTTGGGGCATTTGAGCTATCTAGACCAATCGTACTTGAAGTCTGTTCAAGGATCTGAGCAGTCTGTTGTGGCGCCGGAGTATCCAGACTTTTTTCAAGCGCGGCCTTGAACTGCAGCGTATATTGCTGCTGCCGCTGCAGGCGCGATCGCAAATCGGCACAGGTAGCCTCAGCCGTCTGCAGTTCCTGGGCTCGCTCGACTTTGCGCTTGCGCAGGATGGCACATTCGCTCTCCAGGCGCTGCGTCCGTTCTTCACTAGCTTTGAGCTGTGCCGTTAGCGCTTCTGACAGTAGTGTTTGTCGCTTGAGCGACTCGTTGGCCTGCTCCAATTCACTTAGCAACTGGGCCGTGGAATGAACCTGAGCCGCCGCAATTTTTTCTTCTTCGGTCAGCCGCTGCGATCGCTCAACTTCCTGTTGCAGTGTCTGCTGCGATCGCTCCAAAGCTTCTTCTAGGTGATGCACTCGCGACAGCAGCACTTCATTACACCAACTTAGGTCAGCAATTTTTGACTGTAGGTCGCTCTCCCTCGGCTCGATGTTGGCGGCGTTGGCAGGGGTTGCTGCCGGGGACACATGGCTATGTTCCGTAGGCGAGGCGAGCTTTGGCAATCCTAAAAATGGCACCATCTCCCAACCGTCATCAGCATCTGGCTGAGGCAGTGAAGACAGCGGCAACTGACCTTGAGCCTCTTCAAAGGCGTCAACATCGCGAGAACTAGACGGCGCGTTTCCTTCACTCATGGTGTTAGCGGAGAGTCAACAATAATTTGGCGGGAGCCGGCGGTACATTTAGAGCACTAACCCGATTAACCTTAATGGTGTAGCACAGAAAGCAAAATGTAGACGAAATTGTCAAAAAAATCTCGCTAATAGGGGGGCAGAACCCCCTTACATAGGCTTTCCTTACCGAGCTATTTTTAGATTGTAGTAGTCACTGATATCAGTGATTATCCCTACCATCAGTGTGTTTGAAAAATCTGAGGTTCTCTCGGTACTGATCCCAGTAGCTTATGCGGGTGCATTTCTGGCAGTCTGAGTCTGAGCCTCAGATTTTTGACTTAAAAGGCTCCATTTTTCCAGAAGCGGTCATGACTGAAGCGATTACTTCCTACAAGAGCGGCAACGGAGTCTATAGTGAATTTTTCAGAACGGTCATAGGCGTATTGTTGCTATTTGGTTTTTCAGTTTGTTGGTGACGCCTCTTCACAAATTTTGTCAGGTCGTGCGCTTAGCATTTCGGGAGTTTTGTGGCTCATCGATTGTCTTGACTAATAGAAAAAACTCTAATTTTCTGGTTCTCGTAGGGTTGACGGATGAGCCTGCCTCTAAGCCGCTTTCAAAAAGCGATGCAGCATTTCCTGGTGGTTGAGAGCCCGGTCGACTCGGGCCTGAATTTGATCGGAAGTCGCGGGCAGCCCGTTCGCATAGTGGTTGAGCCAGGTGCGGGTCATAGCGGCGGAACTTTCTGGCCAAGCATCTAAGGCAAAGTCTGGCGTCATGGTCGATGACGCATCAGGAGCCATTTCCCAACCAGGAATGTCTAAATCCTCGGCAAAATAGGTAACTTTGGGATCATAGCTTAGAGCGAAACATCGGCACCCTTCGGCTGCCGCCATGATGAGAGCATGTAGCCGCATCGCGATCGCCATCTCAACGCTGCGAAATACGCCCTTCAACTCTCGTGGATCGCTTAGCGACAGAATTTTGTAAGCGCCGGCAAGATGAGGCGCGATCGCTGTGGCAATGGCCTGGTCTTTACTCGCCTGAAAAGGTACCAGCAAGATGCTGGCCTGCGTTGCCGTTTGAAAGTTGGCTAACGCCTTGCTGAATTGCATCAGCCGCTCGGACGTTAACCAGGGGTGGGAGCGCAACGCCACGGCCACCCGAGGAGCCGGGAAATCTGCCAGTCCCGGCACAGGAGTCGAACTCAGTGCCCACACGGGATCGGGCGATAGCCAAGCTCGCACGCGCCAATTGGCGGCTTGCTCCGCCGAAGCGCGATCGCGGACGGTCACTCCTGTGCATTGGTGAAACGCTTTATAGGCGAGTCGTTTGGCCCAGCTCCGCTGTAAGGGACCAATGCCTTGCGCCCAAGCAATGGTTTTGAGCCCCCGCAGTTGTGCCCACAGCATCAGCCCGCCATAGTAAACGGGATTCATTGCGCTGGTGGTGTCTTGCATCAGGCTGCCGCCGCCCCAAATAAATCCCTGGGCCCCTGCAAAAGCTGACCGCAGCCCCAGCAACGACTTGCGGGGCTGTGCTTCCACGCCATAGCGCCGAGCCGTCTCTTGGGGATTGCCCGACAGCACCACCGGAGTTACGTAAGACGGCAGCATCTGTAACAGCGACGCCAACAGGGCCTCATCGCCACCGTTGCCCATGCCGTAATAGCCGCACAATACAACTCGCATGCCAACTCCATTAACTCCGTTCTTCTCCTTACAATACTGAACGGCGGTTAGGAATTCTATCCTTGCGGGTGTTGCTTTTACGCCTGCAGCGCTTGCCAATTCATGTGAGAGCAGTCTTGCTAATTACTCGCCCAAAATCTAGGCGCAGCCGCTAGGGGCAACGGGCAAAAAAATTAGCGACAGTGAAGAACTAGCGGCTCTAAGGCTGCTTGCTAAGGTGGAAGCTCTCATTCTTTGCCAAGAGTCATGGTTCCTTGGCTATGGCAATGTCAGGATTATTTTTGACGATATTGGGTTGGCCACTATGATGCTTGTCCACAGAGTCTTTGAGGTTGACTGACTCGGGTGCTGTAGCGATTGATCAAGCCAGTTAAATCTAAGCTGCCGCATCGAGTTCGTACAGCCAAATCATCACGCGCTGCCGATAAGAGTTAGTTTTCGTTGATTTTTTGTGGGCGGACGGCGCGATTAAATCGAGAGCGCGGCGATAGTCAGCGATCGCGCAATTCCAGTCCCCTCGAAGATGATAGGTGCGGCCACGTTCAGCATAAACTTCACCCGTAAATTGCCGAAACAGCAGCGCCTCATCAAATCCTTCCAAGGCTTCGTCAAAGCGATTTAACTTACTTAGGGTGATCCCACGGTTGATGCGAGCCCGCACATGGTAAGGGTTCAAATCAATCGTTTGTTCGTAATTGGCTAGGGCGTTCACTTCATCACCCATCGCAGCATAATAGTTGGCGCGATTATTGTAAGCCGCTGCCAAGTCGGGATTCAGCGCGATCGCTTGATTGAAATCGCCAATTGCTTGATCAAAATCGCCATTCCATAAATGCAGCAGGCCACGGTTGTTAAAGTCCTCAGCCTTGGCCGTATGTCTAATCATCAAGCCATCAAGCAGCTTAATCGCGGTGTTCCGATCACCACGCTTAACCGCCAGCTGAACCCGCTTGCGAATTGTTTTGGCTGACTTTGGCAAACACTGGCCCAGTGGCTGCGGGGTAATGACGGATGAAGCTACCATTTCTACGTTGGTAATGGCGGTTTGGGAATGACAGAAACCATTCTGACGGCAGACACGCTTTGACATAGCCACTTCCTCCGATGGCTGAGGGAAATTTTAGAGATGCACAATTCAGCAGCGAAGCCGAAAGCGCGACTTGACGATTCTGAAGAAACCGTCGCATTCGATTTCGACTCCATGTCTGTTTGGCATGTTTGCACCCGATTCCAGAGAAACCAACCGAATAAACCCTGAGGGCAAGCTTTGGCATCTTTAGCATCTTCATTTTTGTCGCCAGTTTTCTCCGTAGAATCCCGCAGATTTTATTGCTCCTTCATAAAAGTGACCAAAAAAGTCAAAAAACCTTGATGTGTTCAAACCGATTGCTCATGGAAAATGACGATGACTTACGGGCAAGATTTTCATAGCTTTTGCAGCGATCGTGGCCAAACGATTCGGTAGCCACCTTGCGGTCTCATCATCAGCCGCAGATTTCAACTTTTCAGCTCGATCCATGCGCGCCACAATCGCTGACCGTATCGTTTTTCTCTCCACGCGGCTTTTTTCCCCTTAAACGTGGCAGGATAAACAGTTAAATCGCTGACTTCAGCATCTCCCCTATGAAAGCTGCTATCAAACCGCTCTTGGGCTTTGCCGTCAGCCTCATTAGCTTTGCCTTACCTGCTATGGCCCAAGAAAACTGGCAACAGCCACCTGAACCAATCGCCTCAATGCTGGATACTCCCTGGTATCCTGGCGTGATTCTTTCTCCCAATCAGCACTGGTTGGTCCGCCTGCATCGACCACCTTTACCGGCATTAGCCAAGTTGGCTACGCCCCGTTTACAGCTAGCCGGTCTGCAGATTAATCCAGCCCGTCGGGCTCCAGCAAAAGCCTATGCTTTTGTCGGCTTAACCGTGCAAAACCTGCAGTCTAGCGAACAGCAAACAATCACTTTGCCGGCATCAGAGGGTATTCGCAACCTGCGCTGGTCTCCGAGCGGTGATCGCTTGGCCTTTACTCTCGATCAGCCCACTGGCGTAGAACTGTGGGTTGCCGACATGGCCGAGGGCCAGGCCCAGCAGTTAACTGAGCCAATTATTAACGATACCTACGATGTCCCCTGCCGCTGGCTAGCTGACGAGGCCGGCCTGTTGTGCAAAATTGTGCCGCCCGAACAGGGGCCGCCGCCCACCGTCAATGCGGTGCCGACGGGGCCGCGAATTGAACAAAATCTTGGCCGTACTGCGCCAGTGCGGACCTATACCAATCTTTTAGAAACGCCTGAAGACGAAGCGCTCTTTGAATACTATTTCTCCTCTGTCTTGGCATACGTAAGCTTAAAGGGCGATCGCACTCCGCTGACCGAGCCGCAGCTGATCGCCTCCATGAGTCCTTCACCCGATGGCCAGTGGATTCTTTTGCGTACTTTTCAGCGGCCTTTTTCCTATCAGGTACCAGCTCGGCTATTTCCTCGGCGCGTTCGCGTGCTTAACCGCCAGGGTCAAGAGGTTTATCAAGTTGACAATCTGCCCTTAGCCGATGACATCCCTGTCACTTTTGATTCAGTCAGGACCGGTCGGCGCATTAGCGGTTGGCGCAGCGATCGCCCTGCAACTTTGTATTGGGTTGAAGCCCTCGACGGTGGCGACGCGAGCCGCGATGTACCGCAGCGAGACGCAGTTTTCCAGCTCGATGCGCCCTTCCAAAAAGCACCCCAGAAGCTATGGACAACAACGCTGCGCTATAACAACATTCTTTGGGGCAACGAGCAATTAGCCTTAGGGGTTGAAACCTGGTATGACACTCGTCGTATTCGCGTTTGGCAGCTCAATCCGGCAGCTCCCGACAGCGAGCCGCAGCTAATCGATGACCGAGATTATCAAGACCGCTATGGCGATCCGGGACAGCCGGCCATGACTCCCGGTCCCTATCATCGTCGCGTTTTGATGCTGGCCGACGACGACCAAAGTCTTTACCTCATTGGCCGGGGCACTTCTCCCGAGGGCGTTTATCCCTTTTTAGACCGCTGGGATCTCACCACTCAGGAAAAAACGCGCCTGTGGCAGGCTGTCGATCCTTATTATGAATCGGTCGTGAGTATTCTCAATCCGGAGGCGACTCAGATCATCACGCGTCGAGAGTCCTCGCAGGAAACGCCTAACTATTGGCAGCACGACTTAATGACGGGCGATAAAACTGCCCTGACTGATTTTGCCGATCCACGACCCTGGTATCGTGATTTGGAACCGCGCATTATTCGCTATGAGCGGGCTGATGGCGTGTTGTTATCAGCCACGCTTTATCTGCCACCAGGCCATAATCCAGATAGCGATGGGCCGTTACCGACTTTTCTATGGGCCTATCCGCAGGAATTTAAGAGTCGGGCTGCCGCGGCTCAGGTGACTGCCGCAGAAAATGCCTTTCGTCGTCCCTACTCCTATGATCCGCGCTTTCTGTTGACTCAAGGCTATGCGGTGGTGATGGGACCCACCATGCCGATTATTGGTGAAGGCGACATTGAACCCAATGACACCTACGTGCAGCAGTTAACCCAAAGTGCCGAAGCGATAGTAGATTATTTGGTTGAGCACGGCATCAGTCGTCCCGATCAGTTGGCGATTGGCGGTCATTCCTATGGAGCATTTACGACGGCTAATTTGCTGGCACACACCGATCTGTTTCAAGCCGGCATCGCTAATAGTGGAGCTTATAACCGCAGCCTGACGCCGTTCGGATTTCAAGGAGAGCAGCGGACCTTCTGGAATGCCACATCAACTTACTTAGAGATGTCGCCATTTACCCATGCGGCCAATATTAACGAGCCGCTGCTGCTAATTCACGGCGGCAACGATGAAAATGCGGGGACTTATCCTATTCAAAGTGAACGTTTATATGGAGCGATGAAAGGCTTAGGTGGAACTGTACGGTGGGTTGAGCTACCGTTAGAGGGCCACGGCTATGAATCCCGAGAAGCCGTCGGCCATGTGCTGTGGGAAATGGATCGATGGCTGGCTCAACATCTCAAAGGCCAAAGTGGGACTGTTGAGGCGGTGCCACAACAGCCGGCGATCGCGCCTTGACTATAGATGAACGTCAGGGAATTCTAGAAAAGTATTGGCTGATCGAACTACAATGCCTGACATATCAAGCTAAACCAAGTTACTTGACTGAGGGTAATAGTCAATCAGGTTATCGGAAATCAGCCTTTGGCTGCTAGGGTGCAGCTCAGCGACCCCCTTAACGAACGTGAGTGCAGGAGTGTGACAGAATCCGCAACGTCTTCTCAGAAGTTGTCTTTACCTAAAGATGACTGTGAACAAATAATTGCTGACCTTAAAGTCAGTTCAGCCGATCGCATTCTGATTGATTTGGCCATCAGCGTCATCAAGCTGGGCGAGCATCGCTATGGTGCTTTTTTAGAAGCGGCGAACACGGCTGCCAAGTTGGCGATTTATTTTTCTTACATTGAACAGGGTAAAAACATCCGTAAGACTAGCTTCCTGCATCACGTTGAGCCTAAACGAGTGCGAGCGATCGTCAAAGAAGTGGAAGCTTTGCAAACTGCGGGTACGTCATTAACTAGCCTGAGCAATCAAGAACCTTACTATCTCATTGGTCTGCCATTTCTCTGGCAGGAAAAGTATCCTTGGCAGCCAACTCAGTCTCGTCTGATTAGCCATCAACTTAGCGCCAAAGAACACGAAGCCGTCTATGCTCAGTTGCCGGCAGATTTACCGCCAGCGCGTTTTCTTGACGTCGTGGAGTTTCTGGACCTCATCCGGCTGCTGCATGAAACCTCTCAAGCGGAATATCCCCCCAATCGCCGCATGGCCCTAAGCGATGCATTAACCGATCACATCAAATTTCGGTTATTGCATTCAGGCACGGTTACTCAAGTCGATATTCCGTTTCTGTCAATTCCGATTTTTGCTCTTACTCGCACTTACTATGCTCCCAAAAGCAAGCGCGAACGAGTTTTCACCATGATGGATGACCTGGCCCGCTTCAGTAAGCTAATGCAGGGCTGGGTAGTGGAGCGCCCTGATATTCTCCGGGGTCTAGAGGTGTTTGATGTGCCCCTCGAACAGCATGACGAAGCTTTGGCAGAACTAGATGAGTTGTTAAAAGCCTGGGCCGATAAGTATCACCAAGAAGGCGGACACCCAATGATCTTACAGCTAGCCGCGGGCACTCGTGAACCGGGGGATGCCTAGGCGATCGCTCTTAAGAAGATGATCTAGCTAAGAGTTGCTATGCGCGGCAAGTCACCGCTGGTAGGTTGGTTTGCTTAAGCTAGTGCTCCAGCGGTGACTTGCCGTAACAGCTTCGGACCATCTCTCCGCATCGTCTACGGTGATTGCGCAAGTGATTGCTGACTAGGAAAGCATTTTGCCATTCAGAATAGGCTCAATTTCAGGAACCACAGTCAGAGATGAAAACCGGCTTCGGCTCCGTTCAGCCAATATTCTCTGAGCTGAGTCGTTGACCTTGACGCTTCGAAGGGACCAGAGAATATCTGTAATGCTGATTCTCGATTTTAGATTTGCGATTGTAGATTCGAAGCCGTTTGCATCCCAAAGCATGTCGTTTCTGCCTTTGTAGCTTTAGAAAAGAGAATCATCACAACTCTATTTCAAGAATCTGGTAAAAACGCAAAAAAAGAGCTAGCCGCCGCTAGCTCTTTATCTTTCACTCAAACCCGATCAAATCCAGGAAGGACACACGCCACTTTTAGGCAGCTTTCAAGCGCTTTTGTAACACTAACGCGCCACCAAACAAGCCTAGGCTCATCAGTAGGGCAGGCTCAGGAACGTCTCTAGCTGAGTCAGTACCCACAAATTTCCAGTCAGGTCCATTGAAGCTGCTCTCGCTAAAGAAGCGAATAGTCTCAACAGCCCCGCTTTCAACACCCAGGTCAGCAAAGATGTTGATGCCAATTGACCCGACATTCTGGGCGCCATTAATCTCGCTGGTATCGATGGCAAAGCCAGCGTCATACCACATATCATCGGTAACCACTAGTCGATTACCAATGAGATTGCCCATGGCATCAACGGCTTGGATACCCAAGTCGCTGTTCATGCCACGTTCCCAAATCAACAGGTTGTCCAAAGACTTACCAAAGTTGAGATCAATCTGGAATGAGCCACTATCTTCGGTATCAACGATGTGGTTCAAATTGTTGGTTGCCAGATTGGCCACAATATCTTCGGCCTCGGCATCTTCTTGCCGAACACCACCTGTAGCATCATCTCCAGTATCAGCACTAGCTGCGCCAGAGTTACCGCCGGAAAATTCATCGTTGCTGACGATGGTGGCTGAGGTCACAAAAGAGAAATCTTCGATGATGGTGTCACCAATCGTAACGGACTCTAGCAAGATGTCTCCAGTGGGAGCATTGTTTTCGGAATAAGTTCCCTGAAACTCGAAGCCAAACGCAAATGCGTTGCCGGTAGCGAAACTAGAGAATACGGCGCCGGTGGCAAGACCAGCGGCCACGGCGAGTTTGGAATAAGAAATAGTCATGGTTGCCACTGAATAACGACTGTCACGAATCGAAGATAGCGATTGCTTGTAGCGAAAACGACAGAGATGCTACCCATTCAAAATCGCGGTTACTTTATTGCGAGTTCACAAATGCCTAGTCGATAGCGGCTGACCGCTGGCTTTTGGTCATCTCAGCTACATATTTCTAGTAAATAGGCACAGCGCTGACAGATCATTAGCGCCTGTAACCTTGGCAGAATCGGCGATCGCACCTGTTTCAGTGCTTACGTAAGCACGCCTTCATAAAATCCTCGGTGGATTCTCGAACAGCGATTTCAGTATCTCCGCACAATTTCCCAACAATTTCCCAGCAGCGAATTTGTAAAACATTGCAGCGCCCGAGGCGATCGCCCAATTAAGTAGGGAATTGCTAAGAGTGGGTTGCTCTAACCAAAGATTAATCATGAAAATTTCGTTTGGGCTGGCGCTTTGTGTGGCCTATTTGGGCGGACTGCTGCTGAGTGCGGCCAGTCCCGAACAACTGGCCATCTGGAACCTGCCCTGGGCTAGCATCGCGGCCCTGATTGGGCTGGTCGGTTGGGGCCTGATATCACCTCGTTCCTGGCGCTGTGGCTGGAGCGTTGGTCGTTGGTGTGGCCTGGGCAGCGTTGTGCTGTTGGCAACCCTGTACATCACAGTGCGATCGCCGGTTGCTGGGACCCAAGACATCAGTCATTTTGTGGCTCGGGCTGAAGCGATCGCCCCCAGCCAACCGAGCCGGGCCCGTCTGAATCAATCTCCAGAGGACTATTCGCCCCTGGAGAACCCCGAGAATAATGGTTTATCTACGGGGCCGATCTATAACCAAATCATTGCCGGCAGGCTCATCGATGAGCCCCGGCTTAACCGGGCACTTAAAGGCCGCTTTTTAGTCGCAGTCAAACGGTTGCAAGTGATTGATGACGGTGGAACAGTCACGTTTCAAGTGCCCGTGCAGGGGCGAGCCTACGTCACCGCACCATTACTGCAGATCACGGGTCTTCATCAGGGCCAGCGGATAACGGCTCGCGGCCATCTTTATCAGCCGCCACCGGCCATCAATCCCAATGGTTTTGACTTTCAGGCATATTTAGCCCAAAAAGGTGCCTTTAGTGGCTTCGTCGCCGAAGAACTTAGCTTCCAGCCAGCGCCTTTTTGGGGGCTCTGGCGAGTGCGACAGCGAATCGTGCGGGCCCAAATACGAGCCCTCGGCAGTCCATTGGGGCAGCTAGTGAGTGCGATGTCTCTAGGTCGCCAAGCCGTAGACTTGCCGGCCAACATTCAAACAGTGTTTGCCCAAGTCGGGTTAGCACACACAATTGCCGCATCTGGCTTTCACGTCTCGCTGGTGTTAGGCGCTGTATTGGCGCTGCTGCGATCGCAGACCGGCAGGACCAAACTAATGGTTGGTAGCGGCGTCCTGCTGGGCTACGTCACTCTCACGGGGCTGCAGCTAAGCGTTATGCGGGCAGCCATTATGGGGCTAGCAACATTGTCAGGCATCGCGATGGAGCGCCGAGTAATACCCAGCGGCGCACTGATAGTGGCGGCTACTGTCATTCTGCTGATTAATCCATGCTGGATTTGGCATATCGGCTTTCAGCTCAGCGTGATGGCGACTTGGGGGCTGATTGTGACCGTACCGGCAATCGTGCGACGGCTCGACTGGCTACCAGTAACGCTGGCCTCGCTGCTGGCCGTACCAATTGCTGCAACTGTCTGGACACTGCCACTAACGCTTTACCACTTCAATGTGTTCGCCGGTCTGAGCATTATTCTCAATGTGGCAACGATGCCGCTAATTACGACAATCAGTCTGGGAGGCATCATTAGTAGTGCTATGGCGCTTATCTGGCCCACTGCGGGAACCGCGATCGCCAGTTTGCTCCACTGGCCTACCCAACTCTTGCTGTGGATAGTGCAAACTAGCAGCCGCTTACCTGGCAGTTCCATTGCCATTGGACAAATTAATCTATGGCAGCTAATCGGCCTGTATGTTGTGCTATTTAGCGGCTTAATTCAGCTTCGCAAGGCTCAACGCTGGCTTCAGCCACTAGCCGCAATCGCCTTTTGCGCTCTCGTGCTGATGCCTATTGGCTGGCGATCGCTGACCCAACATCAAATTACAGTGCTGGCGACCGATGGAGACCTGGTCTGGGTGCAGCAGCATCACGGTCAAACAACGGTGGTCAGTAGCGGCGATCGTCAGACGGCCTTTTACACACTGGAGCCGTTTCTGACTCAGGCTGGCGTGAGCGGGATTGATCAAGCGATTTCTCCTACTTTAAAGTCAACTGCGATTCACGGCTGGCAAAGCCTACTTGCGCAAGTAGCTATCAGACATTTCTATGCCCCCGATGCCTTGCCAAATCAGCTGACCGGAGTTGGCCAATGGCACCCGCTCCTTCCTGGAACGAGTAACTCCCTCACGCAACTCACCGCACAGCTTTTAGGAGCTGAGAATCCAATTCTGCGGCTAAAAAGTCAACAAAGTTGGCTACTATTACCGTCCCTGCCATTAAATATCCAACAGCACCTAGCTAGCGCAGGGACTGTTTTGCAAAGTGATGTGTTGGTGTGGCCAGGCGGTCAAATCAATGATGCGCTACTGCAAGCTGTACGGCCTCAAACGGTTATTTGTTACGGTCGTCATCTGCCGGCACCAATCGAGCGTAATTTGCAACAAATGAACATTCGCGTTTTTTGGACACAGCGTGATGGCGCCGTTACCTGGCAGCCTCGGCAGGGCTTTCACAGCTATTTAGAAGCAAAACATCGGAATGTGATGCCTTGGGGGTAATCGATTTCTCCTCCAGAAGGTAATATATGAATGCCTGGAGAGGTGGCAGAGTGGTCGAATGCGGTAGACTCGAAATCTATTGATGGGTTACACCATCCGAGGGTTCGAATCCCTCCCTCTCCGTTGTCGTCTTTGGCCTGCAGAGTTCTTTAACTTTTGGCGTTCCAGCTTAATGCAGTTTGGCTGCCTCGATTGCCGGTGGCTTGATCTTATGCCTATGGACGAATAGGAAGGGGCCAAGGGAAAGACCCTAAAAGCACTAGTACTCTGTGGCGGGAATACCTCCACCATTCTTTAAGCCTTCAAAGCCTT
>ERZ1740058.418-NODE-418-length-33134-cov-19.468182_pt1 | contig 33134 bp, 29 predicted proteins | sample MGYA00581745_ERZ1740058 | MGnify/ENA primary metagenome ERZ1740058 (study PRJEB43018, sample SAMN04849742) | marine metagenome | isolation source: floating plastic debris | place: Pacific Ocean | collected 2008-08-30 | study: EMG produced TPA metagenomics... | reverse complement strand
GACTTTCATGTCCTTTACTCAGCACTCCACTACAGAATTGCGATTCTAGCAAAGACAAGCAGCCCAAGTCAAACTATTTTTTAAGAGGTTGGCCGCTAAACCACAAAGACTGCCCCTTGATTGAGAAGAGGTAGTCTTTGTGCGGTGTCTATTGACCATGGATAGCCGACGTCGCGTTAGCGGAGACAGCGTGGCAATTGTTGCCGGGCAGTCCCCGATTAATCAGGATAGCGGCGGACAATTCACGATTGATAGCCGACTAAGGTGTTGAGGATTTGCCGCTAAAGTGCTTATGCACCCCGCTTGAGAGCGGCTTCAACCTGTTTGAATTCTTGCTCTAATCGATTTTTGAGTTTGTCTGGGATCGGACGATTAGGATAGGAACTGTAGTGGCCGGCCAGAGCGTTGAGGGCGGTTCGGGTGGTGGCAAAGGAACTCAGCCCTTCGACGGCGTTGTCACGGCGATAGAACGAGAAGAAATCGTTGATTAAGTTACGAGCGTTGGCCTCTGCAGCGTTTTTGTCAGGATCTTCGGCTGAGAGATTGATCGCCGTCCGTAAGGTCTCAATTACGGTCAACGTATCTTGGCGATAGTCTCCTGACATTTGCCCGCTCACCCCAGCGCTGTTGCAACCGGTAAGACCAATTACAGCGACGAGAATGAGGGCGAAAAAACGGGTCAATAACTGTCTCATGATTACCTACGCAGTTAGCTACAACGGTGCCACACCTTAAAGGGTATGGCTGCTATATTACCTTGTTGCGCTGTCGCTTCGAGGTTTTTCTGTCTGGTGGCGCTACGGTTATTGTGGGGTCAAAGCTGCTGTGACTAGCAGTGAGATCGGTGCCAGAGCATTACCCAATCCTGATCGCGATTAAGTTGGGAAAGTCGTTTGCCAAGTTGCCTGTGCAAGAAGAAACGCTCATCAGCGAGCGCGAGGGCAGGCTTCGTTTTCGGGTTAAGTTTCAGGTGAACGAGCTGGGTGGTCAATCAAAATTCAGACCTGACGATCGCACTGACACGTAATAATGAAGCCTAGCAACTCTGATGTAGTGGAACGGTGTGCTAGAGCCCTATGAATTATTTGATAGCTGTGTTGAGCGATCGCATTCAAGCTGAAGGGGCCTATTCCGCATTGGAAGAGGCCAAGTTCTCAATGGGGGAAGTGGCGATTTTGGGCAAGGGGTACAAAACTGCTGACGAATACGGCCTCATCGACCCGGCCAATGAAGCCTGGAAACAAACGCGGCTGATGATGGTTTGGCTGGTGCCCTTTGGGTTTGTTGCTGGTTTTGGTTTCAATGCGGTCACGGGTCTAGATACGTTTCCCTGGGCGGGTACTTGGGGCAACCAGGTGATTGGGGGGCTACTGGGGGCCGGATCAGGCGCGATGGGGGCCTTTTTTGTCGGCGGTGGTGTGGGAGCTGCATTGGGCAGTGGTGATGCCTTGTCCTATCGCAATCGCTTAGATGCGGGCAAGTATTTGTTGGTGGTGCGAGGTTCCGATGCTGAGATTCGACTGGCAACGCCAATTGTCCGCCGCTTTCGACCGGAGAATATTCAAGGCTATACGGCTCCAGCAGCGAATGCTTGAGCTGCCCAATGCCAAAACCGTGAGGGATATTTTCGGTCAATGCCACTAAGTCGAACCAGGATGGCCAGACCCAGAGCGGTTACCGATATCTGTTGCGGGTCTGTGCTTTCGACTCTAAGCGTTTAAGGAAAAACAGGATGGCTCAGAAACGGCTGGTCATTGAAATGGGCATGGGGGTTGATCAGCATGGTCAAGATCCCACAGTGGCGGCGGCCCGCGCGGTGCGCAATGCGATCGCCCACAACGCGCTACCGGGCGTGTGGGAAGTGGCTGGTTTAGATCACCCCAGCGAGATGTTGGTGGCGGTGCAGGTGGCCGTGCCCTTTCCCGAAACCGTTAGACAGGAGGAGGTCTTGGCTGTTCTACCGTTTGGGCACAAAACGCTCACCCTGGAGTCAGGGGGCATGATCGTACCGGGCAAGGCGATTCCGGAGCTGAATGACAAAAACGACGATATGTACGTGGCGATCGCGGCCGTCACCGTCTTGATTCCGGAGTAAGTCATGGGGCCGGGGTATCAGAGGATGATTGCTTGGGGTAACCCGGATATGCCTGCGCGCATCTCGCCTGAGCCGATAACTAGCGACTCTCAACTTGCAGATTGCTTAAATCAGAGGGGTCGCCCGAGAGTTTGATATGTCGTTCGTTCGCATTGAGATGGCGCAAGATTTTGTAGAGGGTCTCGATCTGAGCGGTGGCGTTGATATGGGCAGCCAAGTCAGCTATCGTCATCGCACCGGAAGCGGCTTTAACGGCCTCTAGGGCATCAGTCTGCAGTTGTAAAATGCCTGCGGCAGCTTTTTTGCCTGCTTCGACCCCCGGTTGGTGGTAAGCATTGATATTGACCAACGCGGCATAAAGACCCACAGCCCTTTCATACAGCGCAATCAGTGCTCCCACAATTGCGGGAGTCACCTTGGGGACGGTGATGGTGATGGAATCTCGCTGATTGTCGTAAAGCGCCTGTCGGGTACCTAACAAAAACCCACAGAGAAAGTCACCTGCTGTTGCCTCCTCATCAATAGCGATGGAATCGCCTTCTCGATCTTTCAACACCTCAATAAAGGTGACAAAGAAATTGTTGACTCCTTCTCGAAGCTGTTGAACGTAGGCATGTTGGTCGGTTGAGCCCTTGTTGCCATAGACGGCGATGCCCTGGTTAACGACTTGGCCATCGAGATCTCTTTCTTTGCCTAGAGACTCCATGACTAACTGCTGCAAATAGCGGCTAAACAGGGCCAGGCTGTCTTTATAGGGCAACAGCACCATGTCCTTCAAGCCCTGGCCTTCGCCGACAAAGTACCAGCTCATCGCTAGCATCGCTGCCGGATTTTTTTGGAGATCTGCCACACGAGTCGCCGCGTCCATCACTTTGGCTCCGTTCAAGATGGCGAGCATGTCGATGCCTTCGAGCGCCGCCGGTAATAGCCCCACCGAAGAGAGTTCTGACGTGCGGCCACCGACCCAGCCATGCATGGGAAAGGTGCCTAACCAGCCCTGTTGGATGGCGACTTTTTCGAGGTTGCTATCAATCCCGGTCACGGCGACGGCCTGTTTCGCAAAGTTCAGTCCCAAGTGCTTAAAGCGGTGTTGAACTTCGATCATGGCGTTGCGGGTTTCAGGCGTGCCGCCGGATTTAGAGGTAACAATGATCAGGGTTGTCGCGAGGCGATCGCCCAATCGATTCAAAATTCGATCAATACCCGCCGGATCGGTGTTGTCAATGAAATGGGCTTTGAGGGGCGGCTGGTCAGCAGTCAGCGCTTCGGACACAAACTGGGGGCCGAGGGCTGAGCCGCCGATGCCAATACACAGCAGGTCGGTGAACTTGTCTTGGCCAGGAGGACATAACTTACCCGTGTGTACTTGCTGGGTGAATATTTTGATGTCTTGAATGGTGGACAGAATATCTTGTTTGAGCGCTGGAGAGGGCGCTCGATCTGGATCGCGCAGCCAATAATGGCCAACCATACGGTTTTCGTCAGGGTTGGCGATCGCCCCTTGCTCTAGGGCGGCCATGTCGGCGAAAGCTTTGGCAAATTTCGGCTGTATCTGCTCTATGAAAGCGGCATCAAACCGGATGCGGCTGATGTCGAGATAGAGGTTGAGTTCCTCGTGATGATAGAGCCAGTCCTGATAACGCTGCCAAAGTGCAATCTCATCCATAACAGTTTTCCGGAGATGTATGGGTACAGTCAAAAGTATTCCAACTCAGTTTAAGGAAACACGGTGACTGGGGGCAGAGCTTCCTGGCCACTTTTATTGAAAGTTGTTGATTGTTGGGCCGGTAGATCGCGTGGAATGGCTGGGAACCGGAGTCCAGGGCTTGGAGAGGGCGGGCGACTCAGTCGCAGCGGTGCCAGGTATAGCAGAAGTCGGAATGAAGAAGTCGGAAGTCAGAATTGAGAAGCCTATTTGATGGTGATTTCAAGCATTTGAGGTAATCTGATCAAACTGCGGCTTGCCATAGTCGGCACGGTGTCTGGATTGCCGTTGCGGTGTTCCCGTGACCTCGATGTGAGCGATTGCCGGAACAGGCGACTATGCTCACATCGCGATCGCTGACGTGAACTGAATGGCCGCTAACGCTTTCAAGTCGTCGGCAAAACCTGCACGGTGCCGGCCAGAGAAAGCTGCTCGGCCTGAATTTCACAGGTGGTTAACTGCACCTGTGAGCCTAAGTCGATGACAAATCCCTGCAAACTGGGCAGCGGGGTTGACCCTTCTGAAGCCGGATCCATCAGCCAGTGAGGATCTTTAAGGCAGAGCTGATGTCCATCTTGAATCACCAGCTGTGTGGCGATCGCAATTGGCGGTAGGTCTGCTTGCTGATCGGGCATCAGTCGCAAAATGATGTGGTCGGCTTCGATGCTGGCGGTGGGGCAATAGTGTGGCAACACCGTGCGGTTGGGTAAGGCTTGTAAGACCGCTTGTAGATGAGTCGCCTCTGATTGCGCTTGACTGAGTAGGCGCAGCAGGTCATAGAGACCCGTGCCTAACAGCGGTGACTGCAGGGATTGATTGAAATCAGCGGTGGTGAGAAACACCTGACCACTGATGGGAAAGGCGGCCAGCAAGCGCAAAGGTTTGCGACGCATTACCTGTCCTAAATTGACGCGGATGCCGCTGGCTTTAACGTCAGCTTGACTCAGATGAATGCCCTGATAGATAGCTTTCTGGGCAGATAGGACGACTTTCGGAATGTGACCTGAGAGTAAGTCGCGATCGCGCCCCTCAATCTGGAAGTTCAAATTTTCCACATGGTCGAGTTGTGTTGACAACCAAAATCGAATGGCGGGCGGCAGAATCCGGCTGATTACCCGACTCCCCCTCGACTGACTTGGGGAAAACTCACTCACTTACCCGCTCCTCGCACACACTTTTTCATTCGTTATTCAACCACGCCAGTTGCCCGCTAGCCGATGACCTTGGACGCCTTTGCAATCGGCTGTAAGCGAGTGGAGATCTAGAAGTAATGAATTCATGTCATTTTTAATTGATGGGATCGCAATGTCTTGTTTTCATGACATTGCGATCCCCGAAAAGCCTGTTCTGCCGTGAAAAGTCCCTCGGGGTATACGTCTGAGGGGTTGTCATGATTGGTGAGGATCTGTCATAGTATGGCCAACTCGTGATCCCGAGATTGTGGATTTCGATCCCCAAGCGATTTTTGTGGCCATCTCACCGTGTTAGGAGTGAATCTTTATGTCCCAGTCGATCCCGTCTCTTGATGACATGACGCTACGGCAACTGCGCCGAGTTGCCAGTGAGTATGAGGTCTCGCGCTACAGTCGAATGCGCAAATCTGAGCTGATTGATGCCATTCAGGCGGCTCAGACTCGTCGCACCGCTTCTGTCCCTGCTCCCGCCGCCAGTGTTGATGGCCAAACCGAGGTGGAAGCGTCTAAGTTTATTCCCTCAACTGAGCCGATTCCTGCAGAAGTCTTGGCATCAGTGGATGAAGGTCTGCCTGATTTGCCCAGTGGCTATGGCGAGAGCCGGATCGTTTTGATGCCCCGCGACCCTCAGTGGGCCTATACCTATTGGGATATTCCTAACAGCCATAAAGAAGAATTGCGTCGTCAGGGGGGGGCTCGTTTAGCCTTGCGTTTTTACGATGTCACTGACATCGATATGAATTATCAAGCCCCTCATAGTTTGCAGCAGTACGAATGTGATGAGATGGCTCGGGAATGGTACTTGCCTATCCCAGTCAGCGATCGCGACTATGCGATCGAGATCGGCTACCTGTGCAACGATGGCCGCTGGCTGTTGCTGGCCCGCTCGGCTCAGGTGCACATTCCCCCTGTCTACCCCTCCGACTGGATTGAAGATCACTTCATGACCGTTGGTTGGGATCAAGACCTGCGCGGCACCACGATTAAAACGCTCACTCACCCCACCAAACGAGTGGAAACCGCCTACGGCAGCAACGAGCTTTACGAAGAAATCTTCGGTATGGCTGAATCTGCTGAGGCTCAGCGGATTGCGGGCTCGTTGTTCGGCTCAATGCAGCATGTCCCGAGTTCGGCAGTCAGCTCTTTTGCCATGCCAGTGAGTTCCTATGTCTTCCCTTCGGGCGTTGGCATGTGGGCCGGCGAAGTGCCGACCATGTCGGGGCTCACCATGTCAGGTGCGGGCTTCTCGGCATCGGCACCGCCAATTCGCCCCCGTGAGTTTTGGCTAGTGGCCGATGCTGAACTGATTGTTTATGGCGCAACCGAGCCTGATGCAACCGTGACAGTTGGTGGCAAGCCCATTAAGCTCAACTCGGATGGCACTTTCCGGTTCCAAATGTCTTTCCAAGATGGGCTCATTGACTATCCCATCTTTGCAGTCGCGGCTGACGGTGAACAAAACCGGGCTATTCACATGAAGTTCAACCGTGAAACGCCTTACCGTCGAACCAATACGAAAGAAGACGCGGTTGAAGAGTGGCTCGTCTAACCGCCTAATATCCAAAGGTGAATCAAAAGAGCGTTGCCCGACCGGCGGCGCTCTTTTTTAATGAAAACTATTCTGTCAAACAAACTCCTTGCTAAGGTGAGGATATGGAAATCAAAGACATCACAACCTACCTGCAGGGGCGCTTTGGGGAGCAAACGCAAGTGAACCCGCCGGATGCTTGGCAGGTAGAAGCTGCCGACTTTCGCTTGCTGGTGCTGCTCTCGGCCAATCAAAGCTGGTTGCGTCTGCTGGTGCCCATCGTCCCAGCGCCAGACGCTCAACCCTATCTCACCGAAATCCTCAGCGCTAATTTTGACCTGACTCAAGAGGCTCGCTATGCCTTGCATCAAAACGTTTTGTGGGGCGTGTTTCAAGATGAGCTAGCGAGCCTGACAGAACCGCGCTTGGAGTCGGCGATTAGTCGGTTACTGGTGATGAAACAGGCAGGCGTTGATCCTTTCTTCAGTACTTTAATTGAGCAGCAGATTCGACAAATCATTGCGGCGGCCAAGCAGCAAGGGCAATCTTTAGAAACCACTCTGCAAACCCTCGATCGCTTCTACAGCGAGGGCATGATGGGCGATATGGCCGATAGTGACTATCAGGGGCAGGCGTTAGAGGCTTGGCGGCGACAGCTTGAACGACTGTGGACTGAGGAGACGTGATGGATATTGAGACGGTTTGCGATCGCATCCGCCAAGACTATGCGCGCTTTCCGGCTGAACAGAGCTATGACCTCTATGCGCCAGACGTGTATTTTCAAGATCCGCTCAATCGCTTTCGGGGGGTAGAGCGCTATCGCCAAATGATTGGCTTTATTGCTCGCTGGTTTCGCGAGCCCTGTTTGAAACTGCACAGACTTGAGCCGGTAGATGCAACGACCTTTCACACCTACTGGACGTTGAGTTGGATTACCCCACTCCCCTGGCGACCGCCCGTCGCAATTTCAGGCTGGACCGAGTATCGCCTCAACGCCGCTGGGAAAATTGTTTCCCATATTGATTCTTGGAACTGCTCACGTCTGGCGGTATTGAAACAAGTTTTTCGCTTCAACAACTGACACCACAGTCATTCGAGCCGCACCAGGATAGACATCAAGGTTGCTTCGCTGTGATGAGTCTGAGGAGGATTCCATGAGCTCAGAATGAAGGCTCGTCTACAGTTGAGTCGACGCATGAAGCTGGTTGATCTCAATGCCAGACCTACAGACCAGAAGTCAGTCGTGCTTAACCTTCGGCAAGGGTGGAAAACTGGGCAGCTCGACCGCCGACAAAGATTTACGCTTACGCTGAGTGGGACGCAGCGGATGCACGATCGGTGAAGGTGAAGCCTGTGGTGTATTCATGGCATCTAATGCCGGGATGGTTGTGGCAAACGGTGACGGCTGAGGGGCGGCTGAGTTTGGCGTCGAGGAAGCAGACGATGGCACTGCAGGCGTTGAGGGAAAAGACGACTCAGGGCTGAATCCCGAGGTGTTTTCGAGCGCCGCTTTCAGATTTTCAGCGACATCACGGGGCGTCAGGGCAGGAGCAGCGGGCTCAACCGGTTCTGAAGCTGCCGTTTGTATGGGACTGCCCCAAGGAATGGGCTCAGTAAATTGAACGGTTTTTGGGGGCGTCGGTGCTGGAGACGGATGCGAGTTCGCCACGGTGCCGGATGCAGCGGTTTCTACCGTTGATACTGGGTCTCCACCCGTGACGGGAGTGGGATGATCGATGACGCGCTCAACGTCTTGCCAGAGCTGCTTTTCGGCTTCGCTCGTGGGGGCGATCGCCGGTTCTTTGGACGCCGCGGCAGGCTCAGACACGGTTGGCAACGGTGGCGAAAAATCAGTGGCAGCGGGTCGCGTATCGGCGTCAGCGGGCAGTGTTGGCTCAGCTGTGGGCGTCGATTTGCCCCGCATTAGGGAGAGGAGTTGAGGATCGGCCTGGGCTGGAATGGTGCCTGCCGACCAAGGTTGAATGCGTTCTGAACGTGGCATGATGGCGGGATCTAAAACGGCAGCCGACTGACTAGCCGCTACTTCATCGGCGATGCCTTCCTGCTCAATACCGTGAGAGGTATGTTTAAACGCTGAGGTGTCGAGACATTTTTCTAGGGCCGCTTTGAACTGCAGCGTGTAGCGTTGCTGACGTTGCAGACGCGATCGCAAATCAACACAGGTCTCTTCGGCAACCCGCAACTGCTGCACCCGTTCGGTCTTTTCCTGACGCAAGGTGACACATTCTTGTTCGAGCTGCTGACTCCGGGCCTGGTGGGTTTGTAGCTGAGTACTCAAGGTCTCAGCCAAAATGGTTTGACGCTCTAGCGCTCCGTTGGCCTGCTCTAATTCACTCAAAAGTTGAGCCACGGACTGGGTTTGGGCAGCCGTTACTTTGTCGTCATGGGTGAGCCGCTGCGATCGCTCAACCTCTTGCTGCAGAGCTTGCTGCGATCGCTCAAGGGACTCTTCTAACTGGTTCACCCGAGCCAATAGCACCTCATTACACTGATTCAGGTCGAGCACTCGTGACTGTAGCTCAGTGACTCGATCCGTTGAAATCTGCTCAGCTGAAGGGGGGGGTGCCGTAGGATTTGCCGCTACGGGAGGAATACCGGAAAGGGGGACCACTTCCCAGTCATCAGATCTTGGTGGCGTTGACGCCTGTCGTTTCGCGATCGGGGCCGAAGCGTCTACTGAGTTAGCGTCGTTGGAGTGGGATGGCACGTTTCCTTCACTCATATCCTTAGGGAACTGTTAGCAGTTTTCAAAGAGGGCGAACGGCATATATAGCGTACTGACTTGATTAATTCCTATGGTGTAACACAGAAATTCCGATCTCAAACCTAATTGTCAAGAAATTATCTCTAATGAGGGGGTAGAGCCCTCTTCCGCCGCCTATTGCTCTCAAGTTAGTTTATTGACATAGAAATCGCTGTCCTCAGTGATTTCCCCTACCATCAGTGTGTTTTGAAAGCCTGAGAACGCCAGTGAGGCCAGCTTTGTTTGCTCTGCAAGCAGGATTGGCCAGCTGGGCACTCGGGTTTTCTGTTTTTAAAGGATTTCAGATAGAGCCGGTGGCAGCAGTGCTTGAACCATGACTTCTCTGTGACTCCTGCCACTTCTCAGCCTGGGGAGGATACTAAGGAAGCTAGATGTGCAGTTTAGGAAAACTGACATCACACCTCAATCCGATATTCCGCCATCTCAACTGACATCTTGGGGATTTAGATAGCAAGCAAGGGGATCGCAGAGATTTTCCCTCGTCGAATTTTCAATCAATTGCCTTGATTGAGCCAGGATGATGTCAGGTGAGCCCCCATTTTCCCCATCGGGCCGCAGTCGCCGAGTGCTTTTGCGGTGGGGCGCTGGCCGATTGAGGAGGGGCGATAGTCTTTTCCACCAGGCCCAAGGGGGATCGAAACCCGCATTGGGTAGGCTGCCTCGCCTGCTCAACCCCACCAGACTGCCGCAAGATCAGCTTCTCGTTGGCTGCAGCGCAGTGGACGGCCAGGATTGGCTATCAAACAAGAGGTGTTGAGAGGGCCGTAGCAGGGATATTTCTGAGTGGGTGAGGGCGAGGCAATATTACAGACGAGGTTAGGAATTACCCAAAAATTGATTGAGTAGTTCCCGATGCATCAAGGCTCGATCGACGCGCGATTGAATTTGATCAGGTGAGGCGGGTAAACCATCCGCGTATTGGCGTAATAGCGTTTGGGTCATTTGAGCCACCGTCTCTGGCCAGGGGGACAGGGCGAAGTCAGCATCAGTAGCCGTAGGAGACGGAGCCATCTCCCAGCCCGGAATATCGAGATCTTCAGCGACGTAGGTCACTTTGGGGTCATAACTCAGGGCAAAACACCGACACCCTTCCGCCGCCGCCATGATGAGCGCATGCAACCGCATGGCGATCGCCATTTCAACTCCACGAAAAACTCCCTTGAGCTGCTTCGGATCACTAATAGATAGAATTTGACTCGGCCCTTTGAGATAAGGCTGAATAGCTTCAGCCACGGGCAAATCCTTACTCGCTTGAAACGGGACTAACCAAATGCTGGCACCCGTCGCTGTTTGAAAGTTTGCCAACGCTTCGCCAAACTGGCTGAGCCGAGATGCCGTGAGCCACGGGTGCGATCTCAGGGCCACCGCTACTCGAGGCGCTGGAAAGTCGGCCAAGCCCTCTACTGGCGTTGAATCCAACGCCCACACTGGGTCAGGTGCTAACCAGGCCCGTACTCGCCAGTTTGCCGCTTGAGCCGCAGAGGCCCGATCTCTCAGGGTGACGCCGGTACACTGCAGCAACGTCTTGCGGGTCAGTCGCCGCGTCCAGCCGCGTTTAAGCGGGCCAATGCCCTGGGCCCAAGCCACCGTCTTCAGCCCCATCATCTGGGCTAACAACATGAGACCACCGTAGTAAACCGGATTCACGGCGCTGGTGGCATCTTGCATCAGGCTGCCTCCACCCCAGACAAATCCCTGTGCCCCTTGAAAGGCACTCCACACCCCGCTCAAAGACTTGCGAGAATGGGCCTCGACCTGGTAACGCTCCGCCGTCTCAGCGGGATTGCCCGAAAGCACAACCGGAACGGCATGAGCGGGCAGCATCTGCAAGAGCGCCGCCAGTAGGGCCTCATCGCCCCCGTTGCCCATGCCGTAATAGCCGCACAATACAACTCTCATCTTGGCCTCAATCAAACAATGCCCCTCACAATACTCAACAATAGGTCTCCAGCTGATCTTCTGACCCAGACTTTTGTAGACTGCAAAGACCCCACTGGGAAAATCCCTCTGCTTTCTGCGGGCTTTCTCCTGGCGGCTTGCCCCTTCTGAGCTGACCTCCGCCATGCACGCGCTTTCTATTCCAACCTGGGTTGTTCACATCACCAGCGTGGTGGAATGGATTGCGGCGATCTGGTTTATCTGGCGATATGCCGTCGTCAGTGGTCTGACCGCGTGGCGCACCTTGTCGTTTGCTATGTTGCCTGCCTTGGTCAGTGCCATGTGTGCCTGTACCTGGCACTTTTTTGACAATACTGACTCCCTGGCCTGGTTGGTGACGCTGCAAGCGGCGATGACGGTCGTCGGCAACTGCACGGTTTGCTTAGCGGCCTGGTGGATCTGGCGGCAAGCGCAGTTGTCAAAACCGTCTTAGAGAAAGCAATGCCTTTAACGCATCCGCTGAGAGAAAACAGGATATATAGCAGAATGCGGAATGAAGAAGTCGGAAGTCAGAATTAAAAAGCTTATCTGATGGTGATTTCAGGCATTGGAGGTGACCTGATCAGACTGCGGATTGCTATATCAGCCTGAAATTATCATCGTGAACTTCAACTTTTGAATCCAGAGAACTCAAAAGCTGTTTATCAGTCTGCGGCAGCCGTTGAAGTTTGGGCCAAGTGAGTGTGAACGCAGCCAAAGGCGTTGCTGAAATAAGGGATGAACAGAGTTAAGAAGCCATAATTTCACAAGAGCGTTCAAAAATTGATTCATCTCAGAAACCGGCAACGACCAGCCAACTACATTCTGAAAGTTCTGCTCAGGTATTTTGGTGGCTCGATTTGACTAGGGCAGCGATCGCTATCAATTTGAGCAAGTTGCAGTGTGGCCTCTAACCGGAGGCTAACAATATTCCATCAAGGGTTTGCATGGTCGCGCTGATCATGGTCAATGCCGGTAAAGTCAACCGCTTTCTGTCAGGGGTTGATATGCCCAACTTCTAAAATCACGAGGCTTTTGACCGCAACGCTCTAATCACTGTCTGATGGTGAACCCAACAGTCTACTCAGAGGGGTTCTCACCTGAGCCGATATTATCCAAATCGGCCAGATCAAACTTTTCCGCCGCTTCGACATCTAGCTCACCTTCGGCGAGGACTTGGGTGGAGACCGTTTCTGATGTTTCCGCTGGTAAGTCTGCTGCATAGGTAATGGCAGGAAGACCAGCCCCTTTGAGCCCTTTGGCAATCCGCTCAGGGCTGTCAGGAAAGACGACAAACAGGGGTCGTATGCGGTTAGCACTATCACTGATGAGATGTTGGTGGCGGGCCGGTAGTAACCATTCGTAGCCGCGATCGAGCAAGATCTGGGTTTGCCGCCAGCGCATGAGCAGATCCGAAAAGTCTTCGTGGGGACGGTGGATGAAGACAAAAATTTCGACACCGGTTTTGATTTTCCACTCGGGGTCGCACATCAGCAACGCCACGTCACAGGGCAGCAGCACCGATTCTCCGGCGGTGAGATGGATGCCCGCATGGCCAGTCGGTTCAACGGCGTGGTGCACCTTGATTACAGGTAGGGGGATGGTGACGACGCTGTCTTTGGGGCGTCGCATGCTAGGAATCACTTCCAGATAGGGACGATACTGCCTCAGCAGCGCGATCGCCCCGGCATAGTCACTGCAAGTGGCCAGCAAATTTTCGTACTGCACTTGCTGAATAGTCATCAATGTCTCCGTCAGCTGAGGTCATCTTGGCCTATCTTAACCAACTGCTTTGGCCACCTGTGTACACTTTGTCATCCATCACTGTCATCTCTCGAGCGGCATCCTGAGACGTTAAAGGAGTCGAGTACACGACTTGGAATGTTCTGAAGATAAGAATAAAATCGAGAGCTTTGTCGTGCTAGTAAATCAGCATGAGTAATGCGATGTGCAACTAAGCAAATTTTCTTTTTAGGGGACGACTAAATCCTCAAATTGCAGACAGGATCTGCCGTTGAGGTGATTCAGGAAGGCCATTAGGGTATGAGCCAGCACTTTGCGTGCCACACGGCTGGTCAAATGCCAAAGGTCACGGGTGCGGATGCGTTCGATGTCAAACCAGTGACACAAATGGCCAATGACGGTTTCGACTAACTGTCGATGACGGCTGATGGTGCGATTAAACGTTGGGTTGTATTGCTTCATATCGCTGCGTAGCGGGGTCAACAGGGTTAACTCTTGGGCTGCTAGGTCCTGGGTGAGGGTCTGCCGAATATAGCCTTTGTCCCCCAGCAGCAGTCCCTTTAGCCCGACCACCAACTCGGGAACCACATCGCGCTCATCCACATTCGCAGCGGTGACTGCCAAGCCGACAACGAGGCCTTGAGTGTTGATGAGCAGGTGTCCCCGGAAGCCATAAAACGTTCCGAGTTTCGTCGCGGAGCTGCCAAAACTAGCCAGCCCGACAAAGCTTTTTGCCTGGGGGGCGCGTTTGAAGCCACAGACCGGCATCGGAAAGCCATCGACTCGGGATAAATCGTCCTGCTGCGCCCCCAGTTCCTGCAAGAGTTGTTGGTGCAACAACTGCTTGTAATGCCAGAGATTAGCCGCTTGGCGAACAAAGGTGGTGCGGTCTTTCAAGGCCGGAAACCACGCCTGCCAATGGCATCGAAAGTAGCGCCAGATCGCGCTATCGCTATGATTTCCCAGGAATTCCCCCACGATTTCTAGGGTCAAGGCCTCGCCGTCCCTCGATCGCGAAGGGCTTACCTGACCTTGATCGGTTGCTCGGCGAGTCATTGTCTGACTATGTCAGGGTCTATACGCCCTGTCCGGTGTTGCTCACCCGCCTATCGGTTTAAGTGTCTGTCGTTTAAATCGCTGCGATCGCCCTCAGAGCCCTATATTGGGTTCTCGCTCCCACCAAGAAATTGGGCGCTCGCTCATCCAGCCATGGGACAAGTATTACCGCGCCCGTACCACAAGCCAAGCTAGGGCTGAGACTCTGGCGATACAGACAGTGAGCCGCCTGGGGCTGTCCCAGTTGGCGGTGTCTAGGTGTCTAGCCTCCAATATTTCCTTCGTCGAACGTGTCCAGAGGGTGTAGTTCTGAGGGGGTGTGAACTCTGGGCTCATTCTGAAATTGAGAACACAACGAGAAAAACGCCACCTTATGAACGCTTTCACAGCGGGTAGATCAGCCAGCACAAAAACTAGGGAGAGGGGTGACAAAGGGCTAGGGCTTGTTATCAATTAACGGCCAATGTCCATTTCGCTTCGGTCCCCCCCTCCAAGATGAGAATGCCAGTAGGGCAACCTCCTCGGTTTCTAGCAGCGCTATTTTCAGAACAGCAGCTCATGACGCGGGTGCGCTACTCCAAACGATGAAAAGAGGCTTTCAGAACCCTGGTTTCTGGGGTATGACCCATCCATCACCGGGTTTCTCCGACAGAAACCGGGGTTCTTAGCACGGGCATTTTTTCTCTGAAAACCATGACTAGGGTCATAATTTTTTATGCGATTCAGAACTATTAAAAATTTATAAACCGCTGTTATCTTCTCTTTAAGGTAATTGCTTCTCATGACTAAATGCCTGAATTTCAGCATGTAGTCATGCCAGCAAGCTATCTATTTATGCTGAGACTAATAATTTTTGAATCGATTTAAGGAAAGACCTGTGGAACGATCATCTGATATCAGCCGAAGTTGGTTTCTTCTGGGGCATCGTCACTGGGTCATCGGTCTCGGCTTTGCCTGTGTATTGCTTGTTGGCGGCATTACTTATGTCTCACGCGAGCAGCCGGAAGAATTACCGACTGCCGCATCGGTTCTGCCCCCTGTTCCTGCCACAGTGAATGCGTTAGGTCGGTTGGAACCGGCTGATGGGGTTATTCAGATTTCGGCATCCAGCAACCAGGCAGTTGCCAATCGTGTGGCCGAGTTACGGGTTAGTGAGGGGGAGCAGGTCCAGGTCGGGCAAGTGATTGCGGTGTTAGACAGTCGAGAGCGTTTGCAGGCCTCACTCGCTGAAGCCAACCAGCAAGTGAGGTTAGCGGAGACACGCTTAGCCCAAGTGCAATCAAGTTCGGGGACTGAGGAGATTGCTGCTCGTCGCGCTGCTGTGACTCGGCTAGAGGCGCAACTGGCAGGAGAAATTCAAACTCAACAGGCGGTAGTTGCTCGTCTGGAAGCAGAGGTGCAAAACGCCAGAGTGGATTTTCAAAGGGGGCGCTCACTGTTTGCGGCAGGGGCGATTTCAGAGGATGAATTGGACACCCAATTGCTGGCCCTTGAAACTGCTCAAGAGGAGTTGAACGAGCAGACTGCTCGCACCAGTCAATCCGTTCAAACATTAGAGGCGCAGATTAGAGAGGCACAGGCCATTTTGGACCAAGCGATCGCGGTACAGCCAAGAGATATCGCTGTCGCCAGGGCAGAAGTTGAGCAGGCTATTGCGAGTGCCAATCGTCTCCAAGCTGAGCTTGAAACCGCTTTTATTCGTGCGCCCAGGGATGCCCAGGTGTTGAAGATTCACACTCAGGAGGGAGAAACGATCAGTGATGACGGCATCGTTGAACTCGGTAATACCGATCAGATGATGATCGTTGCGGAAGTCTTTGAAAGCGACATTGGCACCGTGCGCCAAGGGCAGCAAGCCGTCGCGAGTAGTCCTACCGGAGTCTTTTCAGAAACGTTAACAGGCACGGTCGAGGAAGTGGGATTAAAAGTCGCGACCCGAGATGTTCTTGATACGACTCCAACAGCGGCTACTGATGCCCGAATTGTGGAAGTCCGCATTCGACTGGATGAGCGATCGACTCAAATTGCTGCAGATTTAACCAACCTGCAAGTGAATGTTGAAATCGAGAATTAGCGATAGAGGATAGGCATGAAAGTGCTGCGTTTGACCAAGTAGTCAAAATTGTAATGAGCTGGCAATATTTCTCAGATTTCCATCCAGCTAAGACAGGCATTCAAAGTAAGTATTTATGACAGCATCAGGACATGTTTAGAAGAGAGATACCCCTCGCGTGGCTACAGCTAATTCGTCGAAAAGGTAGATTTCTAACTGCGATCGCTGGAATCGCCTTTGCCAATATTTTGATCTTGATGCAACTCGGTTTTCAGAATGCCTTATATGACAGTAATACTCGCCTACACAATCGATTAAATACAGATTTAGTCATGCTGAATCCCACGGCTCAAAACTTGAGCAATCTGAATACCTTTCCTAGGCGTCGATTGTTTCAGGCAGAAAACTTTTCGCAAGTTATTTCAACCGCACCGCTGTATGCCAGCATTGCCTTTTGGAAAAACCCTCAAACTCGTAAAGACACATCCATTATTGTGTTGGGCTTTGATCCGCTACGGCCAGCTTTCGATCTACCAGAACTGCCGTTAAACGCTAGCAAAATACTTTTCCCCGACACGTTACTCTTCGATCGCGAATCACGAGGTGACTATGGAGAAGCCATTGCCCAGATTGATGAGGGCCAGCGGGTAACAACGGAGATTCTCGGTCGTCAGCTTGTGTTGGGGGGACTGTATGAGGTGGGCGCCTCTTTTGTCGCTGATGGCAGTGTCATGACGAGCGATCAGAACTTTCTCAGAATTTTTAGCGATCGACAAGCTGGTGAAGTCAGCGTGGGTCTCATTCGCCTGAAACCGGGAAGTGATGTGAACGCAACGGCCAATTTGATCCGACAAAACCTTCCGGATGACATCACGATTATGACTCGACAAGAGTTTATTGATTTCGAGGCAGATTACTGGCGCAATAGTACGTCAATTGGATTTATTTTCAGTTTAGGTGTCGTAATGGGGTTTGTCGTTGGGGTCATCATCGTCTATCAAATTCTCTACAGTGATGTCTCAGACCATTTGCCCGAATATGCCACGCTCAAGGCCATGGGTTATCACAATGGTTATCTACTGAGTGTGGTCTCTCAAGAAGCTTTTATCTTGGCAGTGTCTGGTTATATTCCCGGATATTTGATCTCATCTTTCCTTTATGATTTGACCCGTAATGCGACTAATTTGCCACTTCTGATGACATCTCAACTTTCTCTCTTCACGCTATTTCTGACGATTTTAATGTGTGCAATTTCAGGAGCAGTTGCCATGCGAAAGCTACGGTCAGCCGATCCCGCAGATATTTTTTAGATGTGCCAACTTCGTTCAGGGTTTCAGGATAAAAGACATGCTTCGTATTGACGAGAATCCACAAATTATGCCCTCAAAATCTTTCAATAGATCCCGTCATCCGCCCATCGTTTCTGTTCAGCATCTTAATCATTTCTTTGGGAAAGATAATCTCCGAAAACAAGTTCTGTTTGATATCAATCTAGAGATCCAGCCAGGTGAAATTGTCTTCATGACAGGTCCCTCTGGGTCTGGAAAGACAACTTTACTAACGCTGATTTGTGGATTGAGATCGGCCCAGGAGGGTAGCTTGCAGGTGCTGGGACAGGAGGTCTGTGGAGCCAGCCAGCGTCGATTGACTCAGCTACGACGAGAAATTGGATACATTTTCCAAGCTCATAATCTTCATCAGAGTTTGACGGCTCAGCAGAATGTTGAAATGGCATTACAACTGCATCAGCTAACGGCATCAGAGCGTCGAACGAGGGCGGTTGAAATGCTCAAATCAGTTGGACTAGAAAGTCGACGGAACTACTTTCCCGACGATTTGTCAGGTGGACAAAAGCAGCGGGTGGCGATCGCCCGTGCCTTAGTCAGTCATCCCAAAATTGTCCTAGCCGATGAACCCACTGCAGCTCTGGATAGCAAGTCCGGTCGAGAGGTGGTGACACTGATGCAGAAACTTGCAAAGGAACAGGGCTGTACGATTTTGATGGTCACCCATGACAACCGCATTCTGGATGTGGCTGATCGGATTGTCGAAATGGAGGATGGCCACTTGCTCTCTAGTCATTCTCCTCAGCTTCAAGGGCAAGCAGCATAGGTTTTCGATTGCAAATTGGTGGTTTCAGATTGTTTTTAAGCCATGTTTATGTACAGGGTTTATGGCTGAGATAATCCGCTTTTTCTATCACGACTGGACATCGTTTAATAGCTGATTATCGTCGAAACTGCTTCAGAGAAGAGCATTTACTCATTGTTAGGAGAAACTTCCATGAATCGTTCTGTCTTTCGTTTTATTAGCACTGTATTTGGTGGAGTCATTACTGCAGTTGGTTTAGTCGGACTTGTTTCATCTCAGAGCAAGGCTAATGCTCAAATTTTGGCTGAGAGCAGTATGCACGCGACTGGAGCGGAAAGTATTGTCGATATTGCAGCAGCTGAATCTAGCTTCAGCATATTGGTGTCGGCTCTACAAGCTGCTGATCTAGTTGAGACGCTATCTGGTCCAGGTCCTTTCACTATTTTCGCGCCGACTAACGATGCCTTTGAAGCATTGCCACCTGGAGCCTTAGAGCGGCTGTTGGAGCCAGAGAATCGTGAGACTTTGCAACGAATATTGACCTATCATGTGGTCTCTGGTTCGCTACTCTCAAGTGACCTGCACTCTGGCCAGGTAGGAACAGTAGAAGGCAGTGAAGTCAATCTCCAGATTAGCCAAAATGGTGGTGTACAAGTCAACAATGCCAAGGTGATCAGTGCAGATGTTGAAGCTAGTAATGGCGTTATTCATGTCATTGATCAAGTGATTCTTCCACCAGACTTGTAAGCATATCCAAAGTCATCTATCTGCTGATAATTCAGTGCATGTTGTTTAAAACACAACATGCGACTGTACTTGCCTCTTGGCCAAGTATTGATGTTTGATGATACAGAAATTGCCGTAAAGGAGTCACAATAGATTACTTTTACGGCTTTTTTTTGAGTGATTACTCAGTACTCATGTTAGCGATAAGTCGTTCCTGCACCGCAAGATTCCTTGAATAAACCTTGTCCATCTACTGTCTACATTAGTAGCTTTTATTGTGCAGACTCATCCCACTGATTTACTCACCGATACAGAAATTCAAATCGGCTGGCATGGTGTAGCGATCGCCTTTTCAATCATGATAGTTTGGGCTGCCAGTCTGCTTTTCCTATTGTCTATAAAAGTAGAGGCACTAGGTTTTCTAGAGATTGTTTTTGCGCTATGCATTCAAACCTTTTTCTATACGGGGCTATTTATTACCGCCCATGATGCGATGCATCAGGTGGTTTGCCCCAGTCACCCCAAGCTAAATCACACAATTGGCAAAGTTGCACTGTTCTTGTATGCCTTTCTTCCTTACCATCAACTTCTGAAACAGCATTGGTATCACCATCTATATCCAGCTAGTGATAAAGACCCTGACTTTCATGATGGTCGAAATGTCAGCCTATTGAGTTGGTACGCCCGATTTATGCTTCGGTATTGGGGATGGGGTAATTCGATCGCCGTTACGGTTTGCTATCACAGCATGCATCACTTGCTCCATATTTCACATGCCAATCTTGTTTTATTTTGGGTTTTTCCAAGCATATTAAGCTCCTTTCAACTGTTCTATTTTGGGACTTTCTTACCCCATCGCGAACTTTCTGAAGGCTATTCCAATATCTTTCGATCGCACAGCATTTACCGTCCTTTTTGGCTGTCACTTCTGACTTGTTATCACTTTGGCTATCACTGTGAGCATCACCAATATCCTGAGTTGCCTTGGTGGATGCTTCCGGCGATCGCTTCTCGCCATAACGAAAATCAATTGAATTTTGGAGCTAAAAATGACCTTGACTAGTCGCTCATTTCGTATCGCTAGTGCCTTTTCGCTATCGTCTTGGCTGCTTTTGGGCTTGAATACTCAAGGAGTAGCCGAGCCGCTTCCCATGAAAGTGCTGAGCACTACTTCTGAAGAAGAGGAGGTTGCCCAGTTTGACTCCTCTGGTGAGGAAGAAGAACAACCCCAGCGAATTGGCTATGTTGGTCTTGGGGGGACGCTTGGCCTCAGTGACGATGGCGAAACTAAGTTGGGGAATGGCGGATTCTCGATTATGTCGCGCATTCCTTTAACGGAGGTTTTGTCGGTGCATACAGCATCTGTTGTCAGTAGTGATGGCTATAGCTCATTTGCGTTGACTGGAAGTTTCCCGGTCGGCAATCGAGAGTCAGCGCCAACGGAGCGGCCCGTGATTGTGCCCTTTGCCGGAGTGGGCATTGGGGTTGAATTTGAAGATTTTGATATTGACCCCATGGTTACTGTCGGTGCAGATATTCCGATTACGGATACAGTCACGGGAACAACGCGAGTCAATGCCAATTTTGGCGAAGAGGGGACCGATATTGGTCTGGTGCTGGGCGTCGGTATTCGTGTATTCCGTTAGGTTCTGTCAACAGGGAGTTGCACACTCAAATTAAATGTTTTTGTGCCCAGAGTGCCGCCTGAATGCGATCTCGCATCTCTAGTTTATTGAGCACTTGAGTAACGTAATTTTTGACGGTGCCTTCACTCAGATGAAGTGCTGTTGCAATCTCTTGATTGTTCTGGCCCTGCCCAATGAGTTTGAGCACTTCGGCTTCTCGCTTGCTCAGTTCGCTGATAGCCGCTGTGGACGACTGTGATACGGGCTTTAAGTAAGAGAAGGCTTTGAGTGCAACTGTGGGGCTTAGCTGACTGTAGCCTTGAGCCACTGAGCGGATGGCAGCGGAGATCGCTGGAGCCGGTGTCCGCTTCAAGAGATAGCCCAGCGCCCCGGCCTGCAGGGATTGCAGAATATACTCATCGTCGTCAAACGTCGTCAGCACCAAGATGCGCATCCAGGGATAACGCTGATGGATTTCAGTGGTGGCTTGCACGCCATCCACACCGGGCATTCTGACATCCATCAGAATCACCGTTGGCTGGAGCTTTTCGGCTAAACAGATGGCTTCATCACCATTCTCTGCCTGACCAACGACTTCCAGGTCGTCCTCTACAGACAGTAAAGTTGCCAGTCCCTGTCGGAAAATCGCCTGATCGTCAGCCAGCAGCAATCTAATCATCGTGGCAGTGTCACTTGAAGACGCATTCCTTTTGCTAAAGCAGTTTGAATCTGTAACTGTCCCCCGAGGAGTTGCACCCGCTCTCTCATGCCTTGAATCCCAAATCCGACGTAAAGCGTGTTCAGCTCTGCGCCGATGCCGTCATCTTCGATGTCGAGAATGATGTCGCTGTCAGTCACTGTTCCATGCAGGGCGAGTTGAGAAGCCTGAGCGTGTTTTTGCACGTTCATAATGGCCTCTTTCATAATGCAGTAGATCTGATAGCTCTGATAGACAGGCAGTTGGGGGAGATTCAACTCCCATTTCACCTTCAGGTTAGACGTCTGTTCCGCCTGTTCTAAAAGGGTGCGGAGGGCCTGGTTGAGGTCGAAGTCAGAGCGACGCATGCGCTGCAACGCCCGACTCGTCTCTTCGATGCACTGACCCACAAGTGTCTTGGCCAAGTCCACAGCCTGGGCGGCTTGCTCTGGGTCATGTCGCCGCAGTTCTTGAGCCACCGCTAGCTGAATGTCGAGATCCGTCAGGGTATGCCCCAACGAATCGTGCAGCTCACGCGCAATACGGGTTCGCTCAAGGTCGGCTGAAAGGGATTCGATTTGTTGTGATAGCATCCCTGCTCGCTGGCGGCTGGCTTGTTCGGTGACCACCATGGCGCTTGCAATCAGCGTAAAGGTACTCGCAGAGAGGTAGGCCGTGAGCGAAATCGCGACGAACCGAATGAGCGCAGTGGGATCGAAGACAGAAAGGGGAATCGGTGCGGGAGATCGCTGGACCCAATCAACTTGTGATAGATACTCGCTAATGATCCACGGCCCCATCACCAGTCCTACTGCTGCGATCGCGGAGCGGCGGTTGAGCAAAAAATAGCTTTTAGAAAAATTGACAAACAGCAGAAAGTCTGAGTCAATGCCTGCCCGATTAGCCAGCACGATCGCAGTCAAAGCCATCCCAATGTAAAGCAGGCGTTGGGGGTAGGGCCTTCGCTGTGGGAAGAAACAGCTCAGGATAAAAAAAGCCCCGTAGACAAAGAACGTCAGTGGCCAATCTTGCCTCATTCCGCTCAGTTCCATACTGACGTAGGCAAAGAGAATAGCCCACTCTAAATATCTAAACGTTCGAGAAAGGGGATGCAAAAAAGGCATCAAGCAGTCATTAAAAATCGCTTAGGGAATGACACAACCGTATCCTGAAATTCATTTTCACAAAAGATGACCAGGGTCATATCTTTTCATGCGCGGAGGGAGTATCGGTCTCATGCGTAAACTTCCTATGCTGATTACGTTAATCACGGGTTTAGCCATACGGCTGGCAGATTGCTGGTGATGGCGTTGAACCCAGAGTCGGACAAAAAAGCGGGTCTGATCGCTCACTGCGAGGGAGTGATGATGGCTTTTTGGTTAACTCGTGCGCTGGTACTGAAATCCGTTTGACCAGACTCGGCAGTGTATGGAGGTGTCGAGCCTACCCACTGCTGAATTAACCAGGGCGAGATTGAGTCTACAGGATAAGGACGAGGCAGGGGGCAAATTGAGTACGACACGATGCCTGAGGATGTTTCTCGAAATATCCATCACGCTGGCCATGCTGAAGGAGCCCCTTTGTGGATATTGCGACGATGTTTGTGAGCTGCGGATCAGAAGGAGTCATCAGTGCCACCATCAGCGGAAATGACACTTCTGTTTTCATCCCTTACCTCGCCTTTCATCAATCGGATGAGCACCAGCCATTGGTTTCATTGCTGAGAGCTGTTTGAAGAATCCTTTCTCATTGTCGGATCGAAGTTCACAGCTTGAGACATCTAGCTGTGAATTCGTATCGATCCTTTCCTCGTAGATATGGATGTTCGTGCGGAATAACAGACAGCTGAAGAGGGCTACTTTGTTGGGGTCCTAGCCCGGTTTACATCATTCACAGATTCCGGTTTTCCTACATATCTGAATCCGTTCGACAGCGCTGTTGGCTGGCAGACGCAGTTTTCTCTGTCAACTCATCGGCATTGTGATTCAAACCCGCAAATTCGTTTCCTAGCTTTGTTCGTTAATCAACTATTCACCAAAAGAGAAGACTCATGGCTACCATTTCAGGCATCGTCGCCAGCAGTGGTGACGGCTTCGACGACAACAATCAAGACTTTGACATTCTGCTCCGTGCCCTACAGTCAGCGAATCTGGTCGAGGCCCTCGATGACCCGGCAGCCGATCTAACAGTATTTGCTCCGACGGATGCAGCGTTCGTGGCGCTAGCTCAAGACTTTGGCTTTAACGGCAGCGATGAGGCGGGGGCGTTTGATGCGATCGTGGCAGCCCTTACTGACCTTGGTGGCGGTAACCCGCTACCGCTTTTAACGGATGTGCTGCTTTACCATGTTGACCCCGGTGCCAAAAGTCAGGCGCAACTGCAGAGCGAAGGCACCATCACAACGCTTTTGAGCGATGTTAGCTTCGGTGTCGTCGGGCAAGAACTGGTAGATAACGAACCGGATCTGCTCAATCCCACCTTCGTGACAGAACTCGTCGATATTGCAGCAGACAACGGCACGGTGCAGAGCATTGATCGCGTGCTCATTCCCTTCGATATTGCTGGCAATGAGCTGATGTTGCCAGAACCCGAGCTACCGACGATCGCCAGCCTCGTGGGTGATGGCTTGGATAGCGATCGCCAAGACTTCGATATCTTACGGCTTGCCGTGCAAACTGCTGGACTGACCGATACGCTCAATGACCCCACCGCAGATTTGACCGTCTTTGCCCCCACGGATGCGGCGTTTATCGCCCTGGCTCAGGACTTGGGCTTTGACGGTAGTGACGAGGCAGGTGCTTTTGACGCGATTGTGACGGCACTAACGGAGCTAGGCAGTGGTAACCCCATTCCTCTGCTGACCGATATTTTGCTGTACCACGTCTCCCCTGGTGCTAAGAGTCAAGTGCAACTGCAGAATGCAGGCGCGGTTACCACGCTGCTGAGCGACGCTAGCTTTAATGTCGTCGGCGCAGAACTGGTGGATAACGCACCGGCTTTGCTGAACCCGACGCTAGTCGAGGGCCTGGTTGATGTAGCGGCAGTGAATGGCACGGTGCAGGGCATTGACCGCGTCCTCCTGCCCCTAGAGATTTCTGGTCATGAGTCCCCGCCGCCGATGCTACCGACCATTGCCGGTATCGTCGCTGCCAGCGGAGATGGCTTTGATCGCAACGATCAGGATTTTGACATTCTGCTGCAGGCGGTCCAAACTGCTGGGCTCGTTGACGCCCTGAACGACCCTGCCGCCGACCTGACGGTATTTGCACCCACAGACGCAGCCTTCGTCGCGCTCGCCCAGGATTTCGGGTTTCGCGGCGTTGATGAGGCGGGTGCTTTTGAGGCGATCGCTGCCGCGCTGACTGACCTGGGCAATGGTGACCCGGCTCCCATTCTGACCGATATTCTGCTGTACCACGTCTCTTCGATCGCCAAGAGCCAAGCTCAGCTTCAGGCTGACGGCACCGTGACGACGCTGCTAGCTGAGGCCAGCTTTGACGTAGACGGTGAAGTGCTCATTGATAATGAACCAGACTTGCTCAACCCGAGCTTTGTGGCTGAACTCGCCAATGTGGCCGCTGCCAATGGCATCGTGCAGGGCATTGACAGCGTTCTCATTCCTTTAGACATCCCCGACAACGATGTTCAGATCATTGATGGCAGCTCTCGTCAGGACTTCCTGTTTGGCTTTCGACAAGATACGGTTGTCTTGGCCCAGGACGGGGCTGACTTTGTTTTTGGTGGTAGCGGTAACGACCAGCTCAATGGCGATGATGGCGACGATGTCTTGGTCGGTAATGGGGGGCGTGACATCCTGCGTAGCGGCGATGGCAACGATTTTCTCTCTGGGGGAGATGAGGCAGACTTGTTGTTTGGGGGCGAGGGTGACGATTTCCTCTTTGGTAATGACGGAGCTGACACGCTGCTGGGCGGTGCCGGTAGCGACAGACTCTTTGGCGGTGACGGCGCGAATGTTCTAGACGGGGGGCCAGGTGAAGATATCCTTCGTCTCCGCGGCGGGAATGACACCATCATTCTGAGTCAGGGCGATGGCATTGATACTATTTTCGGTTTTGACCCTGAGCGCGTCAGTTTCTCTCTGGTAGACGGCCTCACTTTCGCCGACTTGAGTTTCCAACAGGGCCAAGACTCGACCAGCGTAATCGCCGGGGATGAAATTCTCGCTCAGGTGATCGACACCTCTGCCGCATCGCTCAACCTTGAAGCCATCTTTACCACGGCCTAAGGTTGACGACGTTGATTCGCATCAAGGTCTGCAACAAGGGGGTGATATGGATCGCCAGATGAGCTTGTTAGGGTCGGTCCTAGACCTGGGGATGTTCGTTCTGAATCTCTCGTTCTTAAAGCTAACTGGCGATTCTCGCTATAGCGCTGGAGCATCATTGGGTCAGCTATTATCGCGATCGCTCCATGAAGTCAGCGAGGGGCTGAGCTTGTTGTTTCAACGACTATTGAACCGGTCGATGACAGCCCTAGAACTGCCGTCGCGCAAAGACAAAGACCGTCACGGCTAGCAGCAGGCCCGTATACAGCACCCCATAGACAAAATGCCCCGCCAATTCTACCGTAGTGGGAAAAATCGCCAAGCCATACACCGCTTCATTGCGTAAGTTGAGGCGCTCTAGGTCAGGCAGGATCAGATACAAGGCATTCGCCACATTCTGAAACGTGGCGCTCTCGCTCAACTTGCCCAAGGCCACCATGTCTTGGCTCAGGTGCCCCATCAGATAAACGCCGATCGTCAGCAGCGTCGCCAATAAAGAACTGGTAAATACACCAAATAGCAACGCCGCTGCGGTTAGCAGGGCCATCTCTAAGCCGGTAAACAGCACCGCCAGCACCAGGCTGACGACCGAAAAGGGAATTTGATTCACCGCCAACACGGCGAGATAAATAGCCGTCAAGAGCGCCATCAGCACCGCCAACACGGCCGATAACCCCAGATGCTTGCCCAAAATGAATTCCAGACGGCTGATGGGCTTCGAGATCAGCACTAACACCGTGCGTTTTTCAATCTCTTTGTTGATCAGGCCCGTGCCGACAAACACGGTAACGATTAACCCCAAGAGATGAATGCCCGCGAGCCCCAGGTCGAGGGTGATTTTGTCCTGGGCACCGCCAGCGACATCGGGCAGCAGCGCCGCTGCGGCGAACAACAATACGGCATACACCGCGACGAGATACAGCACCCGATCGCGGATGACCTCTTTAAAGACATTCGTCGCAATGACCCAAATACGCGACAGACTCATGATTGCCACAAACTTGCTTAAGACCTGATAATACGACGTCTGGGCCGCTGCGATGGCCTCGTCACGGGTACGGTCAACTTTCCACCACGGTCGGCTGGCCCGGATGTTTGACGATCTCGAGGTCGCATTCCACCACCGCCAACGGAGTCGGTGGGCTGTCGAGTGTTGCTTCGCTAGCGCGGGCACCCGGCGATCGCGGCCGCACGGTACAGGTTTTTTCTAAATAATAGCCCTCTCTGATCGAGGATGGGCCTGACCAGATGGCTCGCAAATCCAGCGCATAGCCGTTATTGTCGGCCCCGCGCCTGAGCCCCGTCAGCCGCCACAACTCACCTTCTTCAGAAGATTCAAGGCTCACCATGATGGTGTCTTCGATACTCTCCAGATGTTCATTCATATTCAGCAGCCAGCGCTCGACATGGGGCCACGGGGTCTCTTCCAGATCCGCTTTGATTTCAATTTCAGTGCGAGTGAGCAACACAATGCCGCGGGCTTGGTCTTCCCCTTGATCGGGCAGTTTCACCACAAAGCCACTGCGACTAAAGTCGTCTGCCAGCAAGCTCGGATAATCGTCTAACCAGTTTTGTAGGCGAAAATAAAACTGAAACCAATTGCTCAACAGCAGGGCGATGAGCAAAAGCAAAATAAGCTGCTGGCGCATCATTGGGGCGGGGAGTTTCGGGCGCAGCTCCCAGGTGAGAAACTGCGGAATCGCCACAATCGCCACCGAGACCAGCGGCCAAGCCATGAAGCCATTGGCCCAGGTAAGCCACTGCACCAACCCAAAAAAGTAGATGCAGACAATCGCTCCCATCACCCACGGCGCCACCGGCAGGCCAAACAGCCGCACCTTGGCATCTTCTAGCAGCCAGCCAATGCCGAGGGCAAAAAATATCCAGCCCGCAGTGGCAATAACGTTGACGGTAATGCTCTCACCGACTGCCAAACGGGCGACCCAAGACATTGCGAAGGAGAAAAAGCCCAAATAAATCAGGGTTTGCCACGCGTAATAGTCTTTGGGAAAGACAATGTTTGAGATCCAGCCCCAGAGGATTTGCAGCAGCCTGATCATAGGCGTTGACTCAACCCATAGCGCAACAGCAAGAGCACCAACACGGCTGAAAAACTCAGCGCGTTGGCCTGCAAAACTGCCAGTACGTGGGGCGAGGTCGTTTGAGTGGGCGATCGCCGATACCGAAATCGACTCACATTACTCGTGGCATCCCGCTGCACGATGGGGGTGCCAACAGACCATGTCAGCCACTCCAGCGCGACGACTTTGACCCAAAACGTCAAAAAGAAAGTAACCAAACCCGCGATCACAACCGCCACGTTCAGATTGCCGGATAAAGGATTGGCATAGAAGTTGCCAAACATCACGTAGCTGATAATCTGAGTTCTCACGGGGATGGGAAGTAACTTTTCGACCTGCAAAAACACGATCCACCCTAAAACTACCGTTAATAAATTAATGGTGGCCGCATAGCGAATGCTAGGCTGAAACCCCAACCGGAGGCGCTGCCGTAACACAATGGCTTCTAACACGATCGCCACCAGCAACAGCACCGTCTGAAAAATGATGCCTTTTAGGGGCAGTACAGCGGTCTGATCAAACAGTGTAAACACGGGCATGGGGGTCAGCGCAGAAGCATCACGAAGAGAGTACGGTAGAAGCAAAGTGGGGCAACCCGCCGCTGCGGCCAGCCGCTAGGCTGAACGTGCTAGGCAACAGGGTATCCCCTTCCCTCAGGGTTCGGTAGAATTTTAGGCTGTAGCGGCTAAAAACTTAACGCTGATAGCAACATAATGGTCAGAACTGGGATCGGCATTCGCACGGCACAACTTAATAATGAACGACTTTCTGGTCAAATTCACGTGTATGACGGTGAGGGCAAAGGCAAGTCGCAGGTCGCCTTAGGCGTGGTGCTCCGGTCCATTGGCCTCGGCATTCAAAACTTTATGGAAAGCCGCGTGCTGCTGCTGCGGTTTCTCAAAGGGCCAGGCCGGACCTATGACGAAGATGCCGCGATCGAAGCGCTGCAGCGCGGCTTTCCCCATCTGATTGACCAGGTGCGTACGGGTCGGGCTGAGTTTTTTGGCCCAGAAGACATTACCAAATTTGATCGCTTAGAGGCGCAGCGCGGTTGGGATGTCGCCAAAGGCGCGATCGCCTCGGGCCTGTATTCCGTCGTGGTGCTGGATGAGATCAACCCGGTGCTGGATTTGGGTCTGCTGTCGGTCGATGACGTGGTGAAATCGCTCAAGCACAAGCCCGAGCATTTGGAAGTCATCGCCACGGGCCGCGCCGCCCCCAAACCGCTGATTGACGTGGCCAACCTGCATTCTGAAATGAAGCCGCAGCATCACCGCAATATGGATCTGCCCGGCATCGAAGGGGTCGAGATTTATACCGGTGATGGCAAAGGCAAATCGACCAGCGCCCTCGGCAAGGCTCTGCAGGCGATCGGGCGGGGCATCAGCCAAGACCAGTCGCATCGGGTGTTGGTGATGCAGTGGCTCAAAGGCGGTCAAGGCTACACCGAAGATGCGGCCATCTCCGCCCTGCGCAAGAGCTATCCCCACCTGGTCGATCATCAACGTTGCGGTCGAGACGCCATCGTCTGGCGCGGGCAACAGCAAGAAATTGACTATGTTGAGGCCGAGCGCGGGTGGGAACTGGCCGGTACCGCGATCGCTTCGGGCCTTTATAAAACCGTGATTTTAGACGAGCTGAACCCCACGGTCGATCTCGAACTGTTGCCCGCCGAGCCCATCGTGCAGGCCCTGCTCCGCAAACCCCGCGATACCGAAGTGATTATCACGGGCCGCTGCAAAAATCCGCCCGCCTATTTCGAACTCGCCAGCACCCATTCTGAAGTGTTTAACCACAAGCACTATGCCGAAAAGGGCGTTGACCTCAAACGTGGCGTTGATTTCTAGCCAGGCTCAGATACCGGTCAGCTCGCGATGGAGGGACTGTATTTGAACCAGGATAGAGTTTCCAATTGATGCAAGAAACCGGGTTTCTCGCACTACTGAACCGATGCTTCAGTAGTGCCTTTCCCGCAGCGCGCCCCTAGATGACGGCGATCGGGGCACTCTACCACTGACACCTAACTCAGTTCATCTATGCCGGCATTTCACTCTCTCTTTCAGCAACTCTTGACTTCAATTGAGCCGCTTGATGAAATTGCTCAATGGACACTAGACGACCACCAACGGAGTCCCAAAGAATGTATTTAGAGCAATCCAACATACTGCTGACATGCAGCGTTTTCACATTCGCAAGGAGGTGGGCATTGGCTTGATGACAGGCTTCAAGATGGTAGTTAGGAATTCTTGCCGATAGATGATGGATATTGTGGTAGCCAATACTCGCTGAGAACCACTTTAGAACGGCTGGCAACTCTAGATAACTACTGCCCTCTAGGGCTCCTAAAAGGTAATCCCAGTCCTCTGTTTTATGGGCATAGGAACCTTCAAAGTTGTGCTGAACGAAGAAGACATAGATGAAAATTGCCCCGGACAAAGTTAGCGTGATCAAGTAAACACTCAAGAAGAAAATCGCGCCCAGCCAGTGGCTCAGAAGAATCCAGCCACCTACTACAAAAAGGTTATTGAATAGCAAGTCCCAAAATTCACCGGCGGTATACCAATTTCTTGATTTATGAGAAGCAATGACCTTTTGTAGAGCTGAACGGGGATGCCTCCCAAGTTCACTTAATAGGTGAACGCCAAAATCAAATCCCCCTTTAATCAAGGCCAGTCTAGGCTTGATGACGAGATAGAGGAATCCTCCAGGAATCAACATAAGCGGATGTCTTAACCACCCGTAGCGGGTCTGCTGAAAGGGTGTGAGCTGGGCAAATGTGTCAGTAGAGATCAATACGGCTGGGCCACGATAACGTTCCCAATCGCCATTCGTTTTGTGATGATAAGCGTGACCCCTTGACCATGGATATTGGGGAATTGCATTAATCACCCCTAACGTAAATCCCACAATTCGATTGACTCGTCTTGACCTAAATAACGAATAGTGGCCGCAGTCATGCATTAAGGAGAAGCAGCGCCCTGAAAAAAGGGTCATCAGCATCATGATGGGCAGAAGAAACCAAAGCGAAATCGGAGCTAACTGGACTGCTAAAAACCACAAGGCAATGTATGGAAAAACAGTATTGAGAACTTGACCGGTTGCCCATAAGTCATTGCTTTTCATATAGGGGCTTAGGGAAAAGTCTGACTTTTTAATCACATCATCCATTCAATCAAATGCTCAGGTAAAAAATAATCTGCTTCAGCTCAGTGGGAACCGACGAACGCTCATATCCCAGAGGCCTATCCTAGCTCGCTGTTCTTTTGGGCAGGTGGGGGCAGGCGATCGCCCATTAGCCAATGATAGATTGTTAAGATTTGATAACCATCGTAAGCCCTGGCTGTGCATCCATCAACTGTGGGCTGGTTAAACCAGAGATAGTCGAGCTGTAAATTTTCTGATGGACTTGTTCTCTGTGCGCTCATCCTAAAGCTCGTAACCATAGCCAAACGTGCCAAGGCGACCAGCGCGACTACTGTCCTCATTGTCAGCGAACATTTAGCGACAGCTTTAATACCGATTCTCTGAAACAAAGCTACAGGTCTGGCTCCCCAGCCCCTCGGCTCTCCTGCGTTGCCAAGATTGCATCGGGAGCTCGATCGCTGAGAACTGGTATAACACCCTCTATGTATTGCCGTCAGATTACTTCAGCAATGATAGAAACCCTGCTTCAGCGCCAGGTAGAGGGGCGCGTCGTCTGTGTGGATGCCTCAGTCTTCCAACACCTGTGTGAGCATGCTCTATGCCGCTAATGCTGACTCATGATGGAGAACCGGTTACAGCGCTAGAAGCAAGAGTCAGGAAGCGTTCTGACAGTTTTTAGGAGAGGAAGCCACGTTTGACATCGACGAGTTCGTGATGCTCCCCTTCCCCTCTGCCGCATCGGGGCTACCGGGTAACCAACGGTCGATGCCGTTCGTGATCGGGCCGACAAAATAATAACCCCCGACACACAAGGTACCGGGGGGCTTTAGGTTATAGAGCTTTCGGCTTAGCTGGGAATGGATGTTAAATGGCTTCGGTATAGAGGGTTCGGTTTAGTTGGGAGTTGGAGGTTAGGTGTCTTTCGACAGTTTTATATTGCCCTAGGAACCGATGAATTCAACCCTTGCCCTAGACCGATTTACTTAAACAATGCAAAGTCACCGATTTTACGAACTTTAGCCTAACGATGTCTGAAGCGGGTTCAATTCTGCAACGATTTAGAGTACCGATCAGGTTTGAGTCAAATTGACGTCATTGACATCAGCCGCCGATGATCACCCGTTAACAATGTGGTCGGGTGCTGTTAGATAAAGCCGTAATGCCGATGCCATCGGTCTTTGATGCGTTGAATTTTGCTTTAGCGTTTGCGTAGCGAGGGCTCTACCCTCAGCCGTTCATCGGCAATTCGTGAGTGGGTGGCAACGTGATTAGGCGCGCGAAAGTCCGCCCTATCACTCAAAACGATAGAAAAGGCTTAACCGTACTTTTTGGTTTGCCGTGAGATATCTCGGTAGGATAGAGAGCAGACGATAATTTAGCGCTAGCGTGATGGATCTTGTAACGCTTCAGGGATGGTTGGACAACGCCGCCTTTGCCATCCTCTTTTCAACGATGCTGCTGTACTGGGCTGGGGTCGCTTTCCCGAAGGCTCAGATGTTGTCAGCCTTTGGCACGATGGGCATGGCCCTGGGCAATCTGGCGATCGCGGCCTTGCTGCTCGCCCGGTGGATTGAAGGCGGCTATTTTCCCCTGAGCAATCTATACGAATCGCTGTTTTTTGTGGTGTGGGGCATCACTGCCGTACATCTGGTGGCGGAGCGCATGAGCCGCAGTGCCCTAGTGGGTGCCGTGACCGCCCCCATTGCGATGGGCATCACCGCATTTGCCGCCCTGTCGCTGCCTGACACGATGCAGGTTTCTGAACCGCTCGTACCCGCGTTGAAATCGAACTGGCTGATGATGCACGTCAGCGTCATGCTGCTTAGCTACGCCGCTTTAATGGTGGGCGCCCTGATGGCGATCGCCTTTTTGATCGTGACGCGGGGCCAAGCGATCGAGCTGCGGGGCAGTTCGGTGGGTACCGGTGGCTTTCGTGAGACCAAGCTGCGGCGTCATGGCGTCACCACTAACGAAGCCGCCCTAGCGACATCGGTGGCTGTTCCCACCCCGGCAGCGATCACCAACTCCGGTGGCGGGGCCGCTGTGCTCGAAAAAACGACCGTTGCCGCGCCGGCGGCCGCCGCCAAGCTGACGCCCCAGCGCCTGACGCTGGCTGACACCCTCGACAACATCAGCTATCGCATTATCGGCTTGGGCTTTCCCCTGCTGACTATTGGCATTATTTCCGGAGCCGTTTGGGCTAACGAAGCTTGGGGCTCCTACTGGAGCTGGGATCCGAAGGAAACCTGGGCGCTGATTACCTGGCTGGTGTTTGCCGCCTACCTGCACGCCCGCATCACCAAAGGCTGGCAGGGTCGACGTCCGGCGATTTTAGCCGCCTCCGGGTTTATGGTGGTTTGGGTGTGCTACCTCGGGGTCAACATTCTGGGCAAAGGTCTGCACAGCTACG
>ERZ1740058.417-NODE-417-length-33154-cov-7.754343_pt1 | contig 33154 bp, 23 predicted proteins | sample MGYA00581745_ERZ1740058 | MGnify/ENA primary metagenome ERZ1740058 (study PRJEB43018, sample SAMN04849742) | marine metagenome | isolation source: floating plastic debris | place: Pacific Ocean | collected 2008-08-30 | study: EMG produced TPA metagenomics assembly... | reverse complement strand
TTGATTAGCTTCTCTAGGGGTTCGATATCGTGGATTTCTACCCGATTGGTTCGGTTTGGATCGAGGCGCGAGATGAGGGTTTGAACGGGTTTTGCCCAGCCCTGAAAGTGGTTTGACAGTTCTTGTTGAAAGCGCTCAGGATTGCGATCGCTGCCCTTGGGCAAGGGAACGTCGAAAAAGAAGTAAAAGCGATCGCCGCCCACTGGCATCAGCGAAGCACGCTGGCCGTTCCCGACGTAAATATCCCAGCTGTTGAGCGGTGCAAGATCGTCTGTTGCATCGACTAGGCCGTTCCAATTGACATAGCCGACATAGCGTCTTTCGGTGGGTTGGCCCAGTACGTGAGTGCGAATAATTGAGTGTGTGCCGTCTGCGGCGACGACCAAGTCACCTGTGGCTCTGTGACCGTCTTCAAAAATTGCGGTGGCGCTTTCGGCAGTTTGTTCTATAGCGACACAGCACTTGTTGAGCTGTACCTGCTCGCTGCCTACGGCGTCTAGCAGCATGGCTTGTAAATCTGTGCGAGAAACCGGATAGGGGGATTGGCCGACACGCTCGATTAAGGGCGTGAGGCTGAAGCGAGTGAGCAGTTCGCCGGTTTTGGTGTAGTAGGCCATTTGTTGCATGGGGCCGCCAATGTTGGCAATTTGGGGGCCTAGTCCTAGTTTGTTGAGGACCTTTACACCGTTGGACCATAGAGAGATGCCAGCACCAGCGGGGCGCAGCTCGCTGACCCGGTCGTAAATCTCTACCTCATAGCCCGCTTGCTGCATCGCGACTGCTGCGGTTAAGCCGCCCATGCCTGCGCCTACCACAACTACCTTCAGGTTTTCCATAGCGCATCCAACCAGATAAATGGCCCTTTAGCGATGCGTGAGATCGCAGCTGGGAATATGGCCTATTTATACAGGCTAGAGAGAATGTAGAGCGGTAAGGAAATATACACAAACTCGGCTGATAGACTATAGCTGTGTTGCCCCATGCCTATAGCTATTGGTTGTTGCTATGTCTTCCTCTGCCGCTCAGCCCGCCGTTTCGCCTGCTACTCAACCCACAGCTCAGCCTAAAATTATTGTGCTAGACGATGACCCGACGGGGTCGCAAACGGTGCACAGCTGTCTGCTGCTGCTGAAGTGGGATGTAGAGACGCTGAAGCTGGGGTTGACGGATGCGTCGCCGATCTTTTTTGTGCTGACCAATACCCGCTCGCTGACGCCTGAAGCGGCGGCGACAGTGACCACTGAGGTTTGTGACAATTTAAAGCAGGCGCTGGCTGAAACGGGCGTGACAAATTTTTTGCTGGTGAGCCGCTCGGATTCTACGCTGCGAGGGCACTACCCGATTGAGACGGATGCGATCGCCGAGCATCTTGGCCCGTTTGATGCTCACTTTTTGACGCCCGAATTTTTTGAAGCTGGGCGGGTAACAATTGACAGCACGCACTATATTCAAACGACAACACCGTCAGGCGTAGAGCGCGTCCCGACGCACAAGACGGAATTTGCAAAAGATTCGGTGTTTGGCTACAGCACGAGCTACTTGCCAGACTATGTAGAAGAGAAAACGCAGGGAAAAATTCTGTCGAGTCAGGTGGAGCGTTTTACGCTAGAAGAGATTCGCAGCGGCACGCTGGAGCGCCTGATGGGTTTGGAGAATAATGCCTGCGTGTGTGTGGATGGTGAAACGCAAAGCGATTTGGACCGGTTTGCAGATGATTTGAACGCGGCGGCGGCCAGAGGGAAAAAGTTTTTGTTTCGTAGCGCGGCCAGTTTGCTGACGGCGCTGGCTGATTTGCCTGCGCAGCCGACGCCCTCTGACGCGATGAATCGGATTACGCGCTCGGGCTCTGGGGCGGTTGTGGTGGGCTCCCACGTGCAGAAAACGACGCAGCAGCTACAGCAGCTTTTAAAAGAGCCTGAAATCGTGGGTATAGAGATTGATGCGAACCGGGTAAAAGAGAATTTGGCTGTGGGGCATAGCGAGCAGCTAGCAGAGGCATTAGCTCAGGTAAAACAGATTCATGCTGAGGGAAAAACGCCCGCCATTTACACCAGCCGAGAGGAGCTGACGTTTACCGATAGAGATACGCGTTTGGCGTTTGGGCAAGAGATTTCTGCGCTGCTGATGGATGTGGTGCGAGGGCTTCCTGAAGATATTGGCTTTTTGATTAGTAAGGGCGGGATTACGTCGAATGACACGCTAAGTGAGGGGTTGGCGCTGCGCTCGGCTCGGCTGTTAGGGCAGGTAATTCCGGGGGTGTCGGTGGTGACAACAACGGCGGCGCATCCGCAGTTTGCGACTCTGCCAGTGGTGCTGTTTCCGGGTAACGTAGGAGATGACGGGGCGCTGGCGCTGGCCTATCGCCGACTGGCGAATAAGACATGAAGGGCAACGCGCAAAATCAGGTGAAGCTGTCGCAGCTAAAGATTGTTGTGGCGGTGGCCGAACGACAGAATTTTGGTGAGGCGGCTTTGGATTTGGGGATTTCTCAGTCGGCGGTGAGTCATGCGATCGCTGCTTTAGAGGCGTCTTTGGGGGTGGTGGTGTTTTCTCGGGGGCGGCATGGGGCCACGCTGACGCCTGTGGGCGATCGCATTCTCCCACATGCTAAATCAGTGGTAGAAAGTACGGCTGCAATCTTGCAAGAGGCGGAAATTGGTAAGGGATTGAAGCGTGGCAAGGTGCGCATATCGACCTTTCGTAGTATTGCGACGCATATTTTGCCTAAAGGGATTAAAGAGCTGCATCAGCGCTTTCCAGGCATTACCATAAACCTAATTGAGCACGACAATGATGAGCAGGTAGAATATGCTCTGCGAGAAGGCCGCGCCGATGTTGGCCTGGTGACGCTGCCCGCCGGAAAAGGGATTACGGCCTGGGAACTGTTGAAAGATGAGTTTGTTGTACTGTTGCCGCCCGATGCGCAGATAACCGGTTCAGCCCTAACCTGGAAAGAGCTGATGGCGCAGCCTTTGATTATGCCCCCGGTAGACTACGTCATGATGCGGCCGCTCTATCGGCATATTAATGATTTGGGCTACTGGCTGAATGTGGTCAATGAGGTGGATACCGATGCTGCAACGGTGAATTTGGTCGCTCAAGGGCTGGGGGGCACTATTTTGCCGCGGCTAGCGGCGGAACCGATTCCTGAGGCGGTTCAGGTTTATTCACTGCCGGTTCCTTTAGAGCGTCCTATCGGAGTTGCGATCGCCTCTGATTTGCTTCAGCCGCCTGCGGTATATGCGCTGTTAGATGTTTTAAGGGGAGAATCGTAGTCGCTTGCTTCGATTTAGCCAGACCGATTTAGCTGTTCAGACCTAGCTGTTCAGACTTAGCTATGCAGATTCAATTGTATAGAGACTTGGCTGCGGAGAGGGCGAGGAGTTGCTGAGTGCTCCAGCCTGCTCTGCAATCAGCTTCTTGGTAGTGGGCGCTTGTAACATCAGCGCCGTAGGTACCTTCAAGAGTTTTGGCAAGCTGAAGGCGCTGCTGAAGCTGAGTTAGCATACGACGAGAAGTTTTGATTGTAGTGGATTTCATAGATTTTCTAGGATTCGTTGGGTACATGTTTATTCTAGAGAGCCCGTATCAGCTGATACCAAAACCAACTTGCACGCTATTACATGAGTAGATCGCATGAGTCACAGCTAAAGAGAGCAGCTAAAGAGAAAAGAGAAATTAAGAGCACACTTCAAATATCTTGACAACCCTCAGTTATTACTGGTTTTGCGGCGGAAAACTGAGTCTCGAAAAGCTATGACACAGCGCGTTAAAAGATAGGCTGTGGCTATGTAGCGCAAATGTCCTAACACCGTTAGGACATTTGCGCAGAAGCGTTGTTTACCTGCTATGGGGTTGTAGCCTTTCGTAAGTGTCTTAAGCAACGCTTCAAACGCCATATTTGAAAGCAGCAGTGCTTATTCTTATACTGGGTGTGTCTGTTTGAGAATTTTCTGGAACAACGGTTAGGTTGGGTGTACAGGCATGGTTCGCGTATTTTTAGCAGAAGATCAGGAGATTATCAGACGGGGCCTAAGGATACTGTTATCTACTCAGCCTGATATAGAAGTTGTCGGCGAAGCTGTTAATGGCCAAGAAGCGGTTGAGACTGTTGTGAGGCTAGATGCTACAGCAAAGCAGCCTGACGTGATATTGATGGATATTAAGATGCCTGTTATGGATGGTGTCGCGGCTACAAAGGCAATTATCAGTCAGCTTCCAAAGGCTAAAGTGATTGTTCTGACTACGTTTGAGGATAATAACTTTGTTTCTGCCGCGCTCGGCTATGGCGCAAAAGGGTATTTGCTTAAAGACACGCCCATAGAGGAGCTAGCAGATGTGATTCGCTCTATAGATAAGGGCTATACGCAGTTTGGACCCGGCATTTTAGAGAAGCTTGTTCAAGACAGTGCTATTTTGCTGGAGGCTTCGGATACAAGAGAGCCGCATAAAAAAGAGCTGCCGCCTGGATTTTTGTCTTTAACGGCAAAAGAGAAGGAGGTTTTACACTTGGTGGCGCAAGGCGCTAATAATAAAGAGATTGCGTCTGCGCTATTTATTTCTGAAGGCACGGTTCGTAATCATATTTCTCATGTCCTGGGTCGGCTGAATGTGCGCGATCGCACTCAAGCTGCCATCGTTGCTAATCAGTTCATTCCTTACCTAGCAGGCGAAGCAAGTGCAGATTGTGCAGCCGCACCTCAAGCTGTTTAAGAGAGCCTTTAAGACTATGCAAACAGTGACTATTATGGGCGCAGGCCCCGCAGGGCTTCTGCTTGCCCATTATTTGCTTAGCAGAGGACAGTACAAAGTAAAGCTGTACGAACGGCGCGGCAATCCGCTTCGTGATCGCTTTTCTCAGTCTTCTGATACTGACAGGCGGGCGTCTGACCCCGACGACAGGCGGAGCCGCCGCCGTACCTTTCCTATCTCCTTGCAGCAGCGAGGGTTAGATGCGATTGCAGGGATTCCGGGGCTGAAAGCTGCGATCGCTGAAGAAGGCATTTTTTCAAGCGGCACGCTGCTGCACCGTAAGAAGGGAAAACCCAGGCAGGTTAAGCGCAAGCTGCCTTTGCTGCTGATCAATCGCCAGCAGATTGTGGAAGTGCTGCTGAGCCAGCTGCTAGAAAAGTACGACGCTGAGCAGGTAGACATTCAGTTTGACTGTACCTGTGTCGGTTTAGATACAGACAGCCAAACCATCACGCTAACAGTTGCAAAGGACACTGACCGGGCGGAGACTTTTACAACGCCGTATGAGCGCTTGGTCGCGGCAGATGGTGCTCGCTCCAGCGTCCGCGACGCTTTGATAGCGCAAGCCGATTTGCAGTGTGAGCAAAGCGTGGTTCCAGATGCGTATAAGTCTCTTGAAGTGCCGCGAGTTAATCGGGCGGCAGGTGTTGAGCTTTCAGCGGAGTATATTCACGGCTGGACGATAGGATCCCAGGCGAGGCTGCTGCTAGTTCCTCAACCGGGCGATACGCTGCAAGGCACGCTGATAGTTCAGCCCGACCAGAACCCTTTAGCTGCGCTCTCCAGTGGGGAAGATGTGATTGCTTTTATGCGCCGTAACTGCCCGCCGGTTGCTGATTTGATAGAGACAGAGACTGCTGAGGCGTTGTTACACAGACCACTGTCGAGAATTTTGTCTGTGCAGTGTGACCGGATGCATGTGGGCGATCGCATTTTGTTAATTGGCGACGCTGTTCACGCTGTTTCGCCTTCCATTGGGCAGGGCTGCAATGCGGCTTTGCAAGACGCTAAAGCGTTTGCTGACTGTCTGGCTCAATGCGATGACGATTGGTCTATGGCACTCCCTGCTTTCACCGCGCAGCGCTTGCCCGAAGCACATGCACTCAGAGAACTTTCGGACTACAGCTTTCCGCGTTCAAAACCGATGATGGTGGAGTTTGTTGTTCGTGCTATTTTGGGCAGGAAGCTAGGTCGGCGGTTGCCTCAGTGGTTATCTCAGGGACTGTTTGGCTGGGTTGGGCCAATGCCGCTGTCGATGGTGATGGATGACACCCTTCCCTATTCAGAGGTCCTTGCCCGTAGCCGCAGCTGGGTGAGTCGGGTGAAGCGATCGATGGCGGTTTGACTATCAGACTGGCTGTCGCTCTGGCTGTCGCGCTTGGCTATCTCTCCGGCTGTCACGCTGGCCGATGTCTCTTTTGGCTGATTTACTTTTGGACTGGCTTGCTTTGGACTGGCTTACTGTTGCCTCTTTTTGCTCATGGAATCTAATTTTTTAACCACTGTTTTTTTGCCACTGGCTCTGTTTGTCATCATGCTAGGCATGGGGCTAGGACTGACGGTTGAAGATTTTAAGCGAATTGCGATCGCGCCCAAATCCGTAATTTTTGGCTTGGCGGCTCAGCTAGTTATGCTGCCGCTCGTTGGGTTCTTGCTCGCGTCTGTTTTTCCACTCTCTCCAGAGCTGGCGGTGGGTGTCATGGTGCTAGCTGCCTGTCCGGGTGGCCCAACGTCGAATATGGTGACCTACCTGGCGGGGGGCAATGTTGCACTCTCTATTACGCTGACGGCTATCAGCAGCCTGATTACGGTCTTTACTATTCCGCTGGTGGTGAACTTCTCTATGCAAAGCTTTTTAGGAGAGAATGCTTTACTACAGTTGCCTTTTGTCGAAACCGTTGTGCGAATTGCGGTGATTACACTGATTCCTGTCAGCTTGGGTATGGTGCTGCGGCGCTATGTTCCCACGTTCTCTGCTAAAGCTGAAAAGTGGGTGAAATGGCTTTCTCTTTTCTTCTTATCGCTGATTGTTGTCGGACTGTTGCTAAAAGAGCGTGAGAATGTTTTGTCCTTTTTCTTGCAGGTTGGATGGGTGACGTTGGCGCTGAATATAGTAACCATGGCCCTTGGCTATATTCTCTCGACGGGGGCTCGAATTGATCCTAGAAGCACCGTGGCTATTACCAGCGAAGTGGGTATTCAAAACGGAACGTTAGCGATCGCTGTTGCTAGTACGCCCGCGCTACTCAACAATCCAACCATGGCGATTCCTGCGGCTATTTACTCTTTGCTGATGTTTGTTACGGGCGCACTTTTTGCGCTTTGGGCAAGGCGTCAACCGAGTGTTGTTAAAGGCACCATATAGCTGGCAAATAGCTGGGCGAGCTGACTCGCGATTCTCGTATGGGTAGGCTTGCTTACCTGCGAAAACCGCGACTCACTGCTAGCTGCTTGTGTGTTTATTGATGAGGTGTTTTGTTACTGTTCTGTTTTACGTCTATTCGCTTTACTTCCAAAGGCGATAGCCGCGCTAACAAGGCACAGCCCTAGCAGGTTTGCCGGTTCGTTTACGGCAACGGTGCCACTTGCGCTGACTGGTTCTATCACGCTTAGCAGATTGGAGTCATCAGAGTCTATCTCGTTTTGTAAGATGGGCACTCCGTTTAAGAACGCAGAATAGTTTGGATAGGCTTTGGTCGTGCCAGATAGCGCGTAGTCAATAGCGCCATCAAGCAGCGTTAGCTCAATATCGTAGACATACTCAGCTGGGGGAACTTCTACCTCTATTTCAGGCGGGATGAAAGCTTCGATCAAAGGATTTACCGCTTGCGCTTCAATTTCTAGCAGAATAGTTTGTTCGTCTATTCTTGTTGCTTCAACGCTGCTGGTCGGCGTATCTTGAAGAGATTGAGATGTCTCTATCCCGTCTTGCTGTAGAAAGCCTACGCTGGTTCCTGCTTCTGTGAAGCTGCTCACTAGCGGATTGGGCATATCTGTATCTAAAATTACCTGCGAGAACAAGCGGGATTGGCCATTGCGGGTTGCTTCGAGGCTGAAGCCTCGATCGTCTCCTATAAACTCTGTAAAAAAGGGAGGCAGTGTATCTGCGACAGGATTAGTGACTCTTGCCGAGGGAATAAAAGCGTCAAAGTCTAGTCTTATCTGTGCAGCTTGTGCAGTGGGCGCGATCGCGACAGCGCTTAGGATAACGCCGACTGCTGTAAGGCTTCTCATACGTTTGCTTGAGTGGGTTTGCTTAAAATAGAATGTGATTAGTGAGCGCTAGCACCTGATATTGGCAAAATTATAGTCGAGAACTCAATGGATATTCGCTCAAATCAGATAGAAACATGAGGTTAAAGTCCGTTCGATAAAGCGGCGAATAATAAATTGCTGTTGCTCAACACTGAGCCTGTGTTCTTGAATAAGAGAATCAAGGCTTACACCGTTTCCTAGTGCTAGTATTCTTTCGCGGTGGCGATTGGTTGTTTTTTTGGTAGCGTATTGGCCTACTTGCTAGTGGCAGCAGGCCTGATTTTAGCTGTGCCCTTATATTTACAGCGTCCGGTTTCGCTGGGGCTGTATGGATTGGCGCTAGTTGGTCGCCTTTGTCTCTTTTCTTCAACGCTAGGATTGGAGTGGTTTCTGCCTCTGTTTTTAATAAAACTGCTGGTGAGTCACTTGCTGAGCGAAACGGCTTATCGTTCGTGCGATCGCCGGTAGAACTAAGTATCCATTTCTTAAGTATCCATTTCTAATGCTGTTTTTGCGACACGCTCTGCAATGAGCTTGTAAAAGATAAACAGACTACAGCAAAGCGGTAGACAATTTTTTAGTTGCAGTCCCACGGTTTTTAGTCGCTCGGCTCGATTTTATAGGCCGAGCTGACTATATGCTAATAGCTACTTTTCCCTTTACCTGCCTTTCTTCTATGTAGCGAATTGCTGTGGGCACGTCTGCCAGCCGATAAGCTCGGTCAACAAATGGCTTGAGCTTGCCTGCTTCAATCCAGTCTTTTAGTACAGTCAAATCAGCTTGATTGGGTTTTGAGATTAAGCATTTCACCTTACGGCGACTGGCCTTAGCCTTGAAACGTTCCACAAAGGAACCTAAGAGCATAGCTCGGAAAAACTCAGAAGTAGCGCCGCCTACCATCACGTAGGTGCCTCCTGGTGTGATTTCCTTCTGGGAAGGCTGTGCCAACGCCTCTAAAAAGTCAGAAAATGGTCGGTAGGCCGCCGTATCTATAATCAAATCATAGCGCTGCGCTGGCTTTGTCGGATCGCTTTGAGTATAGTCAACAACGTAGTCTGCGCCCAGCGACTTCACCATCTCTATTTTGCTCGTGCTACAAACTGCTGTCACTTCAGCGCCAAACCCTTTTGCTAGCTGCACCGCAAACGAACCTACACCGCCGGACGCCCCGTTTATTAGCACTTTTTGCCCTGGTTGAATTTCTCCATAGTCTCTCAATGCTTGGAGCGCGGCCAAACCAGAAACAGGAACCGTTGCCGCTTCTGTAAATGATAGATTAGCGGGTTTGTGCACCAGTGCGGTTTCAGGAACAGAAACATATTCAGAAAATGCACCAAACCCGCACTCTGATAAATCTCCAAAGACCTCATCGCCAGTCTGAAACTGCTTGATGTCTTTGCCTACTGCTTCTACCTGTCCGGCTATATCCGTTCCAATTGTTGTTATTTTAGGCTTTATGATTCCACCCAGAATCAGACGAGTCAAAAAGGGAGTGCCTCGCATTAAATGCCAGTCGCCCGCATGCACGCCAGCGCCATAAACCCTGACCAACACTTCATTGTCAGTAACTATCGGCTTTTCTATTTCTTCTAGCCTTAAAACATCTGCTGAACCATACTCAGACTGGACAATTGCTTTCACCTGGCTACCTCTTTTGTAGGTTTGTCTTGCTCAAATATGAACAGAAATATGGATAGGAAAGAATGAACCGCATTGCTAGCAGTCTGATGACCATGCTTTTGATGCTGATGCTTGCTTATGCTGTAAGTTTAACATACACTGTAAGTATGTCAAGATAATTAGTGCGCCTCTGTTCGGCTGAGTATGATGGTTTGCACGGGGTGCGAGGTAACTATGAGAGCTATCAATGGGTAAAACAACGAACGCTCAATCAAGACCTAGGAAGCCTCTGAGCCGGGAGCGGGTGCTGGTTCAAGCGCTCAAGCTAGCCGATAAGCAAGGTATTGAGGCGCTCTCTATGCGCAATCTGGCCGAAGCGCTGGGTGTTAAAGCGATGTCACTTTACAACCATGTAAAGAATAAAGATGATATGATTGACGGCATTGTCGATATTGTTGTCAGTGAGATTGAGCTGCCTGAGACTGAATCTCATTGGAAGAAAGCTATGCGCAAGCGAGCGAACTCTGCCCACGCAGCTCTGTTACGTCATCCCTGGGCGACGATGGAAATGGTGAGTAGAGTCAATATTGGTCCGGCAATGCTGCGTTACGTGAATGCCACAATCGGCTGCTTGCGAGAAGCGGGTTTTTCGTTTGAGATGGCCGACCACGCTTGGAATGCAATGGATGCTCATATCTATGGGTTTACGCTTCAGGAACTCAACTTTCCATTCAAGCCAGAAGAGTATTCAAAGGTGGCAGAAAATTATCTCTCTCTGATTCCTGCTGATAAATATCCTTATCTCAATGGCATGACGCAGCAGGTAATAGGTGGAAAATACGATGGCATTCATGATTTTGAGTTTGGACTCGAACTGATTCTTGATGGGCTCGATCAGCACTGCGATACTCTTTGAATAAGCCTTGGAAAAGAAAAGTACGGCCCACGTGATAAGAGGACTGTACTGTCTTGGCGTTAAAAGTATCCCAGCTGGAAGTGGCTATGACAAAAGTAATGGAGAAAAATGACTAATCGCTATTGTGGCAGTCTATGGCGATTGACTACGATATAGACAGCTACAGATATCAACATTAGTAAGGAATTTTCTATGACTTCTGAGCATTCAGACTCTCAACCTGCTGTTATTTCCAGCAGCTTTTCTTCCTTTATAAAGGGCGCAGGTGTTGGTTTAATTGTCTTTCTTTTAGTTGGGGGTGTCTGGCAGGTATCTCACTTTTGGTGGGTGATGGCAGGCACCAGTCTATTTTGCGGACTCATTAACGCTGTTTTCCATGTAGGGTTTAAAGAAACGCTAACTGTTCTGTTAGACAATCTACCGTGGATTTAAAGATTGGGTTGCTATGATAGAGCCTTAAGGTCAAGGTGAAAAGGTCAAGGTGAAGTTTTTCTGCCTGCCCCACTTTTTACTGGCGCACAGCTGAAGAGCGTGAAAGCGTAGGCTGACAACAAAGCAAGTCCACCTGCAATAATGAGAGCTAGCTGAATGCCTAAGGGATTACTGGCTGTTTTTCCTAGTGTTAACGCTAGTCCTGACAGAAAAGCGCCAAAGCCAATACTGGTTTCAACAAATAGTCCTCTGATGCCGAAGTAGACAGATTCACGTGAGGGTTCACCCTGGGCACTCTGTTGACTGACCGCTGTAGACAGCATGGCGTTTGGTAATACAAAGAAGCCGGATAGCCCAAGGCTGGTGAGTAGTAATAGCGAAACCCAAACCCATAAGGGCGGCGCCGTGTGAGTAAAAGATAGAAACGAAATAGAGAGAAAACCACTGCCAATCCAGCTCATGGAAAACTGAAAGGCTTTTTGCTGACCCAGCTTTTGCACTAGGCGCGGTACGAATGGAGCGCCGAGGAGTGCGCCGACTACTACGATGCCGTTAATCAGTGCACCAAAGCTGACGGGCTGACCGAGTAGAGCTACTGCTATAAACGTAGAACAAACCGAGAGCATGCTTACGGCAATCCAGGCAGCGGCTAGACTGATGAGATAGGTTCTAAAAAATGAGTCTTGCCAGCCCTGTTGGAGGGCCGCTTTGATAGAGAGCGGTTTGACAGGCGCTGATGTAGTTGTTTCTTTTACTAATAGCGGTGCTAGCATGGCAAGGCTGCCGATAAGTGCGATCGCAATGGCCATGCTTATAAAGCTATCTCTTTCAACGATTAGGGGTGCGCCAATGCCTGCGATTAACGTGCCCAGCAAGCTGGTGATAGCCATGTAGGTAGAGACCGTGACGTGCTCTTGAGGACTGCGTACAACTGTGCTTAACCAGGCCAAATAGGGCACCTGATATGCTCCAAAGGCAAGATAAAAGAGCAGCAGCAGTAGGGCTAAGTACAGGCTTAGATAAAAACTGTTGAATGCAGGAGGGATGAAAATGAGTAGAAAGCACAGCGTTAATGGTAGGAGACTGGCTGCCATGAAGGGGCGACGGCGACCCCAGCGGCTAGAAAATTGGTTGGAGAAATAGCCGATTCCAGGCATAGCGATCGCGCCGATGCCGCGCATGGTTAACATTAAAATGCCAACCACTACAGATGAGATGAATGGCGTTGGCACACTATTAATATTGCTACTAATATTGCTACCGCTGTCATAGCGATACACAATCATAATTAGCAGCGCATGGTTGAGCAGAAACAGCCCGCCTAGCCCCAAACTGTAAAGCAGTCCGTGAGCTTTTGCACGTAGAAAGTACATTAAAGAAAATACAGTAAGTAAACAGCGTTTTAACAACAGTTGGCGTCTGGGCGGTAGGTAATAGGCTGTAGGTGGTTTTTACTAAGTGCGCTACCCTCTGTAGGATTTTCCCTCTGCCTTGACTGTTTTCTTCCGAAACCGACGGAAAGCAGCTGTATTTGCTCTTATCGCTTTCTCTATAGACGCTGTTGACATAATTTTCAGCTCTCTGTTGAAGTCTGCCAGGTGATCTAAATCTTGTACAAATTCGGTGTTTTTCGCTAGCGCTCTGGCATGATACCTGGCGGCTACGTGATAGCCCTCGTGCTCTTGGCAATATGCTTTTCCCATCTCATTTAATGCTTCTTGAGAGGACATGCCAAACAGCGGTTTCTGTAGCATTTTATAAATAGTGGAGAAGTACTGCTCATCTTGAGAGAAGATGCCAGGGACTGTGACGGAAAGCTCATTCATAGAAAATTGAATGGAGCGAACCATGGCATTGACCGTAAGCTTCTCAAATGCATTGGGCTGTTTGAAATCTCGATAGATTTCGTGGCTAATAAACTTGGAGGTCGCGGTGTGATAGCCTTCGTCAAAACAGTGATTGTGAGAGATCAGAGTAGGTGCGGGGACAGGCTTTCCGGCATTTTCTAGCTCTTTGCCGTAGGCAGAATGCTGATACTCTTTTACCTTGGCTTGAATGTTGCGCAGACCTCTAGCTACAAAGTACTGACTGGCTACAAAAGGAGACTGTCCTAGTACAGATTGTAGCGACATGAGTGGAATTTTGGAGAGCGGCCCACGGCCCTGCACCTGCGGCTTAGTGTGCGAAGCATCTAAATAATTGGGCATGGGCCGCTCAAAGATTGTTTCGCCAAAGAGCGCTTTTTCTGTCACTCGGCCAATGTTGCGAAAGGCTTCTACATGGGTGCGCTCTTGAGATGTTTCTAAATCTAGTGAGTGACAGACCACTTCGTAGCCACCTATTGGATAGAATGCGCCGCAGCATATTTGATTGGCTACCATGGTTGTAATTTCGCCGCCCATGACGTAGTTATAAAAGCAAACCCAATAGATATGGTTAAGCGCTCTCTTTTGAGCCTCGGAGGCCGCTTCATAAATAGAGCTGCCATACAGAAGAGACAGCTCGGGGTATGTCCAATTGGCATCTGCGTTACTCGCATAGTCAAAGCTCTTTTGGAGCTGTTCCATGTTTTCAGTAAAGCTAGATGCTTTGTTGTTCTCATATATTTTTGAGATAGGAGAGACTCCCCTCAACTGCTTTTTGCGTTTGGCTGGTTGAGCGACCTCTAGAAGGGGGGGCTCCATTACTGCTGAAGCTTTTGCCGTGTTCGTCATTCGATAAATCCTCTGAATACTTAATTACTTACAATTTTCTTTTGTGTTTTGCTTAGTCGACAGAATCTAGACCCGTTGAGGGCTAGAACTTTCAGGCTGGGCTAGCCTTTCATTCGTTTTTGAATTTTCTTTAGTCGCCATTCTAAAACGCGGCGAGAGACTTTTCTGAAGGTAACACCTTCTAGCTGGGCGATTAACTTGCCCTCAGCTGTTATCAGATTGATATTAGCACTTAGGCAGTTTCCCTTTTCGTCACGGGAATACATCTTTTGCAAATCGACCAATAATCTTGAACCTAATCGATCGAAAATTTCCATTCTGTCGAGCCCAACCGGCAAGTAGGCATCCTGCGTGTCTATCTCTGGGAGCTGCGTTCCTAGAACTTGTAAGCAAGCATCTAACAGCACTGGATGAACAATTTGCGACTCAGCATCTGTTGCTAGGTGCGTGGGAAGCTGTACTTCGCCTAAAATGCCTGTTTGGCGATCGCACAGGCGAGTGATTGCTTGAAATTGCGGTCCATAGAAAAAGCCGCAAGCCCTCATCTTTTGATAGAACTGGGGATCGGACAGTTCTTTTGTAGAACATATGGGCTGCTCGCAATAGGCCGCTAAGTCGGGAGCCGTCTCGGTAGACGATAGGTTAGATAGCTCAATAAGATGACTAAATGTGGACGGCTGTCGAACTTGAATAGTGCCTGAGGCGTGCAGCTGCCAGAGTGCTTCTGGCTGAGAGCTATCATTTTCGCTCGATATTTCGAAGGAATAAGCGGCCTCGTCAGTCACTTTTAGAGCGGTGTGAATGAGCTTGGAGTCGCTGCTTGTAAATATTGGAAGCGCTTGATAAATGACAACGTCTTCTAGTACTAGCTTGTGAGTACCCAGCGTTTCTATCCCGGCGAGAAGCGCCATAGATAGGTAAGCGGCGGCGGGTACTAATACCGTCTGGTAGATTTGATGATCTTTGAGGTATACCGGATCGTCTTGCCGAAAGCAGCGCTCGAAACAGCGTAATTCTCCTTCGGAAGGCTGGATCTGTTGTCCGAGTAGTGAAGGATGCGAACTGCTGGCGATTGCAGCATCGACTAAGCCTGTTTGTGGTTCAACTTGCGCTTCAACCTGTGCTTCAATGTTAATTTTCTGCATAATTCTCTAGTCCTAGAAGGCGAGGAAATGACAATTATTATTTTTTGCTTGCTTGAAGCCGACTCATCATGGAGCCCAGTTCAGACTGTAGATTTTTGAAGTCTGTTCTATGTGCTGGGTTCTGGCTCCAGTCGCTAACAATAGTGAGATTCCCATTCAAAAAATCGGCTTTGGTAGTGGAGCGTCGAACTTTTCCGCTGGATGTTTTGGGCACTGTTCCGGTCTTTACGAGTGCGATCGCATAAGTTTGTAGCGCATGACGAGAGGCGACTGCCTCGCGAATACGTTTAAACACCTCTTCAGATATAGGCTTTCTAAGGTAGCTGCGCTTGAGCTCGTAAACAATTACCAGCTTCTCAGTGCTTTTAACGTCAATTGAGAAGGCAACACCGCTGTTTGTGCGTAGGGCCGGATGACTCTCTTCAACCGTCAGTTCAATGTCTTGCGGGTAATGATTTTGCCCTCTGATGATGATGAGATCCTTGAGTCGTCCGGTGATAAATAGCTCATCTTTTTGAAGAAAGCCTAAGTCGCCTGTTCGCATGAAGGGCTTGTTGCTTACCGGCTTGCCGTCTGCATCTAATAGTGTGGCTTGAAATGCTCGCTGAGTCTCTTTGGGGTTGTTCCAGTAACCTTGAGCCACACTCTCGCCGGTCACCCAGATTTCCCCGATTTCTCCTTCAGTGCATAGCCTTGAGGTGTCTGGATTGGCAATGACTATCGCCTGCCCAGCAATGCTTTTGCCGCAGCCAACAACACTATGAGCGGTGCTGCTTATCGGAGTTGGCTGCACAAGATTTCTTTCTAAAGCATTCGCGTCTAATCGTAAAATGTTAGGGGTTGCCGACTGCGCTCCTCCAGAAATAATGAGTGTTGATTCCGCCATGCCATAGCAGGGATAAAAGCTGTCTGCGCGGAACCCGTAGGGTGCTAGCATCTCTGCGAATTTTGTCAGGGTCTCAGCACGAATAGGCTCGGCTCCGGTAAATGCCAGATCCCAACAGCTGAGATCTAGACCCTCTAGCTTTTCAGGTTTAGCTCTGCGGACAATTAAGTCGTAGGCAAAGTTCGGCCCACCGCTCGTCGTTGCTCGGGTATGAGAAATGGCCTTTAGCCACCGAACAGGCTTTTGAAGAAAATCGACAGAAGACATGAGTGTAACGGGAAACCCACCGTAGAGAGGCTGCAATACTCCGCCAATGAGCCCCATGTCATGATAGGGCGGTAGCCAGATGACGCCGCGACTGTTAGGGCTGTGATTGAAACAGCTGTAAATTGCACCCAGATTATGCAGAAGGTTTCCGTGGCTAACCATGACGCCCTTTGGGTTTCCTGTTGAACCGGACGTGTATTGGATAAACGCGGTTGAAGAAGACTGACTTTTTAATGGTTGCCACTGAAGAGATAAATTCTCGTCTAAGCTTTCTACATCCAATAAAGGGAGTCCTAGCATCTCCTGCGAGCTATTATCGGCGGCGGTTAAGCGAGCCTTGATATCAGTAGATGTCAGAGCTAGGCCGATGTCTGCATCTTTAATAATTGACTGTAGTCTCGATAGGTTTTGGTTGCGGCGGGGAGGATAGGCTGGCACTGCAACAACGTTTGCATACAGGCAGCCAAAGAAGGCGCTAATGTAGCTAAGTCCCGGCTGGTACAGTAACAAAACCCGAGTTCCTTGCGGTATGTTTGCTTGTAGCCATCCGCCTATTTTTCTGGCCTGCTTGTCTAGCTCGCCATATGTCATGGTCGCTTGCAGGGTCTCTCCGTTTCGTAAAAACGTGTAGCCGATTTGATCAGTGTGAAATTGCGATCGCAGCCGCAAGAGATCAACAAGAGAAACGACTTCTCTCATTTCTCCACTCATTTCCCCAAAGATATAGTGCTGAGTACCCATCGTTATTATTCCTATATGAATTAACGTGCGAGAGAAAAATACGGAAACAGAATAATCTTTGTGACCAGAGCTTTTGGTCACACTTTACGATCAACTTCTATGATCTCTGGCAGCAGGTCACCAGCGCATATTTAGCGCTGCTGCTGTTAATAACCGGTCAATGACCGACTAATAATCGGCAGTGCGACGATTGCTCGCCATATATGCAACTCCATACATTTGGCTATAACCGTATGTGTATGAAACGCCATACATAACTGTGCAGAGCTGCCCATACGACAGGTAGCCTCGTGTGCACGGATTATGGATATGTACAGATTTGGTCAACAGGCTAAAGCTGTAAGAAGCCCCTAAATCAGACGCTTACAGCCACTGTAGAATCGATCTGTAGAAACAATCTTGAAAAGACTTATGGCAGAGAGAAGAGATGTTGTTTTGCCCCTTATTATGACTGAGCGACACGCCTGCTGAAAGCGGTGCACAGTCTTGAAAAGGCATAAAAGCACTAACTAGACAGCCATTGAGCGATAACTATCTGTTAGAAGAGACACTTGAAACCGTGGACATCAAAGTCAAGTAGAAATCACAGTCAAGGTGCAGACGATTTTACGAAGGAGTCAAAGTTGACTGTGAATATACTGAGATTTTTATCCAAGTCTCATAGAAAATTCAAGTACAATTATACAGCTTCATCTAAACTTCATAAACTAGAGTGTGATTTTTTCTTTGAGCAACTCGATACAGCAACTCGATATAACCAAATAGCTGAAAGGCCCCTGTCGTGAAGCGAATAGCTGACTCACCAGCTCTGCGAAATGCCTTGTCAAGGCCGTTAGTGACCTGTTTACCTATCTGCTTGCTAGGCGGAGTGAGCAGATATCTTGACGACAGTAAACCGCCAGAAGCGACTGATATATAGATGCAAAACTGAGCCTATCTGTAAGCTGTGTCAGTTAGTTACCTATTAGATTGAAGCCTGGCATACAAATAGAAAGTATCTCTAAAAGCAAGGAGGTAGGTGCCAATCAGACAGGCTGAGCTTAGGTATATAAATAGAGGGCTGCTTTTGTAATGGGTCTTTGCTTGTATAGCAAACATTAGATCGTACGGGCTCTCCATAAGGGTTCTCTATAAGAATGTTTTTTGTCACTGATTCATCACTGTTGCTCAGTTGTTTTGTATGTTGTCGCTTATTCGTCTCAGTTGATTGTTCCCGCTATAAGTAAATTAAATGAAGTCGTTAAATAGAGATATAGATCCGAATGTAGGTATCCCCAAAATAGTGATATTCAATACACTCTTTTAGAAATCCTTTAGCTATGATTCCTCAAGACAGCGTACATAAGGGCGCTGTAGGCTACGTAGATTTAGTCTGAAGACAAGTGTATGAGAGCTTGTCTGATTGGGATTTACCGATTGCAGTAAAGAGTCAGCTTATAGGTATTAGCTGGAATTTACGGTTGTTGGTAAAGTTTTAAACCTTGCTATTACAAATTCTGTCAACGATCTCTCATATTGGTTCTGCAATCGATTGAAAGATCTGTTGCTCATCTCAAAGCAGACTGCTTCTAAGGCCAATTGATTCAAAATTAAAGATCTAAATAGTAGGTGGCCTACCCGTATCGATAGGCGCGCTGAGACCTGTTCAACAAACTGTGTGGTACAGGCTCTAGGTGCTGTCGATAGCGAGGGTTGCCTGTGCATTGTCACGCTTTAGTGCTAAGGAACTTTTCACCATGACTGCGATAACAACCGAACCTGTTTTACCTAAAGATGCAGCGGCCGCAGCCGCAGATGCAGCGCCGGATTCTGAAGAGGTTAGAACCTGGCTTGCCGACTATCTCGCTGATCTGTTGGAAGTTGAAGGTGATGAAATCGACACATCCCTTTCTTTTGATCAGTACGGTTTAGACTCGTCTACTGCGGTGGGGATCACTGGCGACCTCAGTGACTGGCTAAATCAAGATATTGATCCTGTTCTTCTGTACGATTACCCTACAATAGATGCTCTGGTTGAACATCTTGAGTCCGATGCATCTTGAGTCTGATGCATAATGGACGGAGAGCCTGAAGAGATTACCCAAGTGGCCGTAGCTGAAGGGCTGTAGCTGAGAAGCCAAGCTGAAAGGCCATAGCTGAGAGACTGTGGCTGAGAGACTGTAGCTGAAGGACTGTGGCTGAGAGATTTAAGAGAGACCTGAAAGACGTCTAAGATTTGAAAGACGCCCAAGAGAGACCTGGAGAGACCTGAAAAATACAAAGCAACAAAGTAAACAAGAGGTGTAAAGGCTTAAAGCTCCGCTGAGCTGAGGCTGAGATATGCTGAGCCGAGTTCGCCAAATCGACATCTACTGAGTGAGCCGCTAAGACGGCTCGCTGCCTTTGACGTAGGAACCTTATTTATGATTACGACCTCTAGACCTAAAGTCCTGCAAGACTCTCCTTCGAGTGGTTTGCCAGGGCATAAGCGGCACGCCAATATCATTGAGAAAACCTGGAACAACAATACCGACTCAGACTATACTGAGAAGATGGTTGAGCTTGCTCGTGGGTTTGACTACGAGCGCGATAGGCAGTCATTCTGGGTTAATCCTGAATTGTCTTTGTTGTACGGTACGCCTGTTTGGGATCAGGCTACTCACGCTCAGAAGCTGGCACTGAACCATCTTTACTGGGTTGGGAACTACAACCACACTGCGATAAGTGAGGCCAGTACGAGTGTCTACAATCTTGTGACATCTGGCGTTTTTGAAAAGGTGGGCGGCTACGATACGCTCTGCAAAGAGCTAGTCTTTGAGACGGAGCAGGAAAGTCATCATATCAGAACCTTTCAAAAGATAGGCTACAAAACAAAGCTATCCCTACTGGGTAAGTCGTGGCTAAAGAATCCTTATTACAGGCATTTTAAGGACTCAGATAAAGTCTCTTCACCGAACGCAGTTAAGTCGCTGCTGTGGAATACTTTTTCTTCAGATCCGTTTAGCAATGCATTAGAAGGTGTTGCTAACTTTATGAATCGCCACCGTTCGCATCAGTATTCTAGCTATCTACAAGATCTTAAGGCTAAGGGGCAGTCGCTTCCTACCGCATCAGATGGTTTGGGTGGACGGAGTGCGCCTCGCTCGATATTGAAGTTTTTTGCGGCTAACTGGGGAAGCTCGGCTTTTCTGGCCGCTCAGTACTATTCCATTCGGTACATTGCTAATGCGATTCTAAAAAATCAGGAGTTTGCTTACTTTAAGCATTACAAACAGCTATCTAAAAAAGGCGAGTATATTCCAACGCCGACGGCTATCTCTTACTATCATCTTCTAGATGAGGCTTTTCATACTACGATCTCTCAGACGGTTGCTAAGGAGCTGTTTGCAGATTTTGCTAAGCCAACACTGTACGAGAGATCGGTGGCTGGTCTTTCTGTGTATATGTGGCAGCGCAATTTGCTCAGCGGCCTGTCTGGTGTATTGCCTGGAAGGTGCACTGCTGACGACCCTATGTTTATGCTGTTTTTCTACCGGCTGTTTAGGTCCGATCTGTTTAATATGTCAGCGCAGGAGGCATTTGGCTGGCTAAAGCAGTGTTTTTGCCAGGAGCACGACGGCTACCATACTGGACTGAAGTATCACGCTAGCTTGCTGGGCTCTTTACAGCAGCTGTTCGGTGGGTTGGAGTATCAGTGGGCTGTTAATCGTGATATGCGCATGATGGCTGCTGGCGCTTCTGTTGAAAAATCAGTTAAGAGAAATGCTGAGACGTTCTCTCACTTCAAACACTGTTTAGACGGGGTTGCTTAGCAGAAGCGGCCTAGAAAAAGGTGCCTGGAAAAGCTATTGAAAGGCATTGCTCAGTGAAGGGCTGTCAAGAAATAGTGGCGTCGGTCTGAGTTGTTGATATTAAATGCTTGTGCGAAGTTGATATGGATTCAATCGCTATTGTGGGGATGGGCTGTCGCTTTCCTGGTGCGGATACTCCCGAAGAGTTTTGGCAACTGCTAGAAGATGGTCGAGATATGGTATCAGAGGTGCCATCGGATCGATGGTGCCCTGATAAGTACTATGATTCTGCGCCGTCAACGCCTGGGAAAGTTAGCACTCAGTGGGGTGGCTATTTAGAGAGGCCCATCGATCAGTTTGATGCTGAGTTTTTCAATATCTCTCCTGAAGAGATGGAGAATGTAGACCCTCAACAGCGAGTGATGCTTGAGGTTGCCTGGGAGGCTGTAGAGCATGCTGGAATTTCGCCAGATAGTTTGTCAGGTAGTAAGACAGGCGTGTATGTTGGCATGTCTACGATTGATTATCACCGTTACCTCTACAGGCATGCTACTGCGCTCAATCCGTACAGCGGTATAGGCACCTCTCCTTGTATTGCCGCTAATCGCATTTCGTTTTGTTTGAATTTGCGAGGGCCCAGTTTCTCTTTGGACTCGGCCTGTTCATCGTCTCTGCTGGCAATTCATTTGGCCTGTCAGAGCTTGCAGAGCCGGGAAAGCAATTTATGTTTAGCCGGGGGCGTTAATTTGATGTTAGCGCCGGAGCCTAACATTCAGCTTTCTCAAGGCCGTATGCTAGCGGCAGACGGTCGCTGTAAGTCTTTTGATGCCAGTGCAGATGGCTACGGCCGAGGCGAAGGGTGTGGCGTTGTACTGCTCAAGCGGTTGGCGGATGCGCGAGCAGATAAGGACAATATCTTAGGTGTGATTGAGGGAATAGCCGTTAATCAGGATGGGCTGAGTAACGGGCTGACCTCTCCCAATGGAATTGCCCAGCGAGAGGTGATTGAGACTGCTTTATCCAGGGCCGAGGTTGTGCCCTCACAGATTAGCTATGTAGAATCGCATGCTGTCGGTACGCCTTTGGGTGATGCTATTGAGCTGAAGTCTTTAACTGATGTTTTGATGAAAGACAGAGCAACTGACCAGCCCTGTTGGGTGGGTTCGGTAAAGACAAATATCGGCCACTTAGAAGCGGCAGCAGGCATGGCGTCTGTTATGAAAGTTGCGCTCTGTTTGCAGCACGAAAAGATTCCTGCAAACCTGCATTTTAACGATCTCAATCCTTACATTTCCAAAAAGCGGAGCGCCTTGACTTTTCCGCAAGAGACTCAGCCCTGGCCTAAAGATAAGGAAAAGGCGCGCTTTGCGGGTGTCAGCGCATTTAGCTATGGTGGGACAAACTGTCATCTTGTGATGTCGTCAGGCGATGAGCCTTTAGTGATGCCAAAGACGATTGCAGGAAGAGGACAGCTGGCTGAGCGTGCTATCGTGTCGCATCATCTGCTGACGCTTTCTGCCAAGAGTGAGCAGGCGCTTGAGGCGGTTGTGCGAGACTATGGTGACTGGATGCGATCGCACCCGGAAACGGCCCTCTCTGATATCTGTTTTACTGCGAGTACGGCGCGATCGCATTTCGACTATCGAGTCGCTTTTATCAGTGACTCTACAGAGGCCTTATCTCACCAAATGGATCGGTTTCTAGCTGGCAATTTGCCAACAGGAAGTGATTCTGATGTTGCTGTAGGAAAAGCGACTAAAAGACGAAAGAAAATAGGCTTTTTGCTCGGTCAAGTAGGGGACTCTCTCTTTTGTCTTGCCTATCGGCTGTATCAGACGCATCCGGCTTTTAGAGGGATGGTTGAGTCGTACGGAGACTATCTGAAGAAAGATGATGATATGACCGTTAGTGATTTGTTGGCAATTGCCTCTGACCAGCAGACCGCAACGAAAGGTCAAGACTTGGCGCTTCAGGCTTCAGATATTGCTCTGGGTGTTGTTGTTGAATGTGCAATCGCCAGGCTTTGGAAAAGCTGGGGAATTGCTCCGAAGGCAGTGATTGGAGAAGGCATTGGTAAGCATGCTGCCGACTGCCTGACAGGCGATGCTCGAATTGAAGATCGTCTTGCTTTGCTCATGGATCAAGAGCAGCTGACTGGCTTCTCTCGTGACGAGCAGGCATTAGGTGAGCAGACATCCGGTGAGCAGACATCCGGTGAACAGGTGTCCGGTGAGCAAGCATTATCAGAGCTGGGCTGTGATTATGTGTTAGCGGTGGGCGGTGATTTTGGCGGTGATCGCACCTCATCGCAAGACGGCTGGGTGAGCTTACTTCATCAGCTAGCATCGCTTTATGTAGCCGGTGTGCCTGTTGACTGGCAGCGCTTTTACGAACACACGTCTTACCGTCGTTTGCACCTGCCGACCTATCCCTTTCAGCGAAAGCGTCACTGGTTTGAGCCCAAGCAGCCTGAGTCCTCTCAGTACGATAGTCAGCCGCCTGGCTTTCAACCGTCTAATCCTCAGCAGCAGCCCAATCTCCCAAAGGCTGTAGCTAGTTCACTCAGTCATTAAAGCCTTCTTGTAATAGAACAATACTCTACCGGAGATTTTAATCAATGCAGGTTATAACAGACAGCCCAACCGTAGACGATATTCAAAGCTGGCTCACGGGTCAGCTCTCTGAAAAGCTAGCTATTGAACCTGGTGAGATTGATCTGCAAGCGCCTTTTGATAGCTATGGTTTGGATTCAATGACAGCGATCGCGCTGGTTGAAGAAGGCAATAAGTTCTTGGGACTGGAGCTTTCACCGCTATTGATTTGGCACTATCCAACGATTGATGCACTTTCAGAATTTTTAGCTGAAGAAGTTAAAACTTCAGACGTTGAAACGTTTGAAATTTAGCACAGCTCTAGCTTTACGCCTTTCTGATTTTTCTCTTTCTCTTGTTCATTTCTGCTGAATTCGATACTTTTATTTTCTAGATATTAGAGCATTTCTATCATGAGCATCTCCACACTCCTCACTGATCTAGACCAGCAAGGCATTAAATTGTGGGACGATAGCGGCAAGCTAAGAATTCATGCGCCCAAAGGCTCTTTGACCGATCAGCTCAAGGCGGAACTGGCGACCCGCAAGGCTGAAATTCTAGATTATCTGCGCCAGGACGAGTCAGCAGCTGCATCCGATCTGGTGGGTTCTGATTTGTTCACCATTGGCTATTTGATTGGGGGCTGCACTAAAAAGGCCGCGACTGCGCCGACGCCGCCTATTATCGAGCCCGAAAAGATGGCGGCTACGCTGAGAGTGACTTTAAAGCCTTTGCCGAAAGGATACAACAACCAAACGGTGCTTGACTTTCGAGAGCAGTTGGCGCAAAAGCTTAGCGGTGTAGGCGTTCAGGTGGTTCCCTGGGAGAGCGCCACTAGAGACTTTAAGTATGATATTGAACTGCCCATTGACTTGCCTTTTGTGACGTGGAAGAAGGCTTCAACAATGAGGGTGGTTAAAACCGATATTAACGCTGTTATCGACGTTGAAAAGCAGCCATCGTGGCTGGATCGGACGAAGAGCTGCGCGGCAGAAAAGGTGTATCAGCTCTATTCTCGGCTGTTTGCTGGCAATAAGAAGATTTCAGTTTTGGGTATTACAAAGCTGATTGGCTGGGCAGAGGACTATGCTATTCAGCGGATTGAAGATCCTACCAATACTCAGGTAATTACCCTTACTGAGCTAGAAGATACGGCCGCCGATCCAGATGTGCCCTACCGCAAAAAGATTGTTCAGGGGGTGAATGCGCTAGTTTCAACGTTCTCTGAAATTGTGATTGCTGTTCAGCCGTCACGCTTTTCCATCGTTAATATGAATCTTTCGGACTCTGTGTTCTCTATAGATGAGCTAGATAGCTTTATCTTAGGGTCTTTGGTTCCTAAGATTTATGTGCCGATTGTGCCGTTGCCGATTAGCCGATTTAAGGTAGATCGCTATCAGCCGACAGCCTCTCGCTATGCTGAGGAATTGATCAGACTGAGTTCAGCATTGGCTTCAACCGATCTGTTTCCTTCTGGATTTTCTATTGGTAAAGTCGTTAAGCGGAAATCTCATAGAGATATTGTCAATTTACTTGTGGATGGGAGAACAGGTATCTCTTACGGATTTGTGGCCTATATTGAGCCGCCTGTTTATGTGGGTGCGACGGAGATTTCTGCTGAGGAATGGGGTGAGCTTGCGCCGGTTGAGATGGTCTCTAGCAATCGCCTGCGGCAGAACGCGCTGGGGCGACGTTATATGAAAACGACGGTAGCGGGGAAAGCTGTTTTTAAGCAGCTGCCCGATGTTTGGTTTGTCAGCTCCCGGTCTGGCTCTAATAAAACCTGCTTAAATCTTGAAACCGACGTTCTGAGAATCGGGCTTACGTCGGGCCTTGAACTGCAAATTCCTGAGAGTATTGGCCCGGAGCTTGAAGTAAAGCCGTCTTATGATGTTTATGTAATGGCGGCGATCGCACTTTCAACAGCGCTATACGCGCCTCATATGCTAGCCGATGACGGTGCGCCGCTGATTCACTTTCATGGCTATCCTGCGGCCGACTGGTTCCAATCGAACGAGCGCTGCACGGGCGTTTCTAATCCGTCAGTTCCGTGCGGTACCTACGAATCTGGCGTTCTTAACTTTTTAGGATTGCGCAGCCTCGCTGAGCAGGAAACTCGCGACATTGACTTGATTTGCTTGGTTGAGCCAGACCACGGCGCGAATTTCATCGCGCGCGATGTTGACTACCTGCTAAAAAGAGTTTCTGAGGGCATTCAGCAGGGTGATATTGAGCTAGGTGGTAAGCACTTTCCTTCGCTGAAAAGAGCAATGCCGATGACTAGCTTGTCAGCGGGGTTATAAGCGAGCGTGAGCTGCCGAAGATTTTTGAGAGAGTCGTTTTAAGAGAATCATTCCAAGAAAGCCAGCTTAAGAAAGTCGTGTTAGGAGATAAACAGTGATAGCGTTAGCCGGTAAAACAGTTCTTCTGACGGGAGCTTCTCGGGGAATTGGTGCTTCTATGGCGATTGCGATCGCTAAAGAAGGCGCGACCGTTGTCGGGCTGTCTCGTTCTCAACAAGGGCTGGCACAGGTTCAGCAGCAGATAGAGGCTGTGGGCGGTCGGATGATTGCGATTCCGGCTGATGTGAGCCGAGTTAGTGAGCTATCGACACTGATCAAAGAGGTTAAATCAGCGGCAGGGCCCATCGATATTTTGATCAACAACGCTGCTATCGAAATCTACCGGGCTTTTCAAAACTACTCGCTAGATGAAATTCAGCGAGTGCTCTCTACTAATTTACTGGCTGCTATTGAACTTAGCCGTTTACTTCTGCCCGATATGCTAGCGCAGCAGACGGGCCATATTATCAATATCGCCTCGCTCGCTGCGAAGAAGGGACACCCTTACGACAGCATTTACTCAGCTAGTAAGGCTGGCCTGCTGATGTGGGCAGACGCCATTCGGCAAGAGCTGTCGGGCTCTGGCGTAACCGTATCAACGGTTTGCCCTGGGTATGTGAAAGATCAGGGGCTGCTCTCTGATACTAAGGTTCATGCGCCGCGTTTTGCAGGTGTTTCGATGTCTAAAGATGTTGTTGCTGCTGTGATTAAAGCGATTAAAACCGATCGGGCTGAAGTTGTTCTCAACGAAAATGCTTATATGACGCTGCTAACACAGTTTTTGTTTGCGGTTGAGCAGTTTTCTCCCCGTTTTGGTGATATGGTTAACCGCTGGCTAGGTGTTCCGCAGCTTAATTTAAAGCGCGCTGAAGTTCAGTCCGCTATGGTTCAGCGTTCATAGTCAATTATTCCGTTTTTAAATAGTGAAGACAAATAGTGAAGACGTCTTGTTATGCTTCTACATCCTTTAGCAGGCAGCACCCCGAACAATTGGCAGAAGCTGAAGAGAGAAAACGGCGGTATTGATGCGTCTTCTCTCTTCAGTGCGCTGAAAATTACCCTTTCAACATTCTCTGGCCTACCTTTTAAGGCCGTAGAAGATTTTAAGTTTGGCCAGAAGATTGAGCAGGTTGATATCGCAGTGCCGCCTGTTTTTATTATTGGCCACTGGCGAAGCGGGACCACTTACTTTCATCGAATGATGTGTCTGGACGATCGCTTCGGCCACATGACCAACTTTCAGTCGTTTTTGCCCCATGTATATATGGGGGGGCGTAAGCTGTGGCAGCCTATTTTTAAGATGACGATGCCGCGAAAACGACCTATGGATAATGTAGAGTATCGCTTAGGTTCCCCGGAAGAAGAAGAGTATGCGCTTGGAAATGTTAGCCCATACAGCTTTTATCACTGCATGTACTTTCCTCGCAACATGAGACGCCTCTTTGATCAATCTCTGTTGTTTGAGGGTCTGTCAGAATCAGATGTTGCTAGCTGGAAACGCAGTTTCCTTAACACTTTAAAGAAGCTGACCCTCAGCACGGGCGGCAAACAGCTGCTTCTAAAGAATCCTGCAAATACTGCTAGGATTGACACGCTTTTAGAACTCTTTCCTAACGCAAAGTTTATTCATATTTATCGAGATCCACTGGCTGTCTTTTCTTCTACAAAGCGTTTCTATGAAAAAATGCTGCCTCATTACGCACTGCAGAAGTACACTGAGCAAGAAATAGAAGACAACATCATCCTTTTCTATCAGCAGTTGATGACTCGTTTCTTTGAAACCAAGGACCTGATTCCGCCAGAAAATTTTATAGAGATTAGATACGAAGACTTTGTCGGCAATGAAGTTGATATTTTGAGGCAGGTATATTCGCAGTTTCAGCTGCCGGATTTTAAGGCTGTTGAAGGTGAGGTTACAAAGAGCGTTTCTGCTTCAAAAAACTATAAAAGTAATCGCTATTGTATAGATGAGAAGACACTAGAAAAGGTCACCGATCAATGGGCCTTTTCGATTGAAAAGTGGAAAGCTAGCGAGTTTAAAGTAAATAGAGAGAAAGAGTTGGCACAGTAGGCTGTTGCAGAAACGGCTTGGCTTCTGATTTGTTCTCTGGTTTGTCTTCTACTGGGCCTGTCTGAGACGAACAATGCCACGCCTGCTGGAATAGAGAATAGAGCCATCTTTCGCAACAGTGTGCTGATTGCCCTGGTCGAGATAGCGGGCGTCTCTCCCTAGCCGTTGATCGAGCAGAACTTCTCCTGTTTCAATATCTAACCCGCGATAGTGGTACGAGCAGCCTACTCTTCCGCTCCCATAGACAAGATTGGTTCGCGTAGATGCGGTTGGAATACCGTTAAAATGAACGGCCTCGTTCGCCCAAACGAGCCCGAAACGACGGGCGTTTGGGTCCCAGTCTACGCGCTGAACGCCGCTGACAGGATCGCAGCCTGGAGTGAGCCCGGCCCACTGCGCAACAAACACTGAGTTGTTTAAAACCGCAGGCGAATTCTCTGCGGTAAATCCTGCGCCTTCTGGGGTTGAATGCGGCAGTGCTAGCACTGCCGCGACTCTTCGCTCTTCGCCGGGAAGGCCCTGCCAATCGGAGGGAATAGCGCCTCGCCAAAAGGCAACCAGTCGGTTTTGCGGTGCGTGACCATCGACGGCAACAACCACACCTGTCTCGGGCGATCCAATCAGACTGGGTGTGGTGCCGCTACCGGTACAGCGTTCCCCACGAGCAACCCGTAAGGCTTCACGAAAGCGAGTTCTTCTACGGCTAAATCGGCGTGGCGATGACGGCTCATCGGACTGGCAACCAGGACCCCGAAAATCGTATTCTGCGCTCCAAGCCGTTTGAAAACGACCCTCTCTCCAGTCTATGGCCGATATTGCTGTCTGAGAGGATATATACAGACGGCCAGATTCGTCCATTGGAAAAGCATTGTGAAAACTGACTGATTCATCGGACACTGCCAAGTCGTGAACCGCGACCACCTCGCCGGTGTCTAGTGACACTGCGGCTATTCGATTGTTCTCCAACAGCACCATCAGATGACCGTCGTAGCTGAGGGTGAAATGAATCGTCATTTGACCAATCTCTTCGGGAATGACGATGGTGCGTTTTACCTCTAGCTCACAGCTGGGACAGTCGGTGGAGGTATCGCCTACTAAGTAAAACGTATTCTCTCGGCGACTGGTAGAGACAATCTCTCCTGTTTGCAGGACCAATAGGTTCCAGTCAAAATCTAGTCTTTGACGAGGCAGGGGTAGAAAGCTCACTTGATCAAAACTCTCGCCATCTATTAGGCGCTTCACTATTCCCTGACGAGTGCTGCCAATGGCTGCCTGCGAACCGTTACTGTAGGCTTCAGCTAAGACCGTCCAAGGTGACGTTCCACCCGGGGCATTTCTGTCAAACTGGGTGCGCAGCCGACTGTTCTGACGCGGTGCTTCAAAGTCTCCTGAGGCCTGGGCCTGAGTGCTCTGGTGAAAAATTGGCCAGCCGGAATCAGCTAGGTACGGATGCCTGGATGGACCTGTTTGGGCTGGGGCCGAACCAAGGGCTACTGTTGAAAGCACGCCTATTAAGGAAGCACTGACTAAAGCTAGTTTGCGCATGCTCACTACATGGAAGAAGGCTTTGGTGAAGAAGGCTTGTGCGAAGAAGGTTTTGGTGAAGAAGGCTTTATCAGCACGTACAGCTTGGGCGTTGCCAATTCTAAATTTGGCAACGCCCCTAATAAAGCAGGCTATAACGTAGTTTTAGTCATGACTAACGGCGGTTGCGCTCACGAATTACTGACCACGTGTTGCCGCGAGGGCCGGTGACTTCACGCGTGACCTGACCGTCTTCAACCGTGCGTTCAGTCGTTGATGAGTTGCCGTTGGGGCCGGTGCGAATGAGATTTCCGTCCTCATCAATGGTGGCTGTCGCCTCTCTAGATTCGCCGTTAGGACCTGTGGTTGTGCGAATAATTTGGCCATCTTCGACCGTTCGTTCGGTGGTTACTTCGCGGCCATTTGGTCCTCTGCGAATAACCTGTGCATCTGCGCTGAACGCTGAGCTACCCAACAGTGCCAGGCTGGCGCTCAATACTAAAAACAATTTGCCAGAAAACGGCTTGTCAAAAAACTTCAAATTACTGCGTGGAGTTAACATTGCTTTAATCTCGTGGTAGAGGGCTAAATTCAGCACGCGTTTAACATTTGCCGGACTCTTCACCGGATTAATGACTCCTATATTATAGTGACAATCCCTGGTGATGATCGCATTATTATCTCACTTTGGCATCTCTTATTATCTCACTTTGGCATCTCACTGCTGCCATCATATTGCTGCCACCACCTTACTGTAAGTGATCCTTCTGAAGTATTTTTCCTGTCCGGACTATTGGCTATAAGTAAATATACGCTAGTCCCAAATCAACTTTCAGTGAAGATAAGCCGGTATCTAACGTTTGCATTTGATTTGATACGACATTAAATCTACTCTATTGCCTAAGCGTTAGCTAGCCGGTTGAGTTTGGTTCCTGTCGTCCCCTCAAGTAAAGGGATAGAGATAGGGACTGGCTGATTTACATGGCTAGGACGGGTTCAATCTGGACCTACGGTGTATCGGTCTTTCATTTCCTATATAGTCTTTGCATCTCCAGGGCTGACTGACTGATCAGATTGGCTCTTATCATTTTTTCTAGATCTCAACCTTGTGGATGGGATTTTATTGATTGTCTCTAGCATTATTTTTGCTAATTTTAGCTCTACCACTTTTGTTTTATCTGCCTTTAGCCGCATAGTCACAAAACATTTGTCATAAGACATCTGTTGTTTGCAGGTAGGCCAATAGTTGACTTGCTCTTCCTCTCTCTCTTTTTAGAGCTTCTAGAGGGAGCGTTCTGGTGAGCGCATGTACATGCTTCAGCTCACGGGCTTTAAGTCATCGTTCTCTCAGGCTGCATCTTTCAAGCCGCTTTCAAACCGCCTTCAAGGTATAGGTCTTGAGCGGAAAAGTGCTGCATTGAAATAAATAACAAACTTACGCTTTGTTGAAAAGACTTTTTGTACGTATATCCGGGTGAGATCTGCGTTCGAAGTTTTCGCACGCCACATTTTTTTGCACAGGTGCCTACTTACAGCTAGCTCATTAAACATTCAAATTTAGAGGAGACGTAAAGAATGGACAGTACTCGCCTAGAAGGGGCAGATTTGGTAGGTGCCGATGCGGATGCAATCGAGAGAATTAGCGAACTTTTAGAGCTGTTCAACTCTTCACAAACACCTGAAGAGTTGGGCGAGATGATCTCTGAGTACACCGACGAAAATCCATCTGTTGAGCGAACGCCAACGCCAAGACCAGCTCCCGATGGTCCTTTGATTGAACGGCTCTCTGGGGCAGAGGCACTGACGCCCGGTAGCGATTTATCTTTTGGGTTTAGAGATGAGTTTCTCAACTGGGGCCGGATTGGAAACGATGTTTTGATTAGCTACAAGCCTAGTAATCCGCTTGAGAATAGCGATCGCGTGGACTTAATGCTAGGTGATATTGCCGATGAGCAGCTGTTTCCAGACTCTTTTGATGAAAGTGAACTCATCACGCCGCTCCAGTGGGAAGATACGTTCGTTTTAGGTGATTGGAATCAGCCTTACTACACCGATCCAGATAGAAGATTTAGCGGTGGATTTGAAGAGCTTGCTATTATTGGAGACTTTGTCCCGGCTGCTGATAAGATTCGCTTGCACGGCTCAGCCAGCGACTATACGTTAAATACTATTTCACTGCTAGGACTCTCTTTTCAGGTGCTCGCTTATAAGCAGCCAGCTTCACCTGTTAATCCTAATCAACCACCCTCTGAAGTAACAGATGCTGTTGCGCTGATTACGAACCTGTTTGGGACTGCTGCTGGTCCTGGTGTTCCGCTTCCAGACTTGGATCTGAACGCTGACTACTTTGAATATGTCGGCACAGAAGCGCCTGCCTCTGCCGGATTTGAGAGCATTTTGCAGTCTGGTACGGAGGGCATTGAGCTATCGCTGGCGATTGAAACTGACTCGTTTGGGAACTTCTATGTTGCAGGTGCAACAGATGGCCCGCTTGATGGAGAAACCGGAGAAGGCTCTTACGATGTCTCGCTAACTAAGTACGACGCCGAAGGTAATCAAGTTTGGGTTCGAAAGTTTGGCACGCCTTTTGCTGATGTTGCTTTTGGCTTGGCCGCTGATGATACGAGCGTTTACCTGACAGGTGTAACTAGCGGAGACCTAGCTGGAGACAATGCGGGCGGGCAGGATATTTGGCTGGGCCGATTTGATGGTGATACGGGAGAAGCTGTTTGGACTAATCAGTTTGGAGATCCTGGTGTTGATGCGTCTCAAGGGATTGATGTTGACGAAAACGGCGACGTTTATCTCTCTGGCCTGCAAACCAAGCCCACACCGCCTGACACTGCTAACTTTCCGCTGACTGACGACTCTTTTGTTGCTAAGTTTGACGGTGACGATGGCAGCTTGATATTTCAAACGGCGTTTGGGACCGAGCCTGTGCCGGGTAATGCTGCTTTTGATGAATCATACGATGTGGCTGTAGGGAATGATGGCAGTCTGTTTGCTTCGGGCTGGACGCTGAGCAATTTAGAAAATCCAGGGTCAACAGGGAATAAGTCAGAGAACGGACTGTATGACGTTTGGGTCAGTCGATTTGATGAGGAGGGCAACCAGCTGTGGCTTCAGCAAATCGGCACACCAGCCTATGAATTCCTGTGGGATATTGAAGTGGACGCGGCGAATAATGCTTACGTGTCAGGTTGGACGCTGGGTGATTTTGACGGTGAAGGCAATGCTGGCTCTTACGATGTTTGGTTGAGTAAGTTTGATGCGGATGGCAATCAGCTCTGGACCGAACAATTTGGCACCGCAGGCGACGATGGGTCTTTTCTCGGTGGTATGGAAGTGAAATCTGCGGGCGATATTTTCTTAACGGGCTATACAAGAGATGCTTTTGTTGGTGAGAATGCTGGCCTGACAGACGTTTGGGTGAGTCGATTTGATACCGATGGCAATCAGCAGTGGATTCAACAGTTTGGAACTGCCTCTGATGATTTTAGTGCTGACATTACTATCAACGACAGCGGTACTCTCTATGTGACCGGACACACTGAGGGGTCTTTCAACAGTACGCAGCTGAATAAAGGCTCTTTTGATAGTTGGGTTGCGGCGCTTGATAGTGAAAATGGAAGTCTGTTGCCTGTTGTTGCCAATGAAAATCCTATTATTGCTGAACCGGGCGATCGCAGTCCGATTCGTGGTGATAACAGCGATAACTATATTGCGGGTAGAGCAGGCGATAACAAGCTCTTTGGCTACGGCGGTGATGATGTACTCATCGGTGATTTGGAAGAGCCGGGTGGCAAAGATGTCATCTTTGCAGGCAGCGGTGACGATACTGTGTCGGGTGGCAGCGGTGACGATCGTCTGTTTGGTGAAACCGGTGATGACACTATCCGTGGCGATGAAGGCGACGATCTGCTCCGTGGCGGCCGCGGTCATGACGTGCTCGATGGCGGTGGCGGTGACGACCGTTTATTTGGAGAACAAGGCAGCGATTCGTTAGCAGGTGGTGCGGGTGATGATGTGCTCAGCGGCGACGCGGGTAATGAAACGCTGGATGGCGGCGCAGGTGAAGCCCGGCTGTTTGGCGGAGCAGGAAGCGATACGGTAGGGGGAGGGGGAGGT
>ERZ1740058.416-NODE-416-length-33169-cov-22.336021_pt1 | contig 33169 bp, 25 predicted proteins | sample MGYA00581745_ERZ1740058 | MGnify/ENA primary metagenome ERZ1740058 (study PRJEB43018, sample SAMN04849742) | marine metagenome | isolation source: floating plastic debris | place: Pacific Ocean | collected 2008-08-30 | study: EMG produced TPA metagenomics... | reverse complement strand
CCTTCGTCTTTAATCCGCTGAATCACCGCGTCCGAGATCGATAGGTTCATTTTTTTACCCAGGGCGCGCACGACCTCACCTCGATCAATCACGCCAGCGACAGCATCGGCGGGTGTCAGCACTACAATGCGCGCCGTCTCTTGGGTTTCGAGAGCGGCGATTACCTCCACCAGCGGAGTGGTTTCTCGTACGTTGGTCACGGCGGTCAGTGGACGGGCGATCGATTGCAGGGTGCGGCTTTCCCATTCGCTGCGTTCGATATCTCGCACATCTTCGATTTTGACGAGGCCGCGATAGCGCCCATCAGAGGCCGCGAAATACAAAGGAGCCCGTGTGCTTTGCAGCAGATATTCATCGGCAAACTGGCGCAACGTCAGGTTCGCATCAAGCACCCGAAAGTCGCGCGCCATGGCATCGGCGGCAGTCAGTTCAGACAGCGTCTCTTGTAAGTCAGCAATGCGACCATAATTGGCAGCATTGCGAATGGCAAACCCGCCGATTAGCACAATCCAAATTAAATCGAGGCTAGGCTGGGCTAAATAAATTAGCAGGCCGCCACCGACCGCTGTCCAGCCTAAAATTTGGCCTGTTCTGGCGGCCCAGCGGATGCCTTTAATGCGGCTATCGGTCAACTTCCAAACGGCGGCCTTGAGCACCTGCCCCCCATCTAAGGGCAAGCCCGGAATCAGGTTAAAGACAGTCAGCACCAAGTTGATCTGCGCCACGCTGGCAAACAGCACCGCCAATGGCCCCGGCAGTGCCAGCACAGTGATGCAGAGGGTCAATAAAAAGTACAGGCTCAAACTCACGGCGGGCCCCGCGATCGCTACTTGAAACGCTTGACCGGGCGTTTTTGATTCTTGATCGATCGCAGCGATGCCGCCAAACAAAAATAACGTGATGGAATTGACCTGAATCCCTTGCGATTGGGCGACGAGGCTATGACCTAACTCATGCAACAGCACCGAGCCAAAGAGGAGCAGGGCCATGGCCAGACCGATCAGCCACGAGCCATCCCCCCACTGCTCTTGCCACAGGGGGTTACTGCCGTAGACAAACGTCACCAGCAAAACGATGACAAACCAAGAGGTGTCAAGGTAAAGAGGAATTCCTAAAATGGAGCCAACGCGCCATCCAGACCGCATAATTTAAGTCACTGAAAGTCAATAAGCAGCCTCTAAAAACCCAGGTTTCTAGAGACAGTTTCCATTGTAGTCAGGTAAATGGGGCGGGCCAACGGTTGAGCACCGAGGCCTCAAGGGGGAGATATCCGGCCAGTCAGACCGGATCAACACCAGGCCCAGCGATTACAAAAGCCCCGCGCTACCTAAGCCTAAAATCATGCCAGCGCCGAGAATGTGACCCAGACTCGCTGTGGCTAACAGTTCGGGCAGGCCAAAGCCCTCAAACAAACCAGGCAAGGTGAAAGGCAGCGCTGGCCCCGCCCCAGGCTTTTGGATGGCATAGCGCCCGATCGCAATCACAAAGAGATTGCAGGTGATCATGATCAACGCGGTTTGAAATGACCACGCTGGAGTTGAGGGGGCAGTCTGAGCCAGCAAAGCAGCAAAAGAAGCGACCAAGGGTACGGCCTCCAAAATATAGAGTTATTTCACCCCCGGATCATAGGGAACCGTAGAATCGAGATCGGCAGATTGTTTAACAGAGTTAACAGGGTAGAGATGTCTTGTGTAGATTCTTCTCTTTGGATAAAGATTTGTGGCTTGATGGTTCCTGAACAAGCGATCACGATCGCCCGTCAGGGGGCCAGTGCGCTGGGATTTATCGGTGTACGGTCTTCCTCTCGCTATGTGACGCCGCTGCAGATCCGCGCCATGAGTCAGGCGTTGATCGCCGCTTCGCTGCCAGAGGTTGAACGGGTGGGCGTTTTTGTCAACGCCACCGCTACAGAGTTAGAGGCGGCAATCACGACGGGCCAACTCACCGCCCTGCAACTCCATGGTCAGGAGACACCGGAAAGGTGTCAGCAATTACGGCACGCCTATCCTCAGCTCAAGCTGATTAAAGCGTTGCGGATTCGGTCTGAAGCAGACCTCTTGGCGGTGCAGTCCTATGAGGCGAGCGTCGATGCGATTTTGTTGGATGCGTATCATCCTGATCGGCTAGGTGGCACAGGTAAAACCCTTGATTGGCGATCGCTGCAAACCTTTCACCCCGCAGTTCCGTGGATCTTAGCGGGCGGGCTGACGCCCGACAATATCGAAACGGCGCTAACGCAGCTCTCACCCCACGGCATTGACCTCTCTAGCGGTGTGGAACTCAGCCCCGGCAATAAATGCTTGAAGCAGGTTGAACGTCTATTTGCCACCCTACAAAAAATCTCGGCCGCCCCAGTCGCAGGCTAAAACTGCCGCTGTCTGAAACTGGCGCTCACGGCTCAATGTCTTCTCACATCACGACGGCGTTGAGCACGCAGCCCAGCATCGTTCTGAAATGATCTCACCTAACCACGCGCTATAGGGAGTCGTTGGCTTGGTGTCTTCTCCAGAAATCAAGTCCGTTGAAGTGAGTTGTCGCCTGTGATCTGATCGATGAGGCGGGGCGACTAACTGAGTTCATGACAGCTCCACAAATTACTCCGATTCGAGGTCGCAGCTTTTCGATTCAGCCTTATAACTATGGTGACTTGCTGAATGAATGAGATGCGCTGGTTATGTCTACCTGGTCTTCTGGTTACAACACTGATCTGGGGTACACCTTTGGCTACTATCGGGAAATCAGCCCGGAATGGCTAGATTACGTGGCACTGACCAAAGCGGTGATGCCGCCTACCGGGGCCTGGCGTTACCTGGAGCTCGGGTGCGGCCAAGGCTACGGACTGACGCTGCTAGCGGCGCTGTATCCTGACCACGACTTTTTAGGCATCGACTTTAACCCCGTACACATTACCCATGCGCGCAACTTAGCGACGGCAGCAGGGCTGAAGAACGTGCGATTTGAAGAAGCTGACTTTTTAGCCGTGGCGGAGTCCTGGCCCGCCGATTGGGGACAATTCGACTACATCACCGCCCACGGCATTTATTCGTGGCTGAGCCATGATGTGTGTGAGGCGATCGTCACTGCAATTGACCGGGCTGCGACTCCTGGAGCTTTGATCTACCTCAGCTACAACACTCTGCCCGCATGGATTTCGTCTTATCCCATTCAACACTTGATGCGGCTCTGGCAAACGACCGATAGTCTCGAATCGGTCAAGGCGATTGAAACGGGGATTGGTCGCCTGCAGGCGCTGACCGAGGCCCAGGCGGGCATGACCAAGCTCTTGCCGGGCATGAAGTCAATGTTGGATAAAGTGGCCACCCGCGATCGCGCTTACCTGGTGCAAGAATATCTGCACGACAATTGGCATCCACGCTGGTTTAACCAGGTGGTTGAAGAGGTCAAACCCGCCAAGCTGAGCTATGTCGGCACCGCCAGCTTGGGCGATCTTTACCTGACTAATTTTATGCCGCAGGCCTTTAAAGACGTTTTGAAGGAATATCCTGACCCGATTGTGCAAGAGGTGATGATCGATGTGTTGACCAACCAGAGCTTCCGGCGGGATGTCTTTAGTCGCGGGGCGGCCCCTCTCTGGTCGGTGCAGCGCCAAGAAGCCCTTTTGCAGCAGCAGTTTGCCTTAGTCAGTCGCCCGGCTGACACCAGCGAACTTAAATTCAAAACGTCGATTGGCGAACTCAAGGGCAAATCGGAAGTCTATACCCTGTTTTACGACGCACTGGCGACCGGGCCAAAATCGGCGGCGGACCTGATGCAGGTCGCAACGGCCAAACCCTTGGGGCTCGGTGACCTGATGCAGGCACTGTCGCTGATGTTAAATGCCGGACATATCACGCTGTTTTGTCCCCCGGCGGATCGAGCCCCGGCCTTAGCTCTGAACCGGGCGATCGCGATCGCCACTGCCCAGGGAGCCCCCTACCGGTTTGCAATCGCCAGTCACCTTGGCCATGTGCTGACCGTGAGTGACGTGGATCTAATGTTTTTGGCCGAAACGTTTGAACAGCCACAAATTGCTGCCGACGCCTTGGGTGCAGCGCTCACCGAGCGCTTGATTGCACTGGGTAAAGGGTTGACCCAAAACGGCCAGCCTCTCACCAGTCGTGACGCCCTGAAGCCCTATACGCAAACCCTAGCTGCTACTTTCTTGCAATCCACGCTGCCGCAATGGCGAGAATTGGGCATTTGTGACTGAGGGCTAGAGCGGCACCAACCATCTTCCGAAAGCGAGGATTTATACCAGTTCTCCGTGATCGGACTCCCGATGCAATCTTGAAAACGCAGGGGAGCCGAGGGGCATGGGAGCCAGATCTGTAACCTTATTTCAGAGAATCGGTATTATACCCGTTCGCCTAACAAGCGCTGTAAATATTGGCGGGGAAGGGTGTATAGCAGAATGCGGAATGAAGAAGTCGGAAGTCAGAATTGAAAAGCCTATCAAGTAAGGATTTCAGGCATTCGGGGTGACCTGATCAAACTGCGGCTTGCTATAGCAGTGGTGGGTGAGAGTAGCAACTGTAGTTGCAATTGGCCGAATGGGTATAGCAGAAACCCCTTCGGGAAGGGCAAGCCCCTACGGCGTGAAGAAGTCGGAAGTCGGAATTAAAAAGCTGATCGGATGGTGGTTTCAGGCATTGGGAGTGACCGGATCAACCTGCGGCTTGCTCTACACAACACCCATCAGATTTTTTCAGGGATCGATGCAGAGATGTGTTGGGGAGTTGCTTGGAAATAACGTACAGATCGTAGGGGTTTGGCAGTGCCAAACCCCTCCAGAAAACGTTTCCACAAATGGGGATGTTATTTAAGCGCAGATCCCTTGGCAAAACAGAGCTAGCCGCCGGGCGGCGTCATCACCTGCTCATAGTGCGCCCACCAGCGGCTTAACGGGTAATAGACAGCAGGTGCCCAAAGACTGCTCAAAATGGCTGAGCTGAGGGCAATGCGCTGATGCTGTAGCCAAATCTCAGGAAGGCTGGGATAGGGCGAGCTGCTGCCGATCAGCTGATGAGCACTGATTTGCAGGGCCATCGTGGTTTGGGCGATGACCGTCATGGCAAACACGATGATCGCCACCGAGACAAAATCTTCCTGAATGAAGCGCTGTTTTTGAATGCGAGCCGTTAGAAAACCCGCCAGCGTCAGGCCCAAGGTATGGGTCGGAAAATAACCCGTGAGACCATCTTGCACTAATCCTAAGATGAAGCCCGCGATCGCGCCTTCGACGCTAGTGCGCTGCACACTCCACGCTACCAGCCAAATCAAAAGCCAGCTCGGCCCCACGCCGAGCAACACCATACCAGGCAGACGCATCGGCAGCAGCATGACGCAGAGCAAAGCAGAACCAATGACCACAGCAATGTTCAGCCATCGATAACGGCGGCGCAGCGCCAGACTACTGGGTCGTGCCGGAGTCATTGGACGCGATCGTCCTCCGCTTCTCGGTTGGGAATGATTTCTTGCGCGGCGGGGGCATCCCCCGTCGGGATCTCGACTGACTTGGGCTCAAACGGAATCACCGTGACCCACTCCACAATATTGAGGGGCGACGTCAACTCCACCGTCACCTCAGGGGCAGGGCTCTTCGATAAATCGAGATCAACCACCCGACCAATGGGAATATCTTGGGGAAATAGCTGACTATAAGCAGACGTCGTAACGACATCGCCCACTTGGACATCAGGTATTTTGTCGAAAAATTCCATCACCACTTGCTGCCCCATCTCGCCCCGAATGTAGCCCGTAGCCCGGCTGCGGCTGACCCGTGCGCCGACGCGGCTAGTGGGGTCACTGACGAGCAAAACGCGACTGCTGTTGGGTGAAACGGCCACCACACGACCGATCAAGCCACCAGGCCCGGTCACAATGTCATCAGTATCAATGCCGTCTTGGCTACCGCGGCTAATAATAATTTGCTGCCACCAGTCCCCGGCGCTGCGGCCAATGACCGCAGCGGGTGTGCCTGCAGCTAGCGGGGCCGCTTCCCCTTCCACCACTTGGCGCAGCGATCGATTTTGGCTTTCCAGCTCAACTAAACGCTGTTGCAATTCTTGGGCATAGCTCGACTGCAGCATAGCAGCGCGCGAAGGGCCAGGATGAAACGGACTCGTGGCCCAGCGATACAGCTCATAGATAGCCGCGCCGCCGGTTTCTCGCATACCCAAAGCGGCGACCACCATCAAGGCCACCAGTCCTGTCTTGAGGGCATATTGGTTCCACCATCGCCGGACGACAAACATAGCTGGCTAATCCACCCTTGATACAGACTCTAAATGCCGGAACTCCCGCTGAAAACCCGCCCCATCTGACTGAAGTTTTCGAGCACGCGCCCCGTGCCCAACACCACACAGCTTAGTGGATCTGCCGCCACATGGACGACGATGCCGGTCTCATGGCTGAGCAAGGTGTCGAGACCGTGCAGCAACGCCCCACCCCCGGCCAACATAATCCCGCGATCGATAATATCGGCAGCGAGTTCCGGCGGGGTTCTTTCGAGAGTGCGCTTCACGGCTTCCACAATGACGGCTAAGGGTTCAGCCATACTCTCGCGAATCTCACCGGCCTTAACGGTGACCGTGCGGGGCAGGCCCGACAACAAATGCAGACCCCGTACATCCATAATCAGCTCACCATCATCAGAACCCGGATAAGCTGAGCCAATTTTGATCTTGATATCTTCAGCGGTTCTTTCCCCAACGACGAGGTTATGCACCTTTTTGAGGTACTGCGAGATCGATTCGCTGAGTTCGTCACCGGCAACGCGCACCGATTCACTCAAGACCGTGCCCTGTAAGCTGAGTACGGCAACTTCCGTCGTGCCGCCGCCAATGTCGATCACCATGTTGCCGGTGGGCTCAGCCACCGGTAGCCCGGCCCCGATCGCTGCCGCCACCGGCTCATCAATCAAGTAGACGGTGCGAGCCCCCGCCTGCTGCGCTGCATCCATCACGGCCCGGCGCTCAACGCCAGTGACCCCACTGGGAATGCCGATCACAATGCGGGGCGACACGAGGGTTCTGCCCTCATGCACCTGGCGAATAAAATGCTTGAGCATCAGCTCAGCCGTGTCAAAGTCAGCAATCACGCCATCTCGCAGCGGTCGCAAGGCCACGACGTTGCCGGGCGTCCGGCCCAACATCCGCTTGGCATCTTCGCCGACGGCCAGCGGTTTTTTTTCAACTTGGTCAATGGCAACAACCGATGGTTCTTGCAGCACCACGCCCTTACCGGCGACGTAGACCAAGGTATTAGCGGTTCCGAGGTCAATACCCATGTCTCGGGATAAAGAGAAACGGTCAAGAAAACCCACGAGACTTAGCCCCCAAACGAACGAAATAGACGGTTGAATGTAAACTCACCGAACTTAATGCTAGGTCATCAATGCCCGATTCGGATGGGAAAGACAGCCCGTAGCAGCACTAATTCAGGGAAAGTCCATTGCTCATGCAACACGGACGAAGTGGATTTTATTACTTTTCGTATCGTCCGTCCAGTGAATGAGTATATTTGCTCAGCAGATTATTTACCTGGAGTCTCTTGGCCATAGGTCTCGCCGCGATCGCTGCACTCATGAGAGTTTCTAACGACCTCGGCAAACGGTCAGCATTATTTAAGCGTCTTTCGGCAAAATATATAGATAGTCCAAAACAGGCGGTGACCGTCTCAGGCGATAGGATATGAATTTGGAACCGAACAGTCGTTTCCTCCATCCATCACAGTTGACAGAATCAGGAGAAGGTCTGACATGAGCATCAATTCCGTGACTCTCGTTGGTCGAGCTGGACGTGACCCTGATGTGAAGTATTTTGAATCGGGCAGTGTCGTGTGTAAGTTTTCTTTGGCGGTGAACCGACGGAGCCGCAATTCTGATCAGCCGGATTGGTTCAATGTCGAAATGTGGGGTCGCACCGCTGAGGTGGCGGCGAACTACGTGCGTAAAGGCAGCCTGATCGGCATTAGCGGTGCCCTGAAGTTTGATCAATGGAATGATCGCTCCACCGGAGCGCTGCGCACGTCGCCGGTCATTCGCGTCGATCGCCTAGAGTTGCTGGGCTCAAAGCGCGATAATGAAGCGTCCATGGGCAATAACTATGCCGATGACGAATTCTAATGCACTGCAGAATTTAGATCGCCAATCAGGTTTCAGTTTGAGGGGAGTCTATGGACTCCCCCTCTTTGTGAAAGACGACAAGCGCGCCGGTGAGTCCGTTTACTGATCGATAGAACGGACTGGTTGCAGTACTCCCGATGCTCTGAGAGCAGTCAGCTCAGCATTGCCGGTACAGAGCAAGACGGTTTTGAGTTCTTCCATCAGGCAGTCAGCCAACAGCGCGACGCTCTCTTCGGAGTCAGCGGCAGCGGTTAAAAATGGATGCGCCAGCCCGACCAGATCAGCCCCCAAGGCGATCGCCTTCGCGGCCTGCAGACCATTGCGAATGCCGCCGGAGGCAATCAGCGGCAGGGTCGGGGCGATCTCCCGAATTTGGGTAATGCAGTCAGCGGTGGGAATGCCCCAGTCGGCAAAGGTCTGGCCCAGTCGCCGCTGCCGCGGGTCGGCCGCTCGTCCGCCTTCAACCTTGGCCCACGAAGTGCCGCCTGCCCCCGCCACATCAATGGCGGCCACGCCCGCATCGATCAGCTGCGCCGCCAGGGGAGCCGCAATGCCGTTACCCACCTCCTTGACAATCACCGGCACCGGTAAGTGCTGACAGAGGGTATGAATCTTGTCGAGCAGACCTTTAAAGTTGCGATCGCCCCGCGATTGCACACTCTCTTGCAGCGCGTTGAGATGCAGGATCAAGGCATCCGCTGCCAGCGTTTCGACTACCTGCTGACATTCGGCCAGACCGTAGCCATAGTTCAACTGCACGGCCCCCAGATTGGCAAAGAGGAGGCAGTCGGGCGCATACTGACGAATGGCAAACGTCGGCATCACCTCAGGCGACTCGATGCCCACCCGCTGTGAGCCTACGCCCATCGCGAGCCGATAGGTTTGCGCCGCGATCGCTAGCCGCCGGTTAATCAGTTGCGCCTGTTCGGTGCCGCCCGTCATCGAAGAAATCAGCAGGGGCGCACCCAAAGTCTTGCCGAGAAACGTACAGCGGAGATCCAGGTCAGCCCAGTCCAGTTCGGGCAAACAGCAATGTTGAAACCGATAGTTTTCCAGGCCGGTGGTCGTCTGCTGACACTGCACGTCCTGCTCTAGGCAAACGCGAATGTGGTCGGCTTTGCGGCGTTGGGTTTCGGGCGCAGCGGACGGCGTGACAGCAGGCGTAGGCGGCAGGGATTGGGCAGTCATGGAAACAGAACACAGCAAAAGGGACGAGTCGGCAGGTGAGCACGATCGCATCGCCAGGCAGGGTCAGGCGCGATCGCCTAGGGAGAGTCTTTAGAGCCCCATGGACTCAGAACCGTCTAGCCAGCCGACACTGGCCCAACTTGTCCACCTCACGGACGCACCGCTGGCGTCACCTGGGTATTAGTCTCCCACAGCATCCTAAAGGCTTGCTACGAAAGGTTTAGAAGTCGAAATAAATGTAAGATAGCGTTTCACTGGGAGCGAGCTGCCAGGCCGTGAACAGTAACAGCGGCACCAACAGCAGTTTGACTGGCCAATTGAGCTGCAGCTTCAGTTGGCGTTGGGCAAAGCCCGTCAGGGCAATGATCCCCATCAGTGCCCACAGCAATATCCACAATTGAGTGGCCGTGAGTCCCAACGATTCGACATAGACTTTTTGAGCAAACTGCACGTCACTGCTCACGCCCCACAGCTTTTGCAGCGCCAATGAAAACTGCTGTGGCTCTGGCAGCCGAAAAAACAGCCAGCTAGAGAATACGAAAAACTGAGTCAATCCCCACGCGATCAGCAGGCCCCACGGTTGGGCCCAAAACGTTTGCAGCGGCTTCCAGCCCTCAGCGAGCTGATGATTGATCCGATGCACCACCAAAGCCAACCCGTGAATGCCGCCCCAAATCACAAAGCCCCAGGTATTGCCATGCCAGACTCCGGCGATCAACATGACAATCATCAGATTCAAGGCTGTCCGGGCCAAGCCCTGGCGCGAGCCCCCGAGGGGAAAATAGAGATAGTTGCGTAACCAGTCGCCCAGGGTGATGTGCCACCGTCGCCAAAAATCGGCAATGCTGACCGTCAGATAGGGGAAGTTGAAGTTTTGCGGCAGGTTGATGCCCATCAGCAGAGCACTGCCGCGCGCCACGTCCACATAGCCGCTGAAGTCCAGATAAAGCTGCAGCCCATAGGCAAAAATGGCCAGCCAGACATCCCAACTCCCGGCGCGCGGCAGGTTGTCAAAACTGAGGTTAACTAAGGTGCCAATGTGATCCGCGATGAGGACTTTTTTGATCGCCCCAATGCCAATCAGCCAGAGCCCTTCAACCGCCCAGTTAAAGTTCAGGCTGGCCTCGGTCGTCAGCTGACTATTAAACCCGTGAAAGCGCGTAATCGGCCCGGAGATGAGCTTAGGAAAATAGAGCTTGTAGGCGGCAAATTCCGGCAGACTGCGGGTCGCTGGGGCACCGCGATACACGTCAACCAGATAGGCAATGCACTCAAAGGTAAAGAAGCTCAGCCCCAACGGAAAGGCGATCGCCAACCAGCTGCCGTCGGTGATATCGGGATTTAACCCACTGGGCACCAACAGCCGCAACCAGGTCTCGATGTACTTGAACCCCAGCAGCAGCAACACATTCAGCGCGATGCCGAAGCCCAACCAGTAGCGGCGGCGGCGATAGGATGCCTGCTCAGCCATTTGCCACTGCTCGTTGGGTACGCGCCAGTCGGCAGGCATGGTCAGCACTCGACCCAGCCAAAAGTTTAAGCCCACCAGCACCAGCATCAGCGGCACATAGTGCACCTGCAGCGATGTGTAGAACACAATGCTGGCGATAATCACCAACCAGATGCGCACCGATCGCCGCTCAATGGCCCAGTAGAGCCCTACCACGCTCAATAAAAATAGGCCGTAGAGAATTGAGGGTAGGGTCATGGCTGGGACTCTTCAGCAGCGGATAAATCGAGGGCACGAGGCCAAGCAATCATCGGATCTTGAGCAATCCGCAAAGACACCTGATAAGCGCCATAGCGGTTTAAGTGGCTGGGGTCAGAGAAATAGTCGTAGCGACTGGTCCACAGATTGCCTAAATCGCGAAAGATAAAGTCTGGTGAGGTCGCGGAATACTCCAGCATCATTTGTTGGAAGTCAGCTTCCGCATCGGTGCGATAGCCGTCTAAATATTCGTCGGTGAGCGGCGTGTTGATAAACACGACCGGTACGCCCTGTTGTTGGGTATAGCGCAAGAGCTGTTCAAAGGCGTCGGTCTGTTCACCGGCTAGCTCAAAGGCCTCGTAGTCGCTGTCGTAAGCGCCGGGTACCCGCGCATACAGCTGATAATAGGTGGCAGGGTTAAAGCGCACGTCTAACGCCAGGAAGCCATCAAAGTCGATGCGGCTCCCTTCTGGAATCGGCATATCAGAAGTATTTTGCGCCGTTTCTCCGACATCTAAGGACAGGGTCGCAATCGGTGCCATTAAGGGTGTTAGGAGGTGATCGCGCACCAACGCTTTCAGCTGATCGCGATCAGCATACAGCGCCGACCGCTGGCCCAAGCCATCACTCAAATTCTGATCAAGAGCCTGATAGCTGGCTCGCAAGGACTCGCCGACCGGCACTGATGCTGCCGCGATCGCCTCAGCAGTGGGGTCATCAGCGGCTGTCGTCTCGACCGGGTCAGGATTACGCCGCCCCAACTCGCGATATCCCTCCGACGCTGCAATGGCGTTAAAGGTGACGTCGGTGCGGCCACTGTTAAACGCCCGCGCCCCATCGGCCCAAACAATCAGCCGAGGCAGCTGATGCGGTTCTAAGGCACGACGAATAGTCAGATCCACCACTTGAGCAGTCGCCCCATTGACCCCAAAATTGAAAATGCTCAAATCACCGTGGCCCAAGGCCGCCAGTTCTCGCTGAAGGGCCGCCGGATCAACCCCTCGCAGCGCCCGTGAGCTGCCAATGATGAGCACGTCGGGCGGGCCTGATTCGGCCAATCGCTGGTGATAAAGCGCCAGCTTTTCATCCATCTGCTGGCTCCGAAAAGAGGGATACGGCGAATGGGACAGGAGATCTGGTGTGGCGGCCAAAGAACGCTCGGGACTGGCGATGAGCTCGTCATTAAACGCGCCGTCGTCGGTCTCCCAGTCACTGCGTTGCCAGTTGGTAGTCGCCGCCGGGTCGCTCGCCGGTTCCAGCGGCGCCGCCTCATCCTCAAGGCGCGGTTCTGGCTGGATCTCACCGGATTCAGCGGCGGTTGCCGCCTCCAGCGCGGTGGTTTGGGCTCCCGGATTAATAATTTGGCCAAAAATCCAGTCGGCCTGCAGGGCCAGCAGCACCCCCACCGCGCCCCACACCAAGCCGATTTTGAGCGCATCTTGGGTGTCTTCTGACAGCAACACCGGGGGCGTTCTCGACAGGTCACGTTGGGGCACCACTAATTGGGTACCGATGAGAAAGCGTCGCAGGGTTTCTAAACTGCGTTGCCAAGTCTGATGAACAAGGCCGGTGACGGTGGCATCGTCAGCGCCTAACGACTCAGAGTCAGGGTTGGATAGCAGGTCGCCGACATAGCTATCGGAAACGGCAAAAATGGGTTCTGCCTTCGGGACGATCGCCGGACGTGCTTGAAAATCTTTGCCATAGCTCCAAGCGGGACGCTGCTGGCCCGCCCGCCGACCATACAGTCGAATGCCCTTAATGCTGGTCAGATCAAGCGCATCCAGGAAATCTAAAACTTGAGGCACCACCTGGCGTCGGGTGGGGCACACCGAGGCATCAGCCATGATGTGCAGCAGCTGATCGCGCTGCAACACCTGAATGCGAATGCCGCCAGTAGCGAGCTGAGCTTCCAGGTCGGGATTGAGCAGCCGGGTGAGCAGATAGGCCAGAGCCGGCAAATCGCCCTGCTTCGCCAGCATCGTCGGTTCATCGAGCAGCGCCGGATGCTCTAGAGCGGGGAGGTTGAGGCAGCGCACCCAGTCAGGGGTCTCAGTCTGCGCCGTCTGGCCGTAAAGCACGAGACGATGGAGACCTTGGGGGGCCAAGCTGGTCATCAGGGGAGCGATCGCCCCCACGACCGCAGCCTCTGGGGGCACTGGCACGGGTTCAGACAAGCCTGGTGCCGATGACGACGCTGCATCTAGGGAGCGCACGATGCCGTGCAGACTTTCTTCTTTGCGCTCAACGCTTATCTCAGCGTGGTGCGCCGCTAGGGCCGCATTCACTAAGCGAGCGATCGCCGCCTCATCGCCCCAACGCCCCCACTCTCGCAGCATTTCTTCGGCTGGAGTGAGGTCAATGCGCAGGCTCCAATCGGGGGTTTCTTCGCCATGCACCTGAATGACGATCACCGCATCTTTAAATTGAGTCAGTGAGAGCTGCCGAAGACGCTCAGTCACTGGCTCCGCAATCAGGAGCGGATCAGGACTATAGGTCGCCTCGCACCAAACCCACAGGCGATTCACGTCATCGTCGGACTTGATGTCGGGCTCAGCCGCATGCCCCTCTTCGGCAGACACGGCTTCGCGATGCAGTGAGACCCGACCTGAGGCGGCTCGCACGCTCACCCAAACCCCCACATCCAGCGTGCTCAAAACTTCGCTGAGATACCAGGCGATCGCGTCAGGATCGCCCTGACGAGCCAAACTGAGGTGCGACAACACAATTGCGGTAGTGCCGTCATCCTGTGGCCATTGACCAGCATCGTCGGCATCTCCAGCTTCATCAGAGGTCTGATGGGTATCAGCCAGCTTGAGCGCGGCTCCGGCTTGGGTTTTTAACTGTGACTGATGGCGCTCCAATCGGTTGAGATAGATCGGGGCCGTCCAATCCGGTTTCGCTTCACCGCTTTGACGACTGTAAATATAGAGCTGATAAACCTGGGGATAGGTGGTGGTGACGAGATGCTCACTCGCGGCGTCCTCAATGAGGGCATCGACTAACCGAGAAATCGCCCCCGCTTGATGTAAGGCGTGGGGAGTCTCGGTCAACACATGCAAAATATTGCCTCGCAACCGCATCTGCACTCGCGCATTGGGGGCCAGATGCTGGGCGATCCAGTCATCGAGTGGCTGAGCCGCAGAAGCAGGTTGGGTTGGTAATGGAGACGGCTTAGCAGTCATAGACGTTAACTATGGCTAGGTCTAGCGGCAGCGCCGGTCAGCGACCCTAAATATAGCTGTGAAGCATATCGCAGTCTGCCAGTTCTCACCAGTAAATCGCCTCAAATCGGTTAGATCTTTGCAGAATTTACTGAAAAACCTGGGCAGAATCGAGTTGCCTGGCCGAGGGCGCAGTTGTACAACTGTCAATACTAACTGCCGAGGCGAGAACGCCCATAAATATTTCGGCGTTGTGTACAAGTTAGCGTTTCAAATTGCCATTCGACTGGTGATCGCCTGACCGGTGCCTATCAATGCTCAATACCAATCCTTGAGAAGTTTCAGGGGATCACCCCATCGGCTCTCAAAACAATGGCTGATGGGCTGGTAAAAACCACCGATCAGCGGATGAGAAAGCGACTGACCAAGGGGCAACAATGGCAGCATTGCTAGCGAGCGGGCTCATCGCCTCAGAGGGGTCTGAAAAACTCCCTGTCGTTGCTGAGGACGGCCACAAGTCGTCTGGAGTTGCGGGTTCGAGGGCGGACTCAATGGATTTTCCAGGTATGGAGGAAATTTATTCACAATTCGCTACCCCTGGCCAAAATCCGGCCTGATCTTTGACCTATACCAATTTTCGGCGTTGCTGAATTACGGGATGAATTCGCCCCCCAGCCCCCAATTCTGGGGGAGCCAGATTTCTCAAAGTCCCCCAGAATTGGGGGCTTAAAGCCCTTCGGGCATACAAGCAAAGGGGGCGAGATCACTAGCAACTCAGATAGATCCATACTTCGATTCAGCAACGCCCAATTTTCTAAACCAAGACGACAAATCTAGCTCGCCAGCTCCTGAGCGCCCGTGCGTTTTGAAGAGTTCATCGGGAATTTAGATCGCTGAGAATGGTCATCAATGGGCCAACAAGCCTTTTCAGAGAGGGGAAGCGATCCCACGGCACAGGTGTTCAGCACTCTGCCGGTACTGGAATATACCGATTCTCTAAAACAAAGCTACAGTTCTGGCTTCCCCACTCTTCAACTCCCTGGCGTTGCCAAGATGGCATCGGGAGTTCGATCACCGAGAACTGTTATAAGTCGATCCGGCAACTGGATAAACGTTGAGTCGTCAACGAGGCCAGGCTGGCACCCTACATCTGATAGGCGGTATCGGGTAGGTCAGCCTTTCCGCCCTCACATTGAGCGACCCGCTGGGCGCGCTGGTAATAGTGGCGAGCGATCGCCGGGCGCTGGGCTTGCTGGTGCAGACGACCTAACCGATTGAGGACGGTCAGCAGGGGTTGGGACAGCGGCAGCGTTTGATAGGTTTCTAGCGCAGCAGTGAGATAGGCGATCGCGAGATCCAGATGGCGCGTGTGTTCGCAGAGTTGCGCCATTTGCACCATCAAGGCCGCCGCTTCCAGGCGCACATCTTGGTGGGGCGTCAGCTCAACGAGAATATCGACCGCTGCTTCAAAGCTGCCGAGGGCTAGCCAGTAGGCTTGCTCATCGGCATAAATACGGCCGAGATAATCAAGGGTGAGGGCGAGATCTAAACTGTCTTCGCCAGTCTGCCAAAAGTCTAAGGCCTGCTGAAACTCGACTTTGGCAGCAGCGTGATCCCCTTGCTGGTAGTGCACCAAAGCCAAATTGTGAAACGCGATCGCGCTCTGGCGGGGCGCCTCGACGTCTGCGAGCACCTCAATGGCGGCCTGAAACTCAGTTTCAGCCTGCACATATCGCCGTCGGTCAAGGTCAATCAGCCCCAGTCCATTGAGACAGCGGCCAATATTTAACAGGCATTGCTCTTGTACAGCTGCCTCTAAAGCTTGCTGATAGGTGGTCTTAGCGAGGCTGATCTGGCCTTGAGCATAGAGGGCGTCGGCCTCGTCACAGCGCTGGGATGAGGGCAGCGTGGTAGCTGAGGCAGCAGTCTTAATGGTTTGAGTCGCGGTAGCCAGCGCCGTTTGGGCGACCAGCGTGGCCATAGCTTTTTCAGCCGCATTAGTCCAGCCACTGTGACCGCAGTGTCGGCTCCAAATCAAGAGTTCTTGAAAGGCTCGCTGAGCCCGGTCAAGCTGGCCCCTGTCAACCTGCTGCCAGCCTTCGACGTAAAGCGCCCGGCAACGAGCGAGGTCAAATTCTGATGAATGGAGGGCCGCAGTCGTGGGTGACGTTTGCCCATTGCCTTGGGGCTCAGATGGGGCATCTGTGATGGGGTCGGCAATCAAACTAACGGAGGCGGTGGGGCGTCGCATGGGGGATCTCCTGTTTCGTTAATAGCAGTATGAGAGATGCCCCTAGGCCCAGACACTCAGGTTTCAGACAGAGACTTTGCACTTTTCGGCAAACCTCACTGTGAAAAGCTGCACCAAGACCTCAAGTGCCCCGCAGAGCATCAACTGTAGCCGTGCTTGTCCGCTGTCAGTAAGGGCACTGAGCGACCCCAAAAGGGGGCCCGGATCCGGAGAATTGCCGCCGCGTTGCCGCTAATAGCCGGATCATGAGCTGCGGCATCGAGCGTTCAAGTTAGCAGCATTTGCCCATGGGGTGTCAGGGAATGTTGCAGTTGCTCGGGGGGTGGCCCTATCAGCGCTATGGTTGAAGCAGCTGGCATTAGCGCGCTGGCATTCTCCTTAACCGATCTGGCTTCACCTCTAGCGGGTCCCGCTGCCCTGAAATCACAGGACAGAGGGACCAGGGTTAGCGCGATGATGTTGACATGGGGTAAAAATTCGCGATCGCTGATGTCAGCCAGCGCTTTGTTGCTTAGATAGGCCGTAATGTCGGTTTTAGAGCCTCACCAACCGCCTCGCGGTGCCCATCTTTCGCCATCGAGCCGCTTAAAATTGAATGACGATATCGTTGCCATTCCACGGTCTCTTCTTCAGCTATGACGACTCCGTCTAAAGATTCTCAACAATTCCCCGCAGTTTCCAAAGGCGTGAACATTCCGGGCGCGTCCAATATGGTAATAAGCCTGATGACGGGGCCATTCCTGGTCGCGCTTGTGGGCATTCGAGCATGTGCGGATGCCTTGACTCAGGTCGGCCTCGCCAGCGAAGAAGTGTTTCGCGGTGAACGCTTGCCAAATTTACAAAACGTCTCTGGGCGGTCTGATCACATCGATGAAACCGACATCGAATAGCGTGGCCATGGCACCGCCATGACGGTTCCTCATGGAGCCTGGCCACACTCGACTTCGTGTTCCTGCGACGATGCTTTAACTTTATGACATCCACTCTGCCAACTTCATCTGAGAACATGCCAACTACCAGCGAAGCCATTCTTGAGTCTGCTGCCAGTGTGTCGATTACGCCCCCAGGCTCAGCCTATAGTTTGCGCGTGCAGCGACGCATCAAGATGGTGGAGGATATTTGGGAGTCGGTGCTGCGCAACGAATGTGGTCAAGAGCTCCTGACGCTGCTGCATCAGCTGCGTCGGCTCTGCTCTGAAGAGGGCCAGGCTCCAGCCGCTCGGGCCGTCAGCGTGCAAACCGTGGTGCAGGTGGTCGAAGACCTCGAACTGCAAGATGCCATTCGGGTAGCGCGGGCGTTTGCGCTGTATTTTCAGCTGATCAACAGCGTTGAGCAACATTACGAACAGCAGGGGCAGCAGCAGCAGTATCGAGCCGCCTACGGCGATGTTGATATCTCCTCGGCGATCGCGGGCTTGGCGACCATTCGCCCCCAGCAAACCAACGCCGAAGGCAAGCCCGAACCGCATGAAAAACCATTGCCCCAACGCCAATCGACCCTGGACTATCAGCTGCTGCCGACCAGCTATCGCGATGCTGGCACCTTTCACTGGCTTTTTCCGACCCTCAAGCAGCTAAATGTACCGCCGCAGTTGATTCAGCGACTGATGGATAATCTCGATATTCGGTTGGTCTTTACGGCCCACCCCACCGAGATTGTGCGCCATACCATTCGCGATAAACAGCGCCGCATTGCCGCTCTCTTTCGGCGACTCGATCAGGCGGAAGATTCGGTGCAGTCAATGGGGGTAGCCTCAAGCTGGGAAATTGACACCCTCAAGGAACAGCTCACCGAAGAAATTCGGCTGTGGTGGCGCACTGACGAGCTGCATCAGTTCAAACCCTCCGTGCTCGATGAGGTGGACTATACGCTGCACTATTTTGATGTGGTGCTGTTTGACGCGCTACCGCAGCTTTATCAACGTATCAAGCGATCGCTCCACAACACCTTTCCCACCCTGCGCCCGCCCAAACCCCAGTTTTGTCGGTTTGGCTCTTGGGTCGGCTCCGACCGCGACGGCAACCCCTCCGTCACGCCCGAAGTCACCTGGAAAACCGCCTGCTACCAACGCAACCTGGTGCTGGAAAAGTATATCGATGCCCTCGATCACCTGACCAAACTCCTGAGCCTATCCCTGCACTGGAGCGAAGTACAGCCTGAGCTGTTGGATTCGCTTGATCAAGATCAGCAGGTGATGCCTGAGGTTTACGAGCGCTGGGCGATTCGCTATCGTCAAGAGCCCTACCGGCTCAAGCTCGCCTACATGCAGCAGCGGTTAGAAAACACTCTGCAGCGGAGTCGGCGACTCTATCAGGGCGACATTTTGCAAGAAGATCAGGGCGATGGCATGGAGCTGTCTCTCTACCGGGCGGGCGACGATTTTCTCGAAGATTTACGACTGATTCAGCGCGACCTCAACGCCACTGGCATGACCTGCGGCGAATTGGAGCAGATTATCTGTCAGGTGGAGCTATATAGCTTTGTCCTTGCTGAACTGGATCTGCGGCAGGAAAGCTCCCGTCATTCGGATGCGCTCGACGAAATCACCGCCTACCTGCAGGTGTTGCCCAAGCCCTACAACGATTTATCCGAAGCGGAGAAAACGGCCTGGCTGATCCAGGAGCTCCAGACTCGCCGTCCCCTGGTACCCGCTGAGCTGCCGTTCTCCACCATTACCTGCGAAACGGTGGAAACGTTTCGGATGGTCAGGCGTCTACAGCGAGAATTTGGCCCCAAGATCTGTCACAGCTACATCATCAGCATGAGCCACACGGTCAGTGACCTACTAGAGGTGCTGCTGTTGGCAAAAGAAGCGGGGCTCTTTGATCCCGCGACGTGGGAGGCCAGCATTCAACCGGTGCCGTTGTTTGAAACGGTCGAAGATCTGAAGCGTGCTCCCTCAGTCATGCGATCGCTGTTTGAGCAACCCCTCTATCGCGCGGTGACTCAAGGCGGGCGAGCGGATGAAACCGCGAGTGCTGAGCAGACCCCCAAACCCATTCAAGAAGTCATGCTGGGCTACTCCGACAGCAACAAAGATTCCGGCTTTCTGAGCAGCAACTGGGAAATCCACAAGGCTCAACAGGCCCTGCAGGCCACCGCCGATGACTTTGGCATCGCCCTGCGCATCTTTCATGGTCGCGGCGGCTCGGTGGGCCGGGGTGGCGGCCCTGCCTACGAAGCCATTTTGGCTCAGCCTGGGGCGAGCTTGAACGGACGCATCAAGATCACCGAACAGGGAGAGGTGTTGGCCTCCAAATACAACCTGCCCGACCTCGCCCTGTACAACTTAGAAACCGTCGCCACCGCCGTCATTCAGGGCAGCCTGCTGCACAGCACCGTCGATGAGATCGAGCCCTGGAACGAAATCATGGAGGAGTTAGCAGCAAGTTCGCGGCGACATTATCGCGCGCTGATCTACGAACAGGCCGACTTTGTTGATTTCTTTCACCAGGTCACCCCGATCGAAGAAATCAGTCAGCTGCAGATCAGTTCGCGCCCCGCTCGTCGTAAGGGCAAGAAAACCCTAGACAGCCTCCGGGCCATCCCCTGGGTATTTAGCTGGACGCAGGCCCGATTTTTGCTACCCGCCTGGTATGGCGTTGGCACGGCTCTACAAGAGTTTCTGGCCGAAGACCCCGAAGAGCGTCTGAAGCTACTGCGCTATTTTTATCAAAAATGGCCGTTCTTCAAGATGGTCATCTCTAAAGTTGAGATGACCTTGGCTAAAGTAGATCTACAAATTGCGGAGCACTATGTTCACGAGCTGACGCAGACGTCAGATCAAGAACGGTTCCACGTTCTCTTTGAGCAAATTTCTGAAGAGTTTTTCACTACATCCGACATTATCTTGACGATTACTGGCCATCGTCGCCTGCTCGATGGCGATCCCGACCTGCAGCGCTCAGTCCACCTGCGCAATGGCACCATCGTGCCCCTAGGCTTCATTCAGGTAGCGCTATTGAAGCGGCTGCGTCATTATCGCAGTGCCGTCTCGGGTGTCATCAAATCTCGATACAGTCGGGAAGAATTACTGCGTGGTGCCTTACTCACCATCAACGGGATCGCCGCTGGCATGAGGAACACGGGCTAATCTCGACTATTGTAAAGTTTTGTAACAATAGTCTGGCGAACCCAGAGTTGTTTGCTTGAATTAACGCGTGACATCTCACTTAACATTGCTTGAACCTTTTTACTGATAAGGGTTTTCGATGATTTGGTGAGGCGTCTTCAAGGTTCAGTTTTGGCGTGCATGTTGGCAGCGGCGGGTAGCTGCGGAAGCGCTATCTCTGTGTATTAATTGCCTGCCTGAGGAGTGATTCGAAATGAAACAGATCAAACGTCGGTTGATGCAGGCAGCGATCGCCTCTGCCCTGGGTGGGGCACTAGCGGGGGCTTCTGCCGTGATGGCTCCAAAGGCGGCCAATGCGCAAGCAGCCTACGGCAGCTATGTCGGTATTGGTGCCGCGTTTGGCCTGACTGAAGAAGCTGAAACGGGCCGCGGTGACGGGTTTGGCGGCGTGATTACCGGACGCTATCGCTTCTTGCGGATGCCGGTGTCGCTACGGGCAACGGCCTTCATCTTTGGCAGTAATCTGACCATCGTGCCGACCGTTTCCTATGACTATCCCTTGAGCTGGAATGCTGATATCTACCTCGGTGCGGGCGTTTCCTTTCCCACTGGCGACGAAGATGATCCTTCACCTGTGGGTAATGCGACCTCTTTTGTCCTGCAGCCCGGTATCGACTACATGTTCCCCAACAGTCGTCTGGCGCTGTTTGGCAACGCCATTATTGCTTTTGGCGGCTATCGCGAAGGTGGCAATACAGCGATCTCTCTGCAAACGGGCGTGGGCTATCAGTTCTAACTGCAGAATCTGCATAGCTAAAACCTTTAAGTTGACAGGCTTGATGGTAGCGATAGGTAGAAAGCAAAAGCTTTCTACCTTCTTTTTTGCCAATTGTTTGAATTACTGTACCGGGGCGGTTTGGCAGTACTCAGCTGCGACGATTTGGACGTGATTTGACCATCACTCCTTCAAAATTCATCCGGATTAACCCCAAGCGATCGCAGTCGCTCTGCCAACATGGCTGCTCGCTGTTCCGCCTGCTCCCGGCCTATCCGCTCAGTCTCGGTATCCGTCAGCAGCCCGTTGCCTGAAGCATCACACCAGCGCAGCCAATCACTGGTGATACCCTCAAACTCACCCGACCAGATGCCCAAGCCGATGGCCAAATCAGCGAACCAAGCCTGAGGTGCAGTCGCCTGCAGCGGTTGCTCTTGATAACGGCCCTCGACTAAATGAAAGTACTGCAAGCGTTGCGTGTAACGACTGTAAACGATGTAATGCGGCACCTGTAAATGCGTTTCGTACACCTCGACCTGGCTGGGCGGATGATGGTTGGCGGTGGGGAGCAGCGGTTGCTGCTGAGTCGTGGGGTCAATCACCCGATCGCGTTCTTGATAAAACCGACCCAAATCCTCTCGTTCGGTGCTGGGTGACAAAAACTCGACGACGACGCGGGGCGACTACTTTTCTGGCCAAACGACATAGCTCAGTCGCAGATCGCGGTCATCGTACAAACGCGGTACATCTAGCGCCAGAAACCAGTCGGGTCGTTTGCGCCACAGCGGCTGTTCGACGTTGTAGTAAACGTTCAGATCGGTGCCGGTAAACCAGCGATCGCGGCGATAGTTGGCGAGAGATAGAGTGCGGCTTAATAACTGCGGCTGCAGGTCATGAAACTCATCAGGCAAGCCAGACTCCTCAGGAAATTCGCTGGGCAAATCATACATCGTCGGCAACGCCTCTCGATGCGATGAAAGGGCGGCGCCAGGCGGCACGAAACGACTTGATGAGGCACTCATAGCTCACCCAAATTAGCTGCTTTTCTTATTGTGAAGGGGGCAGCTCTGGGAGACTGCGGCACGATCGCCCCAGCACGTCTCACCGGAGCTCTACAGCAACTTAAGTACAGCAATCATCGACACCTCAGGCCAGAGATCGCCCCGTTGAATGGTCTCCCTGATGCTAAGACACTTGAACTAAGAAACAAATGTATTAAACTGACTCAAACGGGCTACCATGGCTGACAGCAAGGACGGAGAAATCCGATGGAATTTGGCAAGCCGCTGGGTTCAGTCATTGAAGGATCGCTGATTCGGGGATTAGAGGTGCGTCTGCATCCCGACGTGTCGGTTGAAGATCTGCGAGTGGGCAAGTTTTTGATCGTGCAGGGGCGGCGATCGCGCTTCTTTTGCATGCTGACTGATCTCGCATTGGGTACTGCCAGCGCCCGCATCCTCGCCAATCCGCCCGAACCTGCCAACCTCTTTCTGCAAGAAGTGCTTTCGGGCACGGGCACCTACGGCACCGCTAGCCTCAGCCCCATGCTGATGTTTACCCCCCAAGATCTCGACAGCTCTAATCCCAAAAACCACACCAAAGCAGCCAAGCGCCAAAACGGAGCGGCATCCTATCAGGTGCAGAGCAGTGCGCCGGTAGAACTGCTGCCAGTCAAAACGATTCCCAGTCACTTTAGTCAGGTCTATGACGCCGCCGAGCGCGACTTCCGCATCGTGTTTGGGTGGGAAGATGATCCTCACCGCCGCAATTTTGTGATCGGCCAGCCGATTGATATGGCGGTGCCCATTTGTTTGGATCTGGATCGCTTTGTCGAGCGCAGCAACGGCATTTTTGGCAAGTCGGGTACGGGCAAGTCTTTTCTAACTCGGGTGCTGCTGTCAGGCACGATTCAGCGGCAGGCGGCGGTCAACCTAATCTTTGATATGCACTCGGAGTACGGTTGGGAAGCGGTCAGCGAGGGCAAGCACTTCAGCACCGTCAAGGGCTTGCGGCAGCTGTTTCCCGGCCAGGTGCAAATCTTCACCCTCGATCCAGAAGCGACAAAGCGGCGCGGCGTACGCGATGCCCAAGAGCTTTACATCAGCTTCGATCAAATTGATGTGGAAGATCTAATGCTGGTGCGCACGGAACTGAACCTTTCGGAAGCGAGCTTAGAGAATGCCATCATTCTGCGCAACGAATTTGGTAAGGGCTGGATTAACCGGCTGCTGACGCTGACTAATGAGGAAATTCAAGACTTTTGCGAAACCAAAATGGGCAACAAGTCATCAATCATGGCGCTGCAGCGGAAGCTCAATCGCCTCGCTGATTTGAAATATATTCGCGCCGCTTGCCCCCACAACTACGTGGGCCAAATCTTGACCGCCATCAATGAGGGCAAACATGTGGTGGTGGAGTTTGGCTCGCAATCAAACCTGCTGTCGTACATGCTGGCGACAAATGTGATTGCCCGCCGTATTCACGCGATTTATGTGCAAAAGGCCGAGCGGTTTTTGCAGACCAAAAATCCCAGCGATCGCCCCCAACAGCTGATGATCACGATTGAAGAAGCGCACCGGTTTTTGGACCCGGCCACAGCACGTCAAACCATTTTTGGCACTATCGCCCGCGAGATGCGGAAGTATTTTGTCACGCTGCTCGTGGTCGATCAGCGACCTTCGGGAATTGACAACGAAGTGATGTCGCAGATCGGCACTCGCATCACCGCCCTATTGAATGATGAAAAAGATATTGATGCGATTTTTACTGGGGTGTCGGGAGCGCAAAGCTTGCGATCGGTGCTGGCCAAATTGGACTCCAAACAGCAGGCCTTGATCCTGGGTCACGCGACGCCCATGCCCGTTGTTGTCCGCACTCGCGCCTATGACGCCCAATTTTATAGCGATGTCGGCGCGACGGCTTGGGAAGAGATGCCTGACGAGCCTTTGTTCAAAGCATCGGAGGCGGCCAAGGCTGACTTGGGCTTTTAAACCATTGGGAGCCGCGATCGCGCCCTGCCGTCAGGAAGTTGCTCAAAAAACATCTCGATCTCAGAGGTTTCAAACTGCCCAACCCTGCCAGAAAAGCGCTCTATTCTGAGGCTGTTATTCAAGCACAGTCTCTTGAGGAATCAGGATTTTATAAAATCCGATTCTTGTTGGTTAGGTATAGCAAGCCGCAGTTTGATCAGTTCACTCCCAATACCTGAACTCAGCATCAGATCAGCTGTTTAATTCTGACTGCCGACTTCTTCATGCCGTAGGGTCTGGCCCTTCCCGAAGGGTGTTCGGTTATATCTTGCCTGAGCGGGGATAGTCGGCAGGAATGATTCTCTAGACAAAGAGAAAAGTCGAAGCTCGCATTTTTAGGATAGCTCCCTTTTGAGACTCAATCGAAACGGTGCATTACAGCCAATTGCCTCTCCCTAAAAAATCATTCCTAGGGATCGATGGGAGGAGGGCGATCCCCCCTGATTGAATCTCTATTTCCTATCGCCGCGACCACAAGCTTCCAGCCAGCGACTCATCAACAGTACACTGATCGAATTTTTGACAGCCCAGTCAGTCCAGACCATATCGTTGCCACAAAAACGGTACTCAAGGTGTCATGTTGCAGCGTTTATCGACTCACTCTGATTAGATTTTCTGTAGGGTGCAACCGCCCAACCGTGAGAACTTCTGATTTAACCGGAGACAGTGATCCCGCAGCCATCCACCATGCGGTAGACTACTGAGGTTTGCATATCAGATTTTTTGCGCTTTTTTGGCAGCCTTGGGGTCTTCATTGACGAAACTTATCGTAAAGATACCTTCAGACACAACTGTCTCGGCTGAGAGGGCCATAGTACAGTTCTGAATTTTGGTCGCCTGCTAATGCAAGTCTGGTTCTACTCGAGGCTATGAATGACTGCTACCCTACCCTCTTCTGCTAAGGTGCCTACCCTAGCAGAATCAGCTTCAGCGCTGAGTGACCTGAAGCTGAGCGACGTAATTCGGACGATTCCTAAATCTTGTTTTGAAAAAGACTGGCGCAAAGCCTGGTTTTCAGTCTTAATCACTCTGGCTAGTGTGGCTGTAGGCAGCGCGGCGATCGCGCTCTCGCCTTGGTATTTACTGCCCTTTGCCTGGTTTTTCACCGGTACTGCCGCCACCGGACTATTTGTGATTGGTCACGACTGTGCCCATCGGTCTTTTGCAAAGCGTCGCTGGGTAAATAACTGGGTCGGCCACATCATGATGATGCCCTTGGCCTATCCCTTTCATAGCTGGCGAATTCTGCACGATCATCACCATGTGCACACCAACGAGCTGCATGTTGATAACGCTTGGGAGCCCTGGACAGTCGAGAGTTTTAAGGCTGCCCCGACCTGGCTTCAGTCAGGGTATCAAGCCCTCAGAGGGCGCTTTTGGTGGGTCGGCTCCATTGCTCACTGGGCCGTGCTGCATTTCAACTGGCGTAAGTTTGCCGGGGCAGAACGACGGGCGGTCAAAACGTCTGTGCTCGTGGTGGCGGCTTTTGCTGCGGTCTTTTTTCCCACGATGTACTTCACCGTTGGTCTATGGGGCATTGTGAAATTCTGGCTGCTGCCTTGGCTGGGCTATCACTTCTGGATGAGCACCTTCACCATCGTGCATCACACCATCCCGGAAATTCCGTTTCAGCCCGCCGCACAGTGGTCAGCAGTACCGGCTCAGCTGGCGGGTACGGTGCATTGCACCTATCCCAAATGGGTCGAAGTGCTTTGCCATGACATCAATGTGCATGTACCGCATCACATTTCCGTCGGCATCCCTTCCTACAATCTGCGATCGGCCCACAAAAGCCTGATGGCAAACTGGGGCGAGCATATCTACGTGCGGCGGTTTTCCTGGCAGCTGATGTCGCAAATCACCCGCAACTGTCATCTCTATGACGCGCAAACGGCCTATCGTCCTTTTTCCAGCGTTCGCTAGTTTACGGTCATCGAGCAATCGTGGCTAAAAAAACTGCCTGTAAACCAGACAGTTTTTTTAGCGTTGGTCTTCGCAATTCAGGTTTTCTTACTGTCAATGATTGGCCTTGGTGAGTGCTGACTCGCTGGTTGTCAGTCGCCCAATATATGGAATGTCAACACCCTAGTGCAATTACAATCTGCTCCGAATCAATTTGATCAAACGGCTGCTCTAGACTTGGGCACTCCCAAGGGAGAACTGCCGTTTACCCTCAAAGACATCAAGTCGGCGATTCCCGCCTATTGTTTTGAGCCCTCGATCGCGCGATCGCTGGCCTACTTTTTCTTAGATCTGGGCATCATCGCCGGTCTCTATGCCGCAGCGGCTGCGATCAATACTTGGTGGTTTCTCCCCATTTTTTGGTTTGCCCAGGGCACGATGTTTTGGGCATTGTTTGTGGTGGGCCATGACTGCGGTCACGGTTCATTTTCTAAACACAAGTGGCTGAACAATCTGGTGGGCCATCTCAGCCACACGCCGATTTTGGTGCCTTATCATGGCTGGCGCATTAGTCACCGCACGCATCATGCCAACACGGGCAACATCGACACGGATGAAAGCTGGTACCCGGTTACTGAGTCCAAATACGACGCGATGACCTGGCCCGAAAAGCTCATCCGGTTTTACTTACCGTTGCTGGCCTACCCGATTTACCTGTTTCGGCGATCGCCCAGTCGTCCTGGCGGCACGCACTTCTCTCCCAGCAGTCCACTGTTCAAACCTTCGGAAAAGTGGGACGTGTTAACCAGCACAATTTGCCTAATTGGCATGTTGGGTCTACTGGCGGGGATTGGCTATCAGTATGGGCTCGTCTTCTTGGCAACTTACTACCTCGTGCCCTACGTCATTTTTGTGATGTGGCTCGATTTGGTGACGTTTTTGCACCACACTGAGGCTGATATCCCCTGGTATACCAACGATGATTGGTATTTCTTAAAAGGCGCATTGTCCACCATCGATCGCGATTACGGCATCTTCAACCCGATTCACCACGACATCGGGACCCATGTAGCCCACCATATCTTCCTGAACATTCCGCATTACTACCTGCAGGATGCTACAGCCGCCATCAAGCCCGTACTCGGCAGCTACTATCGCCAATCGGATGTGCCCATCTGGAAAAGCTTTTTCCGCTCAGCCAAGGCTTGTCACTTTGTTGCAGATCAAGGCTCGCCCGTCTATTACCAACCTTGGGGCAGACATTAAGGCGTTAGCGAAGCTTCGCGGCATGGGAGCGCGATTTTCCATTAGTCAAAGTTGATGTTGAGGAGCGCTGGATCAGCGCTCCTTTTTTGTACCAGCGACAGCAACGGTTTCAACTTTGTGAAGATTATGTCTCAACCCATGAGATTCTGCAGTTTGAGTCATGAGCCTGATGTTAGTTAGAGAAGGGTGGTTTTATGGTGATAGCAACGTGTGTGTTTAATCCCTGATTATGAAATTAGATGAGTCTGTGATCGCAGCGTTAGGTGGCTCGTTACGTCCCATCAATCCCAATTTGATGAAGGCGGCTGAGGACAATATTGAAAAAAGACGGATTTGGTATCAAGGCCAAGAACCTTATTTTGACGTCACGATCGAGATGATCGGCGAAACGATCACCTGGTTTCAAGTCACGCTCAGAAGCAAGGTCGTTTCCTGGCGATCGCCCAGCTCTTTGCAAACGGGTGAAACGGACGAGATGGACGTCCCCCCCGACGTCGGCTATTACGCGGCTAGTAAAACGATTCGGGATGGCGCCCTGATCAATTGGCCTTTGGTTGAGTCCATTGCCAAAATCTTGGCGCAGAAGCCCGATGACCCGCTCCTCGTTCAAGCCAGTCATCTTTTGCAGCAGCAGCTCACGGCTCGCCCAGAGAATTCCTAAGCCCGGCTTGCGATACACTCGGCGTGGCCCAACTGTCTAACGACGGGGCCGTTCACCCGATCATATTGACGCCATGCCGATTGACAGTATTTTAACGGCGCTGCAAGGCGGCCTCATCGTCTCTTGCCAAGCGCCCGCCACGTCACCGTTGCATCAGCCTGAGATGATTGCCGCCATGGCCGAGGCGGCGGTTTTGCAAGGTGCAGTGGGGGTACGTATTGACAGTCCCACTCACATTGCCGCGGTGCGGCAGCGGGTCTCCGTGCCCATCATTGGCCTCTGGAAGCAGGTGATTGCGGGCTCTGAAGTTTACATCACCCCCCAATACTGTCATGCCGCAGCCGTCGCCCGAGCGGGAGCCGATATTATTGCGATCGATGCCACCCTGCGCCCCCGCCCCGAGGGTGAAACGCTGGCCAAGCTGATTGAACGTATCCACATCGATCTCAAAAAGCCGGTGATGGCCGATGTCGATAACGTAGATTCAGCGGCGGCGGCGGTATCAGCGGGGGCCGATCTGTTAGGCACAACACTTTATGGCTATACCTCTGCAACAGCGGCTTTGAAACCCCCGGGCTTCGACTTACTGGCTGACCTGGTGCAACGGTTTCCCACCCCGTGTCTGTGTGAAGGGGGCATCGCCACCCCAGCAGCAGCGCAACAGGCGATCGCCCTAGGGAGCCATGCCGTGGTAGTTGGGACTGCTATTACCGGCATTGATCTGTTGGTGCAGCAATACTGTCAGTCACTATCAGCAGCCGCTTCCCCGACCGCTCCATAACAGCGCCATCAACGTTGAACACCTTGGCGATAGTGGATGCGATGACTGCGCGGTGAATCGTCACTCCAATCTCCCCTCGGTCGAGCCATCGCAATTTGCTGGGGACTTCTCGTTGGGCAGCTTCTGAGCGGGATAGGTGACATTGATTTGCACTTTTTGCTCATAGAGCCGATTCATCCACTGCGGGTCGATGTCGAGGTGATACATCAGCTTGAGCGCTTGGTTAAGCAGTGCCTGTTGATAAACGCCGCGACTGCGATATCGCCGAGCCGAAGTCACTACCGCCGCTGGCAAAATCACTGGGGCGCTATATTGGCCTAATCGCTGACTGAGGGCCGTATCTTCAAAAATATCCATCTCAGGCACGCCGCCGATTTCTGTCAGCAGCGATCGCCGCACGGCCAGACAATGATCGAGATACAAAATGCGGCCAAACTGCGGCCGCACGGCCGTCGAATACCAGGAGGTATACCGCAGCAGCCAGTGGTCTAGGTCAAATCGATGGCGAAAACCGCTCCACATGACCTGCGGATCTTGAAAGGTCTGCTCGATCAGGGTGAGGGCCTGCTGGGGCGGCAACAGCGTCGCCGGATGGTGCAGCAGTATCACCTCTCCCTGACTGGCCGCAATGCCCACATTGAGGCGCTGAGCCCGATTGGTGACCGCCGACTCGATCACCCGAATTTGCGGTACCTGAGCCAGCAGTTTGTCCGTGCCGTCGGCACTGGGACTGATGACAGCAATCAGCTCCTTTGGCCCCGCTTGGGCAACTAAGTTCTCAATAATTTGGGGCAAATAGCCATGGCGAATTTCATTCAGACAGGGCAACACAACTGAAATCACGATCAAAACCTGAGGGAAATTGCGCTCTCTAAAAGTAAAGCTTAAGCAATCTCGATTAGGGTTAAAAATCGTTTACGCTGCAACCTGAATCCCTCAGGCTAAAAAACCGTGGTCTCAGAATAGGAATTAGTTACCTAGTACAAGCCTGACTGGGCTATCGCCACCACAGAGCTGGGGCAGAACGCGGTCACTTTTTAGGTGTGGCCGGTCGCCAGTACTGACTTCAAAATCTCAATTGCCCCTAAATATTTCTCTCCGGTTATGACCCACCTGCAAATCGAAATTTATCCTGACCGTAAGGCCCTCGTGAACCGCTCCCTTGATTTGGTTAAGGAGAGGATTCAGGCCGCGATCGCGGCGCGCGGCACCTGTGCGATCGCCCTCGCGGGCGGCAGCACCCCTAAACCACTTTATGAGGCCCTCGCTGAAGCCGATTTACCGTGGGCCCAGCTGCAAATCTTTTGGGGTGACGAACGTTACGTCCCTGTCAGCGACCCGAGCAGCAATGCCGGGATGGCCAAAACCGCCTGGTTAGATCGGGTGGCAATTCCCACTGAACAGATCCACATCATGCCGACCCACTTTGAGCAGGTCGCTGATGCCGCTGAAAACTATGACCAGACGGTTCAGCAGGCGTTAAAAAGCGATCAGCCAGCCTTTGATATTGTGCTGCTTGGCATGGGGGATGATGGTCACACGGCATCGCTGTTTCCCCACACGGCGGCGTTGCAAGTCACAGATCGCCTGATCACCGTCGGTGAAAAGTCGGGCGAACCGCGCCTGACCTTTACTGCACCGCTGATCAATCGGAGTCGCTGCGTCATTTTCATGGTTTCTGGCCGCAATAAACAAACGGCCCTGACCGAGATATTTGCGCCGGAGGCGGACGATAACACCTTCCCGGCTCGCAAGATTCGGCCCGAGGGAGAGCTGTGGTGGCTGCTCGATGCGGATGCCGGTGAGCCCATCAAGACGCTACCTGGGGTTCAGGTTTGCTGATTCGACAGCATTTCGGAACCGCCTTTCTGCAAGCTCTCAAAAATCCATCAAACTTCTATGCCACAGGGCTTAGCGCGATCGCTTAGAGTGCCAAAACGCCGTGACCAGTGTCGTTTTTTAAATAAACCTCTAAACTCCGACCGGAATACCGGGGTTTATGGCAAGATAGCAAACGTGGCGACCGTAGCCACGTGTTGACTTATCAGATTCAGAGAGAATTTCTTATGACGCTGCAATTGGGCGATACCGCACCCAATTTCACCCAACAAACCTCCGAGGGTGAAATTAATTTCTACGACTGGGCTGGTGATAACTGGGTGGTATTTTTCTCACACCCGGCTGATTACACCCCGGTATGCACTACCGAGCTGGGCGAAGTTGCTAAGCTCAAGGGCGAGTTTGAGCAGCGTAACGCCAAGGTGATCGCGCTGAGTGTTGATGGGGCCGAATCTCATAAAGGCTGGATTGGCGATATTGACGAAACCCAAGGCACTACCGTCAACTATCCCATCGTGGCTGACGAAGACAAAAAAGTATCTGACCTGTATGGCATGATTCACCCCAATGCCAATGCCAAGGTCACCGTCCGCACAGTTTTTGTGATTGACCCTAACCGCAAACTGCGTTTGACGATTACCTATCCGCCTAGCACCGGACGTAACTTCCAGGAAATCCTCAGAGTGCTCGACTCACTACAGTTGACTGACAACTACAGTGTGGCAACTCCCGTCAACTGGAAAGATGGCGAAGACGTGGTGGTTTCGCCCACTATTCCCACCGAGGAAGCGAAGAAGAAGTTTCCTAAGGGCGTGACCGAGGTTAAGCCCTACCTACGCATGACGCCTCAGCCTGATAAGTAGTTTGACCTGAGGAACCATACCGGTTGAAAAAAGGGACGTACTGTAAAGTGCGTCCCTTTTTTCAGGTTGTTGCCAGTGTTGAAACACGCGGCACTGATCACAATCTTTGACTGGCTGCCTAACAACTGTGGCCGCTAGCCATGCAATTGAAAAGTGTCCGTCGTTATCAAGCGGCGCTGGCCCAGATCTGGCGGACGGCTTCGGCAATGCGCGTTAAGTCTTCGTCGAGTAACGGGGGCCAATCCACATTCTTGGTTTGACCTTGTAAATACAGCTGGCGGCTTTCGTAAGCCAAGAGAAACAAGGCAAAGCCCAGCGATCGCTCAATACTGGGCTCGCTTTGCAATGCTTGAGCCACGGTTTTAAGGGCTAATAAAATTGAGGTGACTTGCCCTGGGACTGGCGCCATCCCCATCTGCAAGCAATTCAAAAAGGGGGTCTGCCCCGGCACCGGAGCAATTGTTTGGGCTAACAAAAACCGACGAGCGGTATCAAAGTCCATAGCAGCGAGACCTACAGAGAAGACACGAGCAATGCTGTTGCGATTGGGGTAGCTCCGGGCACCCTAAAGCCAAATAAATCGGTTAAATCGGTAGGGATTTACTCGTATTTATAGAGACTGTATCAAGTAAACCTCAAACTCTGTAATGAAACTGCGAAACCATTATCGCAGGGCACACGTCTCTTGAGATGCTGCCTAGTATCAATCAAAGATGAGCCTTACCTTTCTCATCAGAAGGTGTGAAGCCCGTTTAAGCCACCAATCGCTTGTTTGATTGACAGGAACCAGACCTGAGTTCCGACATCTTCCACTCAACAAGAGAACCTGCCATAAATTTTTGTCCTTTAACGCCGACACTCCTATGACGCAATCTGTCCCTAAGGTTCCCTTTGTTGATCTCACCTGGCAGCATGAACCAATTCAAGACGACATTCATGCCGCCCTTACAGCAGTTTTAGAGCGAGGCGACTTCGTTTTAGGGGGGGCCGTCAAAGCGTTTGAAACGGCATTTGCGGAAGCCACCGGAGCAGCCTACGGAGTTGGGGTCGGGTGTGGCACTGATGCGATCGCCTTAGGCCTAGCCGCTTGTGGCATCGGCCCAGGGGATGAGGTTTTATTACCGGCGAATACCTTTGTGGCCACGCTCATCGGTATTTTGCGCAGCGGGGCCACACCCATATTTGTGGATTGCGATCGCCATACGGCACTGATTGATTTGGATGCCGCTGCTGCGGCAATCACCGCCAAGACTCGCGCCATTGTACCAGTTCATTTATATGGTCAGATGGTGTCGCCGAGTGGCCTTCGGCAGCTGGCCACAGCGCATGATTTATTGATTTTTGAGGATGCGGCCCAAGCTCATCTAGCCGAGCGCGAGGGCATTCGAGCCGGGGCTGTCGGCACTGCTGCCGCCTTTAGCTTTTATCCCAGTAAAAATTTAGGCGCTATTGGCGATGGCGGCATCCTCCTCACCCAGGAGGAACTGGTGGCCCAAACGACGCGATCGCTGCGCAACTATGGAGCCGTCCGCAAATATTTTCATA